>JAANMV010003361.1_pt1 | contig 14001 bp, 7 predicted proteins | sample 7279661 | NCBI WGS metagenome assembly JAANMV01 (sample SAMN14094540, study PRJNA606508) | bioreactor metagenome | isolation source: A lab-scale SPAN reactor treating ammonium-rich wastewater day 121 | place: Ireland: Galway | collected 2017-05-16 | reverse complement strand
CGCGCTGCTGATGGATCTCGCATGCAGCTGATCGCCGACGACGCCCAGGCGCAGCGCGTGCTGGCGTTCTGGTTCGACGGGCCCGACGGCAGCGAGCGCGGCACGGTGCGCGCCCGCTGGTTCGGCAAGGACGCGGCTTTCGACGAGGAGATCCGCGATGCCTTCGGCGCGCTGATCGAGCACGCGCTGGCGGGCGGCTGCAATCACTGGGCGCACGATGCCGCATCGGCGCCGGCGCTGGTGATCGTGCTCGACCAGTTCACGCGCAACGCGTTTCGCGACACGCCGAAGATGTTCGCCGGCGACGCGGCGGCGCTCGCCGTGGCGCGGCGCATCGTCGCCGAAGGCTGGGACACGGGCTACGACCCGCTGCGCCGCTGGTTCTGCTATCTGCCGTTCGAACACTCCGAGTCGCTCGACGACCAGCGCGAATCGCTGCGCCTGTTCGCCCGGCTGCGCGACGATCCGCTGGCCGGCGGCGCGTGGACCTGGGCAGTGCGCCACCACGAAGTGATCGAGCGTTTCGGGCGCTATCCGCACCGTAACGCGATTCTCGGGCGGGCGTCGACCCCGGCCGAGGAAGCATTCCTGCGCGAGCCCGGCTCGCGATTCTGAGCCGCGGTGCCAGCGATCGAGCCGCCACGCACGCGCACGCAGGGCTGAATGCCGATGGCGCTGCGCATCCGCTTCGATCATCGCTTCGAGCGGCTGGCCGATGCGCTGCTCGACGAACTCGACCGGGCGAGCGACGATCCGCTGGCCGGGCGCACGGTCATCGTTCCCAGCATCGGCGTCGGCCGATGGCTGCAGCGCCGCGACGCCGCGCGCCACGGCGTCAGCGCGCGGCTGCAGTTCGAATTTGCCGGTCGCTGGCTGTGGCGCACGATGCGCGCCGTGTTGTGCGAGTTGCCCGAGCGCTCGCCGTTCGAGCCGGCGCGGGTGCGATGGCTGCTGATGGAGCTGCTCGGAGATCTCCCGCAGCACGCCGAATTCGCGCTGCTGCGCAAGCGGGTCCGCGAGGAGGGTTCGGTCGCGCGATTCGCGCTGGCGGAGGCGCTCGCGGCGTGCTTCGACCGCTATCTCGCGTACCGCCGCGACTGGCTCGCGCGCTGGCAGCGCGGCCAGTGGGCCGTCGGCGAGCGGCCGCTGGGCGGACACGAGCCCTGGCAGCGCTGGCTGTGGCAGCGCCTGCTCGAGCGCTTGCCCGGCGTGCGCGACGAGCATCCGTACGACCAGTTCATCCGCCTGCTCGGGGCCGATGACGGATCGGTGCGCCGCGCGCTCGGCGCCTCGCGCGTCGCGCTCTTTGGCCGCCTCGATCTGTCGCCCGAGCAGTTCGCGCTCTTCGGGCAGCTGTCGGCCTCGATCGAGGTGTCGCTCTACGCGCCCGATCCGTGCCGCGAGCTGTGGACCGACATGCTCGACTCGCGCAGCCTCGCGGCGATCCGCGAACAGCGTCCGGATCTCGCCTGGCTCTACGACGGTGAGCCTTCGCTGCTCGGCAACTGGGGCAGGGTGCAGCGCGACTTCGTCGCGCAGCTGCTGTCGCTCGAGGAGCGCTTCGAGGCGCAGGCCGAAGCGCCGGGTCGCGAAGAAGCCTGGCCGTTCGGCGCCGATGCGCAGTCGGCGCCCGCCGGTACGCTCCAGGCGCTGCAGGCGGCGGTCTTCCTGCGCAGCGACGCACCGTGGCGCGTGCTCGCACGCGACGACGGCTCGATCGCGGTGCTCGGCGCGCACGCCGCGGTGCGCCAGGCCGAAGTGCTGCACGAGCGGCTGCTCGAATGCTTCGAGACGCTGCCGCGACTTGCGCCCTCCGAGGTGGTGGTCTATTGCGCCGACGTCGAGGCTGCGGCCGCCGCGATCGAAGGCGTCTTCGACAGCCAGCCCGAGGGGCGCAGGATTCCGTACGCCATCAGCGGGCGCGCACCGCGCGCCGACCCGCTGGTGGCCGCGGCCCAGCAACTGCTCGCGCTGGCGCTGCGCCCGCTCGCGGCGCCCGAGCTCGATGCCTGGCTGCGCAATCCCGCGGTGATGGAGGCGCTCGCGCTCGACGCCTCCGAGGTCGAACGCCTGGCGGCCTGGTTCGAAGCCGCGGGCGCGCGCCGCGGACTCGACGAGGAAGAGGGCTCGCCCAAGCACAGCCTGCGCGCGGCGATCGACCGCTTGCTGCTCGGCGCCGCGCTGGGCAGCCGGCACGCGGTGGGCGACCTGCTTGCGGTGCCCGGCGCGCAGGGCACGCGCGCGCGCATCCTCGAGGCCTGGTTGCCGGTGGGCGACGCGCTTGCGACGCTGCGCGCCACGGCACGCTCGCCGCGGCCGCTCTCCGACTGGTGCGCGGCGCTCGGCGATGCACTCGAAGCGCTGTTCGGCGAGGTGCGCGAGCACGCTCCGGGGCTGCAGCGCGTACGCGATGCGCTGGCCGGCCTGCTCGCGAGCGCGGCCGGCATGCCGCCCGTCGCGCTCGACGGTGCGGCGTTCGAGCGCGCATTCGCCGATGCGCTGGCGCTCGGTGCCGGCGCCGCAATGCCTTCGGGCGCGGTCACCGTGTGCCCGCTCGGCAGCCTTCCCGGCGTGCCGTTTCGGGTGGTCTGCCTGTTCGGCATGGACGAGGGAGCGTTTCCGCGCAGGAGCGCGCGCGACGAACTCGACCTGATGCGCCGCGCGCCGCGCTTCGGTGACCGGCTCGCCCGGATCGACGAGCGCGGCGTGTTCCTCGACGCGGTGCTCGCGGCGCGCGACCGGCTGATCGTGTTGTGCCGCAGCCGCAACGCGCGCGACGACACGCCGCTGAATCCGTCGCCGCTGGTCGACGAGCTGCTCGCCTACCTGTCGGCACGGCTCGATCCGGCAGCGAGCGGCGCGGCGTTCGAGACTCCGCGCCGCCGGCATCCCGACGCGGCCGGCCTGCCGGCGCTGATCGAATATCCGCTGCATCCGTTTTCGGCGCGCAGCTTCGCGGCCGGCGGCAGCTATGCGCAGGAGTGGCTCGCCGCCGCGCGCGAGCTCGCGCGGCCGCTGCCCTCGCGCGCGCCGGGCATCGGTGCGCTCGCCGACCTGCAGGCGGCCTGCGCCGCCGATCGATCGCCCGGGGCCGGGGCGCCGCGTGCGGCCACGCTCGCGGTGGAGGCGCTGCGCGACGCGCTCGCCGATCCGCCGGCCAGCTGGCTGCGCGAGGCGCTGGGCGTGCGCCTGCTGCGCGAGCGGGCGCCGCCCGAAGACACCGAGCCGTTGTGGATCGCCGATGACGAGCGCGTGCTGATGCAGTCCTGCGTCGAGCGGCTGCTGGCGGGCGAGGATGCGCGCCGCCTGGTCGAAGAGCTCGCGCTCGCGCCGCCCACCGCAGCGGGCGCGCCGGGACGCAGCCAGGCCGAGGCGATCGTGCGGCGTGCTCGTGCGCTGGTCCGGGAGGTCTTGCCCGGGGGTCCTGCGGCGCCGAAGCAGGCCCCCGAGACGGTGGCGGTGACACTCGACGAGGTGCGCATCGTTGCGGCCGCGCCGATGCTCGGCGCCGACGGTGCGCCGGTCTTCGCCACCGCGTTTCCGCTGGGCATGCACGCGCTGATCGATGCGTGGCTGCGCGCCGCGCTGTGGCGCGAGACGCATGGCGGTCCGCCGGCGCGCCTGGTCGCGCCCGACTGGTTCGTGGAACTGGGCTGCCCCGATCCGCAGCGCAGCCTGCGCCACGCGCTCGCGTGGGCCAGGCGCATCGGCAGCGAGCCGCTGGCGCTGTTTCCGCGCAGCTGGCTGCGCTACGCGCTGGCGCTGGTTGCGCCCGCGCGCGGCGGCGCGCAGCGTGCGCCGCACGAACGCGAGGCCACGGCCCGCGAACGCGCGCGCGCCACGCTCGTCGGCAGCGGTTTCGCCGGGCCGGTGCCCGAGCTGGCGCGGCCGGCCGCGCTCGCGCTGCTGCGCGACGCCGAGCCCGATCTCGAGGCGGTGCTCGGGCTGGGCGAGCGCGTCTACCGTCCGATTCTCGACGACGTCGTGCTGCGCGCCCGCCGCGAGGAGCAGTCGTGAGCGACCCGCTGGCCGCACACCCGGTCTTCGACGCCCGGATCCTCGACGGGCTGCATCTGCTCGAGGCCGATGCCGGCACCGGCAAGACCTGGACCATCGCCGGACTGGTCGTGCGCGCGCTCGTCGAGCGCGGGCTGGGCATCGAGCAGGTGCTCGTGGTCACCTTCACCAACGCGGCCACTGCCGAGTTGGGTGCGCGCATCCGCCAGCGCATCGCGCAGCTCGAGCGGCTGCTCGACGATCGCCTCGAGGGGCGAGCCAGCGCGGTCGACGAACCGTTCTGCAGCGCCTTCGCCGCGCGCCTCGACGACGCGGCGGCGCATCGTGCGCGTTCGCTGCTGCGCGTCGCACTGGCGCGGGCCGACGAAATGGCGGTGCACACGATCCACGGCTACTGCCAGCGCGTGATCGACGAGCACGCGCTGTCGATCGGAGTGCCGGCCGGCCTGCCGGTGAGCGCCGAGAGTACCGCGCCCGAGCTCGAGCGACTCGCCGACTGGTGGCGCGCGCAGGCGCGCGAGGCTTCGCCCGCGCGGTTGCTCGCGTTTCGGCTCGCCGGGCTCGACCCCGGGACGCTGCGCGCCGCGGTGCGCGCGATCGCCGCGCAGCCGCTGGCGCGCGTGGCGCCCGCCGCGGCCGAATGGCGCGACATCGAGCGCGAGCTGGCCGAGGCGCGCGAAGCGCTCGCCGCGGCGCTGGCGAGCGAAGCCGATGCGCTGCTCGACTGGCTCGGCACCAAGGGCAACGCCGACGGCACGCGCTTTCGTGTCGGCTGGGCGACCGGCTGGCTCGCTGCGTTGCGCGAGTTCTGCGCCGACCCGCAGCCGGCAGCGCTGCCCGAGGCGCTCGCCAGGCTCGCGGTTTCGCGCTTCGGCGATCGCGTGCCGCCATTCGCGCTGCCGCTCGCCTGCGAGCGGTTCGTGTCGATCGGCGGCTCGCTCGCGCAGCTTCCGGCACTGGTCGCGCAGGAGATCGCCGCCTCGGCGCACGCGAGTCGCCCGGACGCGCTCGCGCAGGCCAGCGTACTCGGCTTCGACGAGCTGCTGCGCGTGGTGCACGATGCGCTCGCCGACCCCGATGGCGGCGCGGCACTCGCCGCAGCGCTGCGCGAGCGGCATCCGATCGCGCTGATCGACGAATGCCAGGACACCGATGCGCTGCAGTGGGCGATCTTCAGGCGCGTCTACGTCGAGGGGGCTGCCACGGGCGGTAGCGCTGCCACGCACGCGGGTGCTGCCACGGGCGACGGTTCGGCCTCGCCCGGGCTGGTGCTGGTCGGCGATCCGAAACAGGCGATCTACGCGTTCCGCGGCGCCGACGTCTACTCGTATCTCGATGCGCGCGACGCGGTGCGGCGCATTCACCGGCTGGGCGAGAACCAGCGTTCGAGCCGCGCGCTGATCGGCGCGGTGAACGTGCTCTTCGGTCGCGAGCGGCCGTTCCTGGTCGACGAGATCGGCTTCGCCGACGCCGCGGTCGGTGCGCGCCCGCGGCGCGCGCTCGTCGTCGACGGTGAAGCCGACCGCGCCGCACTCACCGTCGTGCGGCTGCGGCCCGACCCCGACATCGGCTGGCTGGTTGCGGCGGCGGCGCAGCGCCAGGCGGTCGAGGCCTGCGTCGGCGAGATCGGCCGGCTGCTCGACGGCCGCGCGCAACTGGGCGAGCGCGCGCTGCAACCCGCCGACATCGCGGTGCTGGTCAACACGCACCGGCAGGGCGCCGGCATCAAGCGCGCGCTGGCCGCGGCCGGAATCGGCGCGGCCGAGGTCTCGCGCGACAGCGTGCTCGGCACGCTCGAATGCAGCGAACTGATGCGCGTCGTCGCGGCGATCGCCGACCCGACCGATCCGGGGCTGTTGCGCGCGGCGCTCGCGACCACGCTGCTGGGCGAAGACGCGGCGAGCCTGGCTGCGCTCGATGCCGATCCGGGTCGCGCGCTCGCGGCCGCGTCGCGCTTCGCGCGCGCGCGCGAGGACTGGCTGCGTCGCGGCCCGATTGCCGCGCTGCGCAGGCTGCTGCGCGAAGAGGGCGTGGCAGCGCGGCTGGCGGCGACGCGCGACGGCGATCGGCGGCTCACCAACCTGATGCACCTGGTCGAACTGCTCGGCGACGACGAGGAAGCGCGTCGCGGTCCGCAGCCGGCGCTGCGCGCCTGGGCACGGCGCCGCGCCTGTGGCGCACCCGACGAGCGCGAGACCGAGGAGTTGCGCCTGGAGAGCGACGAAGACCTGGTGCGCATCCTCACGGTGCACAAGAGCAAGGGGCTCGAATACCCGGTGGTCTTCCTGCCATTCGCGTGGTCCGCCAGGCCCTTCGATGCTGCGGCGAGACCGTGCACCTGGCACGAGCGCACTGACGGGACCGGCTGGCGCGCCGTGCTCGACTTCACGCCCGCCGAGCAGGCGAGGCGCCAGTGCGCCGCCGAATTCCACGCGCAGGCGCTGCGCGCGGCCTACGTCGCGCTGACCCGCGCCGAGCAGCGCTGCTACCTGTTCTGGGGTGCGGCCTCGGGTGCGCAGTACTCGCCGCTCGCGTGGCTGCTCGCCGGCCTCGATCCGGCGGAACAGCGCGACTGGCGGGCCGGCGCGAAAACGCCGCCGCCACTGGACGAGGAGACGATCGGGTGCGCGCTCGAGGCGTGGCGCGAGCGCGCCTGCGCGGCCGATCCGGCGGCGCTGCGCGTCGTCGACGCGCCCACGCTCGCGCCGGCCGCCTCGGTCGAAGGCCCGGGTACCGCGGCTGCCGCAACCGGCGCAGGCGCCGGGTTCTCCGACGCCGCGGCTGCCGTGCGTGCACCCGGCACACCGGCTCCGGCGCTGCTCGCGGCGCGCGCGTGGCGCACGACGATTCCCGCGCCGCTCGTCACCGGCAGTTTCAGTTCCATCGTCACCTCGCTGCACGGGCCGGACGGCGGCGCCGCCCGGGTGCTCGACGCGGTCGAGCGCCCCGACCACGACCAGCAGCCGTTGCCGTCCGGGACGCCCGGCGACCCCGTTGCGGTCGTCGACGCGTCGATCCGCTTCCGCTTTCCCGCCGGCGCACAGGCCGGCACCTGTCTGCACGGCGTGCTCGAGGACGCGCGTTTCGACGCGCCGTTCGATCGCGCTGCGGTCGCCGGGCGACTCGCTCGCGGCGGCTACCGGCGCTTCGATCCGGCCGAGCTCGCGCAGTGGCTCGAGCAGGTGGTCGCGACGCCGCTGCGTGCGGCGCAGGGCGAGACCTTGTGCCTGCCCGAAGTGCCCGCGTCGCGGCAGGTGCGCGAACTCGATTTCATGCTCGCGGCCGACGCGGTGTCCGATCGCGCGCTGGTCGACGCGGTCGGCACGGAGTTCGGCTTCGACGTCGCCGCCGGCGCCGTGCGCTGGAGCGGCTTCCTGCGCGGCTTCATCGACCTGGTCTTCGAGCATCACGGCCGCTATTACCTGCTCGACTGGAAGAGCAACCACCTCGGCACCTCTGCGGCCTGTTATGCGGCGGGCCCTCTCGATGCGGCCATGCGCGCCAACGCCTACCCCCTGCAGGCCTGCCTGTACGCGCTCGCGCTGCACCGCTGGCTGCGCCGCAGGCTGCGCGACTACGACTACGAGCGCCACTGCGGCGGCGCGTTCTACGTCTTCCTGCGCGGTGCCGGGCTCGATGCGCCGGGCGCACCAGGCGCGGGCGTGCACGCGCTGCGGCCGAGCGCGCGGCTCGTCGACGCGCTCGACCGTCTCTTCGCCGGATCGCCGGCATCGAGGCGCCGATGATGCGCGCGAGCGAGCCCGGGGCGCGGGTGGCGCGCGAATTCGGCCGCGCAATGCAGGCGCTGCACGCGCGAACCGGCGGCGATGCGGCGAGCGCCGCGGCCGTCGGGCGCTTCGCGGCGCTCGCCTGGCGCGCGGCCGATGCGGGGCACGTCTGCGTGGACGTCGACGACGCGGCCGAGCGCGAGATGCTCGCGCTCAGCCCGGTGGTCGGACCTTCCGGCGAGCCGCGCCCGCTGGTGCTCGAGCGCGGGGCGCTCTACCTGCACCGGCTCTGGCGCGCGGAGACCGCGCTCGCCCGGGCCGTGCGTGTGCTCGACGTCGCCGCGCCGCTGCCCGGTTGCGAAGATCCGGCGCGCGTGGTCGGTGAAGTGTTCGGCCGCGTCGACGCCGACGATCCGCAGCAGCGCGCGCTCGCCTGTGCGCTGCTGCGCAGGCTCACCGTGCTCTCCGGCGGTCCCGGCACCGGCAAGACCACCACGCTCGCGCGCCTGGTGGTCGCATTCGCGCGCGCCGTGCCGCAGGCGCGCATCGCTTACGCCGCACCCACCGGCAAGGCTGCGGCCCGGCTTGCGCAGTCGCTGGGTGCGCAACTGGCCGCGCTCGATCCATCGGGCGCGTTGCGCGCGCGCCTGCCCGCAGCCGGCCAGACGGTGCACCGGCTGCTCGGCCCGCGTGTCGATGACCCTGGCTGCGCCCCGATGCCACTCGATGAAGACCTGGTCATCGTCGACGAGGCTTCGATGCTCGACATCGAGCTGTCGTCCAGGTTGCTCGAGTCGATCGGGCCCGGCGCACGGCTCGTGCTCGCCGGCGATCGCGACCAGCTCGCGTCGGTCGAAGCCGGCGCGGTGTTCGCCGACCTGTGCGCGGCACCGCTGGGCGGCGTGGTCGTGCTCGAGCGCAACTACCGGCAGCAGGACGCGCCCGACATCGGTGCGCTGGCCGCCGCGATCCGTGCGCGTGCCGCGGATGCGGGTGCGGCGATCGACTGGCCGGCCACGATCGCGCTGGCCGCGCCCGAGCCGGCAGCGATCGTCGAAGAGGCGCTGCACGCCTGGCGCGACGCGTTCGACGCGGTGGTTGCGGGCGCCGGGCCGCAGCAGGTGCTCGCGGCCTACGACCGGCATCGCGTGCTCGCGGCCATGCGCGAGGGGCCGCTCGGCGTCGATGCGCTGAACGCCGCAATCGCCATGCGCGCGCGGCGGTTGGCGGCGGGCACCGGGAGCCCCGACTGGTATGCTGGAAGGCTCGCAATGGTGACGAAGAACGAACCGGGCCTCGGGCTGTTCAACGGCGACGTCGGCGTGTGCCTGCCGCATCGGCAGGGCGGCGCACGCGACGCCGACCTGGTGGTGGCCTTCGATGGGCCGGCCGGCGTGCGACTGTTCCCGGTGCTGCAGATGCCCGCCTGCCAGGATGCCTGGGCCCTCACCGTGCACAAGTCGCAGGGCTCGGAGTTCGAGTCGGTCGCGCTGGTGCCCGCCCCCGCGGGTCACCCGCTCGCCACTCGCGAACTCGTCTACACCGGGGTTACGCGTGCACGCCGCCGCTTGAGCGTCTGGGGCTCGCGCGACGCCATCGAGCAGGCGGCGCTGCGTCCTACCGAGCGCCATGGCCGGCTGGCCGAGCGCCTGGCAGGCGCCTGATGTCCGCCCCGGCGCGATCGCGATGAACCAGTTGCTGCTCGCCCGCCTGTTCCCGTTCCTGCGCTGGTGGCCGCTGGTGGATGCGCACAGCCTGCGCTCCGACCTGGTCGCCGGACTGGTCGGCGCACTGATGGTGCTGCCGCAGGGCATCGCGTTCGCCACGCTCGCCGGCCTTCCGCCCGCCTACGGCCTGTATTGCGCGATCGTGCCCACCATCGTCGCCGGCCTCTACGGCTCGTCGATGCACACCGTCTCCGGTCCGACCAACGCGCTGTCGCTGATGACTTTCGCGGCGCTCGCGCCGCTCGCGACGCCCGGTTCGACCGTCTACATCGAGATGGCCGCCACGCTGGCCTTCCTGGCCGGCCTTTGCATGCTCGCGCTCGGCGTGCTGCGGCTCGGCCTGCTGGTGAACTTCATCTCGCAGCCCGTGATCGTCGGCTTCACGGCTGGCGCCGGCATCCTCATTCTCGTGAGCCAGCTCGGCCCGCTCACCGGCATCCCGGTGCCGCAGGGCACCTCGTTCGTGCGCACGCTGGTGCTGGTCGCGCGCAGCCTGAACGAGACCATGCCGGCGGTCGTGGCGGTCGCATTCGCCACGATCGGCGTCAACTGGGCGGTGCGCCGCTGGCGGCCGCGCTGGCCCAGCATCGTGCTGGCGATGCTCGCCGGCGTGGCCGTGGCGATCCTTCTGAACCTTCTGTTCGGCGAGGCGCGCACCGGCATCACGATGCTCGACCCGATTCCGCGGCGCCTGCCGCCGTTCGCGTGGCCGCACCTCGACCCCGGCGCGCTGGGCCAGCTGAGCGGCGTGGCGGTCGCGGTCGCGATCGTCTCGCTCACGCAGTCGGTCTCGATCGCCAAGGCACTCGCGCTGCGTACCGGCCAGCGCATCGACGGCAACCAGGAATTCATCGGCCAGGGGCTGTCGAACATGGCCGCGGGCCTGTTCTCGGGCTTTCCCACCAGCGCCTCGGTCAACCGCTCGGGGCCGAACCTCGAGGCCGGGGCGGTCACGCCGATGTCCGCGGTCTTCGCCGGCATCCTGCTGGCGGCGATCGTGCTGGTGTTCGCGCCGCTCGTGGCCTGGCTGCCGCTGCCGGCAGTGGCCGGCGTGCTGTGCCTGGCGGGCTGGTCGCTGATCGATTTCACGCGCATCCGCGCCACGCTGCGCATGAGCCGCGGCGAGGGCGGGGTGCTGCTGCTCACCATGTTCGGCACGCTGGTGATGCGGCTCGAGGTCGCGGTGCTCGTCGGCGTGGCCACTTCGCTGGTGCTGTACCTGAACCGCACTTCGCGGCCCACGATGCGCAGCCTGGTGCCCGACGACCGCAGTCCCGAGCGCGCGCTGATACCGGTGGAGGCCGACCGGCGCGAATGTCCGCAACTGAAGATCATGAGCGTGGAGGGATCGATCTATTTCGGTGCGGTCAACCACGTCGCCACGCATTTCGACGCGCTGCGCGAGTTCGCGCCCGGCCAGAAACACCTGCTGCTGATCGCACGCAACGTCAACTTCGTCGACGTCGCCGGTGCCGACCTGCTGGTCTCGGAAGCGAAGCGCCGCGTCGCCGACGGCGGCGCGCTCTATCTGCACGGGCTGCGCCCGCAGGTCGAGAGCTTCCTCGGGCGCGGCGACGCGCTCGCGACGATCGGCGCGCGTCGCGTGTTCGCCAGCAAGAGCGTGGCGATCGCCGACATCTTCACGCGCCTCGACCCGGAGATCTGCCGGCGCTGCACCGCGCGCATCTTCTACGAGTGCCAGCAGATCGAGCCGATCGGCGACAGCGTCGCGCCCTCGGGCAACGAGCGCTGAATCCGGCCTTCAACGAGCGCCGGCGAAGAGCTTCTCCATCTCGCGGCGAAACGCCACCGCCGGATTCCTCGCGTCGATGCCGACGTCGCTCCAGCGCACCGCCTGCCCGGCCGCGACCCGGCGCTTCAGGCGCACGCCGTGCGCCAGCCCCAGCGGCAGGCCGCCGACGGCCAGCGAGTCGGCCGAGGGCATCAGCCGGCCATAGACGGTGAACCCGCCTTCGCCGTCGAGCGTCTCGCCGGCCTTCAGGTCGCGCTTGGCGGTGGCGACGACGTCGCCGTGCCAACCCTCGGGCGCGCCGGTGGGCTCGCCGCGCAAGCCGACCGAGGCGACGCTGATGCCGAGCTCCAGGCCGATCAGGTGGTACGGCTTGTACATCGCGGTGTAGTTGCCGCTGCGGTCGGTGACCAGCCCGTATTCGCGAAAGCAGCGGCGCACGTATTCGGAGTCGCCGGCGAACGTGACGTAGACGCCCCAGCGCAGGTCGCGATGCACCGGTCGGCCGTCGCGCTCGACGCTGGAGATCACCTCGACCTGGCCGCGGTGCTGCAGCTGGCCGCCGTCCTCGCGCGGGCACAGCACCTGTGCGAGGTCGTCCACGCCGCAGGGCGGAAACGCCAGCCCCGAAGCTGCCGGGCGCAGGCCGGCGGCATTGGCCACCGCAGCCATCTCGATCGCCGACTTGGTGCCGTCGAGGAACGAATTGAACATCCGGGGGTTCAGTCCGCCGAGCTTCGCATCCTCGGCGCTGATCCCGTAGTACGGCCAGACGGTGTGCGGCGTCGAGCGGTGGTACTCGGGCAGGTACTTCGTGCCCTTGCCGGCCGCGACCACCTCGAAGCCCGCGGCGCGCGCCCAGTCGACCATTTCGCAGATGAGCGCCGGCTGGTCGCCGTAGGCGAGCGAATAGACCACGCCCGCCTCGCGGGCGCGGCGCGCGAGCAGCGGGCCGGCCAGCGCGTCGGCTTCGACGTTGACCATCACGATGTGCTTGCCGTGGCGGCAGCAGGCGAGCACGTGCTCGATGCCCGCTGCCGGCTGTCCGGTGGCGTCGATGACGACTTCGATTTCGGGCGCCGCGATCAGCGCCTGCGCATCGTCGAGCAGGCGCACCGTGCCCTTGCGCGCCGCCTCGGAGAGCGTGCGCGCGCCCAGCGCCCCGGCCGGCCAGCCGACCCGGCGCAGCGCGGCCCTGGCACGCGCCGGAGAGAGGTCGGCCACGGCGACGAGCCGGATGCCCGGCGTGCGCCGTGCCTGCGAGAGATACATCGATCCGAACTTGCCCGCTCCGATCAACCCGACGCGCAGTGGCCGCCCGTCGTCGGCGCGCTGCCGGAGCATGCGGTGCAGGTTCATCAATCGATCTCGGCGCGCGCCATCTCGACGTCGAGGCGCTCCATCGCGTCCATCGGCTCGAACTCGGCGGCCTGCGCATACAGCGCCTCGGCCTCCTTCAGCGCTTTCTTGCCCTCGAGCATCACCAGCCCGTTGGCGTACTCGACGCGCGCGATCGCCGAGTCGGGGTTCAGTTCGAGCGCCTTGCGGAACAGCCGCAGCCCCTCGTCGCGCTTCGCCCCGTAGGTCATCCCGGCGATCATCGCGCCCACCTTGTCGATCACTTCGGCATGGAAGGCGCCGAGCGCGATGTGTGCGTCGGCGTGCTTCGGCGCCAGCCTGATCGCCTGCGTGAGCGCGTCGCGCACCTTGCCGCCCAGCCCCTGCGCCAGCGCCTTGGTGACCGAGATGCCCTGTCCGTAGCGGCCGATCGCGTAGGCGTACAGGTAGTACGCGTTGGCGTTTTTCGGCTCGGCGGCCTGCTGCGCTTCGCAGCGAGCTGCCACTTCCTGGAACAGCTCGAGCTTCTTCTTCTCCGACTTCTCGAGGTAGTTCGCGTAGATGTTGGTCGCCTTGTTCGCCGCGACGAGCCCGGCGCCGCCCGCCTTCAGGCCCGCCTCGGCGGCCTGCTGGAAGCGGCCGGCGTGATAGTCGATCCAGGCCGCGATCACCGCGTCGTCCTTCGGCCACGGCTCGCAGTCGCCGCGGTGCAGCCGCGCCCAGTGCTTCTTCAGCGTCGCGGGCGTGTATTCGTAGTGCCTGTCGGCGTGCGGAAAGGCGGTCCACCTGGACATGTTCGCTCCTGGTCGGTTCAGCTGCGAATGTACTCCCGGGAAAGCCGCTGGAACAGTTCGCGTCCCTCGGGCTCGAGCCACGGGGCGATCATCGACAGCACCTGGTAGGCGCCGCGCGCCATCGCCGCGCTCTGGTAATCCGCCTCGCCGAAGCGGCGGGCGTTGCGGATGTATTCGAACGACAGCCAGTAGGTGGCCACCACCACCATGTTGGTCGCGAGCGACTCGATCTCGCGCTCGGCGCCGGCCAGCGCGCCGCTGGCCGCGAGCGAGCGGCACAGTGCGCGCGCGGCCGCGGTCTTGCGGTCGACGATCGTGCGAAAGCGCATCTCCAGGCGCCGGTTCTTCGAGAGCAGGTCGTTCAGGTCGCGATAGACGAACCGGTAGCGCCAGATCGACTCGAACAGCAGGTGCAGGAAGAGCCACGCGTCCTCGAAGTCCACCTGCCTGCGCAGCGGTCCGTCGAGCAGCGGGTCGATGTCGCGCTCGAACTGCTCGAACAGCGCGTTGACGATGTCGTCCTTGTTGCGGAAGTGGTAGTAGAGATTGCCCGGACTGATGTTCATCTCGTCGGCAATCGCGCTGGTGGTGACGTTGGGTTCGCCGAGGTCGTTGAACAGCCGCAGCGAAAGCTCCAGGATGCGCTC
>JAANMV010003355.1_pt1 | contig 14016 bp, 11 predicted proteins | sample 7279661 | NCBI WGS metagenome assembly JAANMV01 (sample SAMN14094540, study PRJNA606508) | bioreactor metagenome | isolation source: A lab-scale SPAN reactor treating ammonium-rich wastewater day 121 | place: Ireland: Galway | collected 2017-05-16 | reverse complement strand
CTCCACCAGCAGGCCCTCAGCCTCCCCTGCTCCGTCCAACTCTCCCCCGAACAACAACAACGCGTCATCCAAAACATCCAACACTGCCATCAACAAAAACTCAATCAAGCTGCGTGAAGGCGAACGGTTGACGCAATTGGCGGGATTTCAGTATCTGAAACATTGCAGGCCGAGTAACGTCTATCGGGCAATGAACTGGCATTGCAGCATGCTTGCCATTCAGTTCATAAATATATGGCGAGTGGATACGACGCCAACTGAGCCAAGACGCACGAACCGATTGGTTCAAGGAGAATACCTATCATGCCAATAGCGTCTATTGAAATTGGCACACGCAGCGTCGGGGCGGAACAACCATGCTTCATCATTGCCGAGGCGGGCGTCAACCATAACGGCAACCTGCACCTGGCGCTGCAACTGGTGGACGTAGCGGCCGATGTGGGCGCCGATGCTGTCAAGTTCCAGACTTTTCGCGCCGACACCTTGGTGACTCGCGACGCTCCTAAAGCGGAATATCAGAAACGGGCCACCGACAAAAGCCAGTCGCAATACGAAATGCTCAAGCAGTTGGAGCTTTCGGAAGAAGACCATCTGCGGCTGATCGAGCGTTGCCGTCAACGAAACGTCATGTTTCTTTCAACGCCTTTTGATGAAGGCTGCGGAGACCTGCTCGATCGACTGGGCGTTGACGCCTACAAAATTCCCTCGGGCGAATTGACAAATCTTCCATACTTGGCTCATCTGGCGGCGAAACAGCGGCCCATGATCATCTCCACCGGCATGTGCAATCTGGCCGAAGTCGAGGCCGCCGTCGACACCGTTGAACAGGCTGGCAACCGGAAGATCATCCTCCTGCATTGCGTTAGCAACTATCCTGCCGACCCGGTCGACGTCAACTTGCGGGCCATGACCACCATGCAAACGGCGTTTGGCGTTCCGGTGGGATACTCGGATCATACGCTCGGCACGGCAGTGGGCGTGGCTGCCGTGGCCCTAGGCGCCTGTGTGGTCGAGAAGCACTTCACGCTGGACCGCTCGCTGCCAGGGCCCGATCACAAGGCTTCGCTTGAGCCAGCCGAATTGCAGACCTTTATTCAAGAAGTTCGTGTGGTCGAAGCCGCACTTGGCACCGGACGCAAAAAGCCCGCTGCGAGTGAGGCCAATACGGCGTCGGTGGCGAGAAAAAGCCTGGTTGCGGCATGCGACGTACCTGCCGGCGCCATTCTTCGATTGGAGCACGTGACGGCGCGCCGTCCCGGCACCGGATTGCCACCGGCGATGCGTCCCCATCTGATCAACCGCAGGGCCACCCGCGATATCGCGGCCGGCACGCTGCTGAGTCTGGAGATGTTGCAGTGAGAACCATCGCGGCGGTGACCGTAGGACGCTCGGATTTCGGCATTTATCTTCCGATCTTGCGGCGAATTGAAGCCGATCCGCAGTTGCGATTGCAACTGATCGCAGGGGCTGCGCATCTTTCGGCCGAGTTCGGTCACACCATCAATGAAGTTATTGCGCAAGGGTTTCGCGTCGACTATCAGGTGCCCATGCTGTTATCCGGCGACTCGCCCGAACAGATTGCCATGTCGACCGGTCTGGGCGTCATGGGATTTGCCAAAGCTTATGCCGCACTGCGTCCGGACATGCTGCTGGTGATCGGAGATCGGTTCGAAATGCTGGCGGCTGCGATTGCGGCGGCGCCATTCAAGATTCCCATTGCGCACGTGCATGGAGGCGAGGTAACGCACGGAGCCATGGACGACGCCTTCCGGCACTCGATGACCAAATGCAGCCATTTACACTTCGCTACCACGACAGAACACGCCCGGCGGATTGTACAACTGGGCGAGCACCCAGACCGTGTGTTCGTGTCGGGGGCACCCGGACTGGACAATCTCAAATTGATTGAGTTGCTGGATCGCGATGCCTTGAGTCGCCGACTGGATATTTCTCTTGAACAGCGACCATTGCTCGTCACCTATCATCCCGAAACGCTTCGGTTTGAACAAACAGCCGAGAATGTCGACAAACTTCTGTCCGCGCTGGAACAAATCTCGCTGCCAATCGTATTTACCAAGCCCAATGCCGATACCAATGGCCGCATTATCGCCGAACGAATCGCGGAGTTTGTCAGCCGTCGTTCCAATGCGTGGCTGTTCGACAACCTGGGCACGCAGGTCTATTTCAGCCTGATGAAGCATGCAGCCGCCATGGTGGGCAACTCATCGAGCGGCATTATCGAGGCCGCTTCGTTCCAACTGCCAGTCGTCAACGTGGGTATCCGCCAACAGGGGCGGCCTTGTTCGGGCAATGTCTTGCACGTGACTCACGATCCGAAGGCGATTGCCGAGGCCGTGCAATTGGCACTTTCCCGTGAATTCAGAAGCCGCGTGGCAGATATGGAAAACATCTACGGCGACGGTCGGGCTGCAGAAATCATCGTGAAGCAACTCAAACTCGCGAGTCTGGACGACGACCTATTGATCAAGCGATTTCACGACCTTGAGATATCCAACAACCTTCAGTCGCCGGAAGCGAAAGTGGCATGAATACGATTGCATCCAACCGCTGCGTACTTCTGGGAGCAGGCGGACACGCCGCCGTGCTGCTCGATGCGCTGATGGAAGCCAATCAGCCTCTTCCCGATGCGGTCCTCGATTCCGATCCAGCGCGGTGGGGCACAAACTTTCAAGGCATTCCGGTACTGGGCGGCGATGAATTGCTCGGCCGATTGGTTTCCGAGGGATATGAACGGTTTGCGCTGGGTATTGGAGGGGCTGCCAACACATCGCTGCGGCAATCGGCCTTTGAACTCGCGATGGAATTGGGCCTCAAGCCGCTTTCGATCGTCCATCCGACGAGCATCATTTCACGCTGGGCTCAATGGGGCGCCGGCGCGCAATTGTTTGCACGATGCATCGTCAGCGCGAGGGCCATACTTGGCGACAACGTCCTTATCAATACGGGCGCGATTGTCGAACACGATTGCCAACTCGGCAATCATGTGCATGTTGCAACCGGCGCCGTCTTGGCGGGGGGCGTTCGCGTCGATTGCCACGCCATGGTCGGGGCCGGCGCCACCGTTCGTCAAGGAATTCGGATCGGCGAGAGCGCTATGGTCGGCGCGGGGGCAGTCGTCGTGAAAGACGTGCCACGGGGAGCCATTGTGGCTGGAGTTCCGGCCCGAATCTTGCGGTACGCCACACCGCAATCGAAGCACGATGAATCAGCCGTGGTGCTCAATCGGCAATAGCCGTCTCCTCCCATCTCATCGTTCTGCGGTTGCCCATCCTTGAGTCTCACGGCACCGCGACGTTGCCGCCTCCATCGGTACCTCGGGTGAACGGTCCGGGTACTGAAACCAACACGTTGGACGTATGCGTTCCGTCGGCATAAGAGTAATGCACCCCATACCGCCAGTTGAAGAAGAAATTCCGGGTGAACGCAACGTCGGTCAACCCGTGGGTGCTGTTGGCGCCATTGTTCACCCAACTGGCCCAGGTAAGATCCCACGGGATGGGATTTCGAAATACATTGCCCGATACGGTGGAGTTTGGCGCCGCGTCGACATGAAGTCCGACCAGCTCGATCGCGTAGGCAGTCCTGCGGAAGTCAGCGATCACGCAGTTCAGAACGCGCGCGCCGCGTCCTACGGCTCGGATGCCTATGGGAATGGTCAAATTTGGCGAGGCCAACGATCCTCCCGTTCCGAGCACATAGCTATTCTGAATGGTCACTCCGGTCCCGGATGCGTGAATACCATAGTAATAATTGTCAATCGCGCGCATATTCGTGACGCCGATGCGTGAATAGTTCGCGTTCCCGCCCAGATGGATACCCACCAAAAATCCCCGCACCGTGCCATTGCGCACGGTTAGACCGGAACGTTCGGTGCCCTGGATTCCGGTTGCATTTGTTGTCGCGCCGTTCGTATTGATGATCGCTCTTCCCAGCATATCGAGCGTGACGTTGTCGGCGGCGATGGTAATCGCACTTCCCACGGAAAGATTGACCGCCAGATCCGACCGCAAGACATAGATTCCCGGATGTGAAATCGTGTAGGGCAACCGCGTAATGACGGTTGCACCCTGCAATTGCTCTTGCGGGTAATGGATTCGCTGCACCGATGGCCCGCCCTGAGCCGAACCAGGCAAGATCGAAACGCCATAGAGCGCCATGGTTCGCGTGGCGCTATAAACTCGGGATTGCGAGCCAAAGGATCCGCTTGTCTGAACGTACGATAGGCTCGTCGAGCGGATGATTCCGTGGATCGAACCGTCGGACTGAATATTGACGGATCGAGAGCCGAATCGTGCCGCAGCACCGATACCGCCTAGCGTGTTCATGGCGATGGTCTGCTGTGTGATCAGCGTTCCATGAAAGCTGCCAACAACCGAGAATGAATTGAAATGCTCGCCTGCGGTAATCAAGGCGGTGCTGCCCACGTTGCCGACGATGGTCCAGCGACCATAATTACGCAGGCCAATGTTGATGGCTCCAAAAAGATTGCCACTCACCGCGACGTCGCCCACCACGGAGTTGCCGCCGATGAGCCGGCCCGTCGATCCCAAACTGCCGCCGATGGCAATCGATCCGGACCAGAAGCCTCGGGCTTCGATCGTGCCATTCCAATTGCCAACCACGGCAACCACGCCGGTTAATGTGTTGGCCACGTGAATGCCAGTGCCGGCGTCGAGGCGCTCCATGCGAATCGCGGCGCCCGTGTCGTCGCCAGTGATTCTTCCGATGCGAATTTGACCTTGTGAGGAAAGCGCGCGTGCGGTGATGCTCGTCAGTTCAAACAAGGCTTCGCCAGCGATGCCGTTCCCTGCGATCAGTCCTCGAAAGACCTGGTTTACGGCATTGAGTTCGCCCAGCGACACCACCCGGTTGCCCACGCCTCCGCTCAAGTCCGAACGGACAAAAATCTGAAAATCTGCGCTGGCGTTGGTTACTCGAATCTCTCCTAGTTGTTCGCCGTTTTCCAGAACCCCATCGTCATTGCCAAATCCATCGCCGATTGATTCTCGAAGCGTTGCGACGCCCGCCGCTCCTTGAATTTCGATAATGACCACATCGCCATCGGGATCGATGTAAGTAAAGCTCTCAACGTGCCCTGGCTGCAAAACGATCGGGCTGCCGCTCAGTACGACGCGTTCTTCAAGTGGCTCTAATGACAAGGTCCGACAAGGGCGCTGCCGACTTGGCACGCGAGCTTGCCGGTAATGGAGTGCGCGGGACGAGTTGTCCCACAACCGGCACCATACCATCGAGATAGCACGAAAAGGCATTTGCAATCGGGCGGTGATCCGACGCAGCCATCTGTTTCGGGGGTCAACGCCCATAGCTCTCTCCAGGCCATCTATTTTTCTCATGCTACCCAGTCGATGCAGTTTAACTGGTGGGCGTTAGCAATGCCAGCATCAACTTTCGTTAACACGCCTGCTCACCGTAAATGCGTCGGAAACTTGCTGGGATTTGGGGGCGATTATGTTGGTATTGTTGGCAAAGCGGCGACTGTGCTATACACCGCTGGGGATAATCTCGTCAGGCCCTTCATGCGGCACGGCATCGGTAGAGATGAATGGGAGCGCCGCTTGTCACACCCCCTCTCCAATCCAAAGCAAGTGCTATTCATAGCCCAGGAAACAGCGCATTTTCGTGAGTTGTTTCGGGTGGCGCGCATGCTGGTGGAATCGGGCCGGTACACGGCCACGTTTGCCTTCTACACCACGTATCCGTCGATTGACGAAGATCATCTGGCTTGCCGGCAGTTTGGAATCGACGTGCTTCAGGAGTTTCATGCTTCAGCACACGTGCGAATACGTCGCAGGCTGGCAGTTGCTCGTCAATGGTGCTTGCGACCGCTACGCGTGCCATTGGTGAAGCAGCAAGCGCGTATTGCGAAACGATTTTTAAAGTTCATGCGTGGTTCGACTCGAACCCGTACTGCGCAGCCCAGGGTTCCACGGCAGCCCAAGTCGTTTGTGCAACGGTTGCGGTCGATGCCCCGGGCTCTGCTGGGACGGTGCGGGAGGCGCCCCGCGTCTCGTCTCCTAACCGTCCCTCGTCGCTGGAGTCGCCGCTTTGGCCCCGCGCCGTTGATACCAGCAGGGAGAATTCGTCGCATTCTGATATCCGCGGCACGGATCGCGTCCGCTCCACTACTTCTGTTGGGCGTGCCGTTGCGATTCTCTTTTGTGCGCACGCAAGCTCGCGTTTCTGCTAGCGCGGTAGCATTGACGTGCCGCGTGGCGTCAAAGTCGTTCAATGGACTGCGTGCGCTGTGCCGAAATGCCCGTGTCACGCTAGCTCCGCGGACTCGCCTTCGCCGGCTGAAACATGGCGCCCGGACCAACTTGACCACCGTGGTAGCGCCGCCCATTCGCACATTCGGGGCCTATGCGCTCCGCGCCAAGCGATTTAATCAAATCTTGCAATCCGTGGCCCCCGATGTCCTGGTGCTCGCCGAAGACAACGTGGGCCACATGACCGGCGTGTTTACCACGTTAGCCCGCAAGCGCAACTGCCGAATCATCGTCATTCCCTATACACTTGCGAACGCCCGAGAATTCTCCGAGGCCTATTTTAACGTCCCCGAGCATCAAATTTATCATTGGCCAAATGAGTTGGTCGCCCGGCGGTACCCACAGTGGCTGCGCACGCATAAAGACAGACGGCTGATGCGGATGCCGGGTTGGCATGTGCTCATGCACGAAATGATGGGGTTTGCGCCGCCCGCTCCCTGGATTTACAACAGCGGCTGTGCCGACGCAATCCTGGTGGAAAGCCCAAGAACCAAGGACTATTACTGCCGCGCCGGTTTGCCTGCGCGACAGCTTCTCACTCCCGGTTCGATGACAGACGACGTGATCGCGCGCGAATTGCAATGTGCCGCGGCGCGGCGTGAACAGCTCTTTGAGGAATTGAAGCTGCCGCCGGGACAGCCGCTGTTGCTCACCGCCGTGCCCCCCGATCAGCTTCCTTCGCGTCCCGACTGTGGTTTCGCCAATTACAGCCAATTGGTGCGAGCCTGGCTGGAACCATTGACTCGCCAACAGCACTTTAACGTTGTCGTTCGACTGCATCCTCGAACGGCGCGAAAGAAAGTGGAGTTTATCGAGCGCGAGATGGGGTTGCGCATTTCCGAGCTCGATACCGCAACCCTGGTCGCACTATGCGATTTTTATGTCGCCAGCGTATCGGCCACCATCCGCTGGGCCTCCGCTTGCGGAAAACCCGTCGTCAACTACGACGTGTATCAATACCAGTACGACGACTACGACAACGCCCCCGGCATTGTCACCATGGCGTCGCACCAAGAATATCTGCAGACGATCCATCGCATTGCGTCCGACCCCGAATACCGGCAGCAGCTACTGCGAGCCCAGCAGGCCGATATGCCCAACTGGGGCAGGCTGGACGGGCAGTCGGGAACCAGAATTCTGAATATCTTCGATTACTATACTCACCAAACTTCGAGGCTAGACCATGCGAACGGCAATCATGGGCATGGGACGAATGGGATTTCGGCACGCCCAGGTAGTCGGTCAGTTGCAGCATGACTTGGTAGGCGTGTTCGATCGCATGCCCGAGGCCTGCCTTGCGGCCAGCCGAGAGCTCGGATTGCCCGAGGCGCGATGCTATGGCGACGCCGGCCGCTTGCTCGGCGAGGCTCGCCCGGAATGTGTCATTGTCGCCACGCACGCTCCCTCGCATTGCGATCTGGTCTGCCAGGCCGCGGAAGCGGGAGCGAAGTTCATCCTGTGCGAAAAGCCCATGGCCGTCTCGCTCCAGCAGTGCGACCGCATGCTCGCCTGCTGCCGCGAACATGGCGCCAAATTGGCCATCAACCACCAGATGCGGTTCATGGAGCAGTACACCGAGCCCAATCGGATCATGCAGTCCGATTCCTTCGGCGGCCTCAGCAGCATGACGGTGGTAGCTGGCAATTTTGGCATGGCAATGAACGGCAGCCACTATTTCGAGGCATTCCGTTACCTGACGGATGAACCGCCTGCGAGGGTGGCTGCCTGGTTTTCCGATACGCGGTTGCCCAACCCACGGGGACCCGAGTTTGAAGACCGCGCTGGATCGGTGCGTTTGGAAACGGCCAGCGGCAAACGCTTCTACATGGAAATCGGCGACGATCAGGGCCACGGCATGCACGTTACTTATGCCGGCCCTTACGGCCGACTCGACGTGGACGAGTTGGCTGGAGTCATGCGTTTGGCCACCCGCAAGGCGGAACACCGCGATCTTCCCTCGACGCGGTATGGCATGCCGTGGGATAGTTGCGAACTGGCGATCAAGCCGGCCGACGCGGTGGCGCCGACGCGCAGCGTGCTCGAAGCCCTGCTGGCCGACCGCAGCTACCCCAGCGGAGAAGACGGACGCCTGGCCGTGGCGGTATTGGCCGCGGCGTACGAGTCGAATGAACTTGGCGGCCAGCAGGTCGAGATTCGCTCCGAAGAAAACCGACACGCGACCGTATTTCCATGGGCATAACTCGACGAAACGAAGGATTGCTCGGCGTTCGTGCCAATCATCCTTAAATCTGATAGATTTTATGAATAACGGACACGCACCGAATAAGATCTGAATAATTGCATTCATATATTGTGATCGTCACCGATCCATGGAAACGCAAAGGCATCTGCCTTTCCATATTACGACTCTAGCGAGAAATCATGAGAATTCTAGTCACCGGACAAATGCGATCTGGCACGACTTTGATGGCGAACGTTTTAAACGCGCAACCAGGCATTTCCGTCTTATCCGATTTTCTGCATATTGAGCGGCTTCAGACTGAATGCGGCAAAATACCTTTAACCTCGCCGCTCAGCAACGAGCAAAAGAAACTGGTTGTGAAACGATTCATCGGCCAGCCTGGTAGCGACGGCGTCCAGGCAATCATCGACGCAACGGGCACGTCGTTGTCGTTTGATACTCGGATCGACCGCTTTGAATCCTTGCTGGACTTCTACCATTACATCATGAACCAGGTCGAATCCGCAGGCGTGGAGACGCCCGGCCATAAGACAACCTGCGCTGAGCCGGTTATTGAAGAACTATTAGCGGTAGAGCCTGGCGTGAAGTGCATTTACATGTTGCGCGATCCGCGCGATGTGTTGTTGTCAAACTCGAAAATGATGAAGCAACCCGCCGAGGTCGTCATTGAAAACTGGAAGGCAGGGAGGCGCGAAATTCTGCGTTTGATGGCAAATCTGAAGTTCCGAAACCGGGTACTGCTGATCCGGTATGAAGACCTGGTTCGCGCTCCACTGGATACATTGGCATCCGTGGCAACGTTTCTTGAACGACCCGCGTTTGAGATTCCGGACGACGTGCGCTGGTACGGCACAAAGTTCGTGTCGAACTCGTCGTTTAACGACATCAAGCAGCTCTTTGATCCCTCGGGCCTGGAACGCTGGAAGTCAGCAGACCGTCGGCTCGCGCTAACCGTGGCGTCGTTGGCTGGCAAAGATCTCGCGGAAGCCGGATACTCTACGCCTTCGCACATTCGCGTTGGGGGGTGGCTCGTGATAAGAATGCCCCATTGGATTCGAAAGAAGTTTCAGTTTTGTCAGGAACGCAGCGGCGAATGTGTCTCAGGATCTGATGCGGCGTAAGCGACGTAACGTTGCTGAAATTGCCTATTCTTAAGCCACGATCTAAGGATGTTTCTTCACATTCATGATTATCTGTAAAACAATATGGGAGCTGTTGATATGAATCGGTTTTTTGATGACTTTCCAAGGTTTTACAAGACTAGCATGACTGGTTCGGATGCCGAATGGAATAATCGTCGCTACAAAGTATTGATTGATGGATGCCTGCACGTAATAGTCGGTAGGCACGTATTTGATTTCGGCAGTCACGATGGCCGATGGGCGTTCGCGGCGTTGACGGCGGGAGCGGAGCACGTCACCTGCATTGAGCCTGAACCGGATTTGCTTGAAGCTACCGAGCAGAACTTCCGTGAATATGGAATTGATCCGCGGCGCTATACGCTGGTGAACTGTGGCGCTATGGATTTCTTGCAACAATGTGACAGTTATGCCGAAACCGCATTTCTTTTCGGAATGTTAACTTTGATTTCGGAGCAGCCGGTTCTCTTTCGACTCCTTCGGGATCGCGGCATTAAAAATGTCATTATTGACACTCACATTGTTCCCGGAGAGACAAGGACCGTATTTCAATTGTTTCGCGCCGCGGTGCAGAGAGGAAACGCCATTACGCCCGACCGAACGCATCATAATGGTTGGATGATGGGACTCACGCCGTCTCTCACCGCTTTGACTTCGATGCTGGAGCACTTTGAGTGGCAATCGACGATTCTCGACTGGACGGAGCTGCAACAGCATCCGGATATGAATGATTATGCCATCGGACGACGCGTGTCGATCTTGGCTCAATAGGCGAATCCCGGCGAGTTGATTCATGGGAGTGTGTTGCAGCCATTCAGCCTCGCGGCATTTTCGGAACAATGGCAGCTTTGATGGCGAATGTGAAAATCATGTTCAATGTTAGATGGTGTAGCGAAGAATGATGTCTAGTATTTTTCCAGTCACCGTTTCAATCATCGGCGCTGGCAACATGGCGCCGGAGCACATTCGCGCGTTTCAAGATGTGCCTGGCGTCACCGTGGCCGGCATCCATAGCCGCACGCGGGCGCGGGCCGAGGCGCTGGCCGCCGAATTCTCGATTCCCCTGGTGTGCGACTCGGTCACCGAACTGCAACAGCGCACCCAGGCCGATCTGGTCGTGGTCACGGTCTTCGAAATGGCCATGCGCGAGGTCGCCACCGAGTGCTGCCAGTATCCGTGGGCGGTTCTGCTGGAAAAGCCGCCGGGCATGAACCTGGCCGAAGCGAGCGAAATCCAACAGGCCGCCGAGGCGCACGGGTGTCGTGTGCTGGTTGGCTTGAATCGCCGATTCTTATCGAGCACCCAAACGGTTTTGGACGATTTGGCTGCCCGAAGCGGGCGTCGCTACATTCACGTTCAAGATCAGCAGAGCTTGCAGTTGGCCCAATCGCTCAACCACCCTCAGAAAGTGGTTGACCACTGGATGTATGCCAATTCGATTCACCTGGTCGATTATCTGCCGGCTTTGGGTCGAGGCGAAGTGGAACAGGTGGACGTGATCGAACCGTGGGATCCCAACCAGCCCGGAGTGGTGTTGGCCAAGGTGAAGTTTTCCAGCGGCGACCTCGGCCTGTACGAAGGCATTTGGGACGGCCCCGGACCTTGGGCCTGCACGGTGGTTTCGCCAGAGGTTCGCTGGGAACTTCGTCCGTTGGAGAAAGCTTCGTTCCAGCTTGCCGGCGAGCGACGACTTCAATCCGTCGAACCGAACGAGGCGGATAGCCGCTTCAAGCCCGGTTTCCGGCTGCAGGCCGATCACGCGGTGCGCTATGTTCGCGGCGAACCGTCGCAATCCCCCACGCTGACTGCAGCGCTCCGAACCATGTCGCTGATCAGCCAGATCTATTCCGTGGGATGATTGGCACGCGCCCCGGGGCGACGTTCTTTCGACTAGGCGGAGCGTGCCAGCGAGGGACGGGACAGCACGCTGTCGAAATACGCCAAGACTTGGTCTACCGCCCGAGGGCGAAAAATGCGTTCTGCGAACGCGGCGTGCCTCGCGGGCAGTTCCGCGGGAATTTCGGCGGCCGACCGAATGCAACGTGCGGCGCCGGCATCGATCACCGGTTGCAAGTATTCTTTTCCGGGAAGATCGGCGACGTAGGTCGTCAATCCCATTGCCAGGCCTTCGTACATCGCAAACGAACCCGCGCCAATTTGGGCTCGGGCCCGCTGCAATGTGGCATACAACGATTGCCCCTGCCCGTCGTCCACATCAATCGGGGCGTCGCGCAGATGCGGGTATCTCTTCTTCCAATCACGTTCGTCAGGGTGCAAACGATACACCACCCGCGGTGTAAATTCGGGCCGGCGGGCGAGTTCGACCGCGATTTGCGTCAGCCTCTGCCCGACGACGCTCTGCGACAAGAATACAATTCGGTTTTCGCGGCGCGACTCGAGCCGTCGCTCGCACATGCTTTCAAAGTGCGCGAAACCCACGCTGACGACGCGCGCGGGGCATCCCGCCGAGGCAAGCAGGTCCTTCCAGAAATCGCCGTACACCAGCAGGTCGTCGGCAAAAAACCTGGCACCGCCCTGCCTCGGAAAGGTGTAACTCGGATCGAGATGCCCGAACACGCCGTGCTGTATCTCCGCGGTGCGGATTCCCAGAGTTTTAGCGGCCTCGATCAAGGCGATCTCGCGATAGTTTGGTGAAATCACCAGAACCAATTTGGGTTGCAGTTTCCGCAGCAGCCGACAGTAGCCCGACACCAGGCAATGCCTCAGTCCGATGGCGTTTGCAATGATGGGCGATGCGGATACCGGTAGATCGAACGTTTGCGTAAGCGCGTGATCGATCTCGGCAAGTTGGCGCGTTTCTGGTGCGGAGGGGCGCCAGCGCAGCGGCCCTCGACGCCGCAACATCAGCCAATCGAACCAATCGTGGTGATACGCCTGCGGTGTTGCCGAGGGATAGTAGTGGCGCCGCCCGTGCGAGGGCTCAATGTAAACATATCGATGCGACAAACGTTGCAAGATCGGGTCCAGATGAATGTCGCTCCATCGCCCGTCGCGCAGTTGTTGGCGGCGCGGATAGCCCAGGATCAACAGGTCGCAAGGCGGTTTCGCGAGCATAGGGTTGCGTCGCGTAACGCTGCCAATCCCCCGCGTGGCAGCCCGTACGACATCGCCGGCGCGCAATCGCGATTGGGTATTGAATTCGAACAGACCGAGTGCGCGTGAGATTTCGAAATACACTCGCAATCGAGCATGTTCCCAGAAGTAAACGCCATCCAGCTTTCGATTGAACAGATCGAGTCGCTGCTCCAGGTCGAGCAACGATTCCATTACGCCGAATGCGGTTGTCTTCTGGTTCAATCGAGTTCCTCCTGCCACCACATGCTACTCGGGCCACAATCTGTCCCGCGCTGACCGTTGTGGCCGGAATCGCTCCTGTTTGGCGGTTTGTTCAGGCAGCCTTATGCAGCGGCAGCGAGTTTTCCTGCCGCATTTGGAACATCATTTCGGCGATTCTGAAATCGAGTTCGCAATCGATATCGACCGAACGTTCCACGGGAATTTCCACGGCAATTACTTTGCCTTCATAAACCGCGCCGGTGCGCATGATGTATTCGGGACGCACCGCGTAGGCGCACGGCACAATATCATAAGCTTGCGGTGCATCCTGACGACGAATGACAGGACCGTTGCCCGACATCATGAACCGAGCGACTCGCTGCTCGTCGACGGTGACCATGGTAAAATAAGGACTGCGGCGCGATTCGCTGACGGTGATCGCCATGTCGGCATCGCTCGCCAATAGCGCTTCGATGCAGCGATCGACGTCTTCCACCATTCGCAGCGGCGCCGTGGCCGGCACGCTCACGAACAAGTCAACCGGAGTTTCGCTTGCGGCCTGCACCATTTGCAGCGCGTGCCGCCAGGCATAAAGTTCCGGGGAATTGTCGGCCGCAAGCTCCGGCGGCCGCATGAAGGGCGTTTCGCCGCCGTACTGCCGGGCAACCCGAGCAATCTCGGCATCGTCCGTAGAAACTACCACCCGCTGGATCCAGCGGCTTTGCCTGGCCGCTTCAATGGCGTGTGCAATGAGCGGTTTTCCTGCCAGCGGAAGCACGTTCTTTCGCGGCAACCCTTTGGATCCGCCGCGAGCAAATACGAATCCAACGACGTTGAGTGTCATAGTTCAATCATCCTTGAAATTGGCACGGGTGGTTCCGGTTTCGCCGCCTGCCAAATTGGTTTGACGTTGAATGGTCGTGTGAACTACCTGCCGCGGGGACTTCCTGTCTCATGCAGCTTGTTTATTTTTTTGTTGATGGCAGTGTTGGATGTTTTGGATGACGCGTTGTTGTTGTTCGGGGGAGAGTTGGACGGAGCAGGGGAGGCTGAGGGCCTGCTGGTGGAG
>JAANMV010003350.1_pt1 | contig 14029 bp, 11 predicted proteins | sample 7279661 | NCBI WGS metagenome assembly JAANMV01 (sample SAMN14094540, study PRJNA606508) | bioreactor metagenome | isolation source: A lab-scale SPAN reactor treating ammonium-rich wastewater day 121 | place: Ireland: Galway | collected 2017-05-16 | reverse complement strand
TCGCCCGCCACGGCGCGCGGGCCGTACACCATGCCGTCGAAGCGGGCGAGGTTGCTGCTCGCCTCCGGCATGGCGATCAGGTAGTACGTGGCGATGGCGTGGCGCAGGGTGGGCAGGCTCACCTCGCTGACCTGGGCGCCCGCGCCGCGCAGGGCGTCCAGGGTGGCGTTCAGGGCCGCAGTGACGCCGGCCGTGTTCCCGTCCAGACTCTCGCGGATCACGCCCACCCGCAGGCCCCGCAGGTCGTCGGCGGTGCCCGGCGCGAACTGCGGCGGGGCGTTCAGGCTGGTCGCGTCGCGCGGGTCGTGCCCGGCGATCACGTTCATCACCAGCGCCAGGTCAGCGGCGGTGCGGGCAAAGGGCCCGATCTGGTCCAGGCTGCTGGCGTACGCCACCAGGCCGTAGCGGCTCACGCGGCCGTAGGTGGGTTTCAGGCCGTACACGCCGGTCAGGGCCGCCGGCTGCCGGACGCTGCCGCCCGTGTCGCTGCCCAGGCTGACCGGCGTGAGGTCCGCCGCGACCGCGACCGCACTCCCGCCGGAACTGCCGCCCGGCACGCGCGCCGGGTCCCAGGGGTTCAGGGTGGGGCCGTACGCGCTGCTCTCGGTGCTGGACCCCATCGCAAACTCGTCCATGTTCGCCTTGCCGACGATCACCGCGCCCGCCGCGGTCAGGCGCGCGGCGGCGGTCGCGTCGTACGGGCTCACGTACCCCTGCAGGATGCGGCTGCCGCAGGTGGTGGGCGTGCCGGTCACGTTGATGTTGTCCTTGACGAGCACCGGCACGCCCGCCAGCGGCAGCCGCTCGCCGGCCGCGACCCGGGCGGCCACGGCGTCCGCCTGCGCGGCCGCGCCATCATTCAGGCTGACCACGGCGTTCAGGTCGCGGGCCGCCTCGATGCGGGCCAGGGCGTCCTGCAGCAGGGCCCGGGGCGTGGCGTCGCCGGTCGTCACGGCGCGGGCCAGGTCGGTGGCGGAGGGCAGCTCAGGGAACACGGGCATACCGCGCCAGTCTACCGGGGGCCGCCCGCGCGCGCCGGAACGCCGTGCAGACGGCGCGTCCCGGGGTCAGGCGGGCCGGGCCAGCACGCTCAGGCCGGCGCGCAGGGCGTGGCGCACCAGCACTTCGGGCGGGAGCAGCAGCGCGTTGCCCACGTCCGGCCCGCCGCGCACCGGGAAGACCAGCACCTGCCCGTCGTCCAGGCGCACCGCGACCTGCCGGACCGGGCCGCCGCCCGACACCCGCCAGCGCTCCAGGATGGTCTCGTCCAGCACGGCCGCGCCGCGCACCTGCCGGGTCACGCCCAGTGTCAGGCGCGCCACCCGGGTCCTGCGGGGGGCGAGCAGGCCCAGGCGCACCAGCTTCGCCACCACCCGCGCGCCCAGCGGGTCGCCCGCGACCTCGCCGACCGGCTCCTGGGCTTCCAGGCGGCGCAGCACCGCGCGTTCCTCCGAGGAGCAGGCCAGGGCCGCCACCCGTTCCAGCGCGGTGAGGCGCCCGGGCCCGCTGAAGTCCGGGGCGGGCAGGGCCACGGCGTCCAGCGCCTGCCAGGTCAGGTCGTCCAGGCTGACATCCAGGTCCGGGGCGGGCACGCGCAGGCCGGGCTCGAACACGAACTGCCCCTGGGGCGCGCCGAGCATCCGGGCGAGCGCCGCGGCGCCCCGCAGCGGGCCGTAGGTGACGGCCTGCACCCGGCCGGCCGCCAGCCACAGCAGGAAAGGAGTCGCCCCGGCCCCGGCGGGCTCGACCTGCATCAGGCCGGTCTTCCCCTGCCCGGACAGCATGAGCAGGAGTTCCAGAAGGTCGAAGGCGTCCAGGCTGGTGGTGTGCTGCATAGATGAGAACCGCCGCGGTTCGCTCTCATCGTACCCGAGGGCCGGGGCCCCGCGCGTCCGTCAGGTGGCCGATGTCTGACCTGTGCAGGGCGCGCGATGCTAACCCCACTGCCTGACCTGACCCTGCGTGACCGCTCCGAGGCCGACCTCCCCATCCGCTGGCGCTGGTGCCAAGCCGAGCCCCGAGTGGTAGCAGGGGGACACCCCGTACCTTCACTGCGCGACCCGGCCGCTTCCATACGAGGCGTTCCTGGACCGGCAACGGGCCGCCCTGATCGGTCCTCACCGGCAGACGATCGCCCTGGACGGAACGTGCATCGGCAGCGTGACCCGGACCGAGGAAGCCCCAGCCGGCGGCGGATGGTGGGAGCTGGGGATCGTCATCTACGACCCGCGGTTCTGGAGTGGTGGGCACGCGCGCCCTGGGCCTGTAGACCGCGGCGACCTTCGCGGACACCGACGCGCACGTTCTCACCCTGACGACCTGGTCCGGGAACGCCCGCATGCTCTGCGCAGCGCAGCGCTGCGGGGACCGGGAGTGCGCGCAGATTCCCGAGGCACGCCACTGGCAGGGCCGGCGGCACGACAGCGTGAAACGGGCCGCGCTGCGCCGCGACTGGCCGGGTGCGAGAATGCCGGGCTGTGATGCCCGAGCTCTCCCCCACCGTGATCCGCGCCGCCCAGATTTTTGACGCGCCGTTTGCCGCGCCGCTGATTCAGGAGACGATCGGCGCCATCGGGAGGGCACTGACGGGCACCACGTCGGACGGGGACGCGGCGCATGTGATCGCGGAGTTCTTCCCGCTGCGGGGGCACCGCCTGAGCTTCACGAACACCCTGATCGCCGAGCGCGGCGGCCGGCCGGTGGGCCTGCTGGTGGCGTACCCGGGGGAGCTGGCGGTGATGCTGGACCAGCCGTTCCGAGAGCACCGCCGCAGCCTGGGCCTGCCGCCCACCGTGGATTCCGAGGGCCTGCCCGGCGAGCTGTATCTGGACACCCTGGCCGTCACGGCCGGAGCGCGCGGGCAGGGGGTGGGGTCGGCGCTGCTGGAGGCGGCCCCGGATCTCGCGCGGCGGGCGGGCGTGCGCCGGCTGGGCCTACTCGTCGAGGACGGGAACCCGGCGGCGGGCCTGTACGCCCGGCACGGTTTCACGCCGGCCGGGGAGCGCGTGGTGGCCGGCGGGCGCTTCACGCACCTGACCCGCGACCTGGAGTAAGCCGGCGCGGCCTTGAGCGTCCCTTACCCCTCGGGGCGCTCCAGGCGGGCGCGCCCGTACGCTGGCCGGCATGAGACCCTCTGCCCGGACCTTGGACGCCGCCGCGCTGCGCGGCATCCGGCTGTACCAGCGTGTCCTGTCGCCGCGCAAGGGGTTCCGCTGCGCGCACGCGGCCCTGACGGGCGGGGAGTCGTGCTCGGCTGCGGTCGCGCGGATCGTGCGGGAGGACGGGCTGATCGCCGGGCAGGAGAGGGTCACGGCGCAGTTCCGGGGGTGCCGGGCGGCGCACGCCGCGCTGCATGGGGGCCTGCTGCCCCGACCGGGCGCGTTCGGCTCGCAGGTGCAGGGGGGCCGCGTGCAGGGCGTGTGCTGCTGCGGGCCGGTGCCGATTCCCTTCCGCTGCGGGTAACGGGCGGGCGGCGGGGCTCCACCGGAAGTCGGGTGTGACCGCCCCGCCGGGGGCAGTATCTTCGGCGGGTGCGGCGTCGCGTGATTGGTCTGGTGGTTCTGGCGGGTCTGGTGGCCCTGGCCGCGCCGATGGCGCCGGCCGTGGCGAAGTACGGCGCGTTCCCGCAGAAGGCGGACGGGCCGGTGAACCTGCTGCTGGCCGGCGTGACCCCGCAGTACGACGAGAGTGCCGCCGTGTGGCCGTACCCGGCCAAGCCCGAGGCGTACACCGGGAACACGGACACGATCATCCTGGCGCAGCTGTGGCCGGACGGCCGCACGAAACTGCTGAGCATCCCGCGGGACTCGTGGATGAACGTGCCCGGCTACGGCTGGGGCAAGATCAACGGCGCGAACCCGCACGGCGGACCGGACATGCTGGTGAACGCCGTGCAGGCCCTGACCGGCCTGCGGGCCGACGGCTACGCCCTGCTGTCCCTGCGGGCGGTGCGGGACCTGACGGACGCGGCGGGCGGCGTGACGGTGGACGTGCCGCAGCGCATGAAGTACGACGACAACGCCGGCAAACTGCACGTGGACCTGCAGCCGGGCCGGCAGCGACTCAGCGGGGAGCAGGCCGAGGGGTTCCTGCGCTTCCGCAAGGACAATCTGGGGGACATCGGGCGGGTGGCGCGTCAGCAGCTGTTCCTGGGCGCGCTGGTGAATCAGGTGAAGAGTCCCCTGAACTGGTGGCGGCTGCCCATGGTCGTCAGTGCCCTGGACCGCAACACGAAATCGAACCTCACGCGGGACCTGAGCGGGAAGGTGCTGGGCGCGGCGCTGTCCGGGCCGAAGGTGCAGATGTTCAAGGTGCCGGGCGATTTCGGCTGGGCGGGGAACCTGAGCGTGTGGCGGGTGGATCAGGCGGCGCTGCGGGCGCTGGTGCAGCAGGAGTTCCGGGACCCGAAGGACCCGCGGAACCTGAGCGTGCAGGTGCTGAACGTGCAGGCCCCAGGCGGCAGCGCTCGGCGCATGAAGGCCCGGCTGGACGCGCTGGGGTACGTGAACGTGACCACCGGGAACAGCGCGGGCGTGCAGGGGGCCACCACGATTTCCGGGCCGGGTGCGGCGCGGGTCCGGGCGGACCTGGGCTTCGGGCAGGTGACCGGGGAGGCCGGGCCGGGCGCGGACGTGACGGTGCGGCTGGGCGCGGACACCCCCGCGAACTGAGGCGCCGGGGCCTTCACTTTGGGCACTCCGCCGCTTTTCATGATGGAAGCAATACCATCCAGGGCACGGCTCGTGACGGAGCGCAGGTCCCCCCGGGGACCGGGAGGTCAGGCATGAACGACAGCAGCGGACGCGTGGCGAACCCCGCCGACCTGAAATGGTGGCAGAGCGGCATCATCTACCAGATCTACCCGCGGTCCTTTCAGGACAGCAACGGCGACGGCATCGGGGACCTGAAGGGCATCACGGCGCGGCTGCCGTATATCGCCTCGCTGGGCGTGGACGCCGTGTGGCTCTCCCCCATCTTCGTCTCGCCCATGCGTGACTTCGGGTACGACGTCGCCGACTACTGCGACGTGGACCCCATCTTCGGCACCCTGGAGGAATTCGACGCGCTGGTCGCCGAGGCGCACCGCCTGGGCCTGAAGGTGATGCTGGACTACGTGCCCAACCACTGCTCCTCGGCGCACCCCTGGTTCGAGGAGGCGCTGACCGGCAAGGACAGCCCCAAACGCGACTGGTTCGTGTGGCACGACGGCCGCATCGGCCCGGACGGCACGCGGTACCTGCCGAACAACTGGCGCTCCTTTTTCGGCGGGCCCGCCTGGACGCTGGACGAGGCGAGCGGACAGTACTTCCTGCACCAGTTCCTGAGCAGCCAGCCGGACCTGAACTGGCGCAACCCCGAGGTCCGCGCGGCCATGTTCGACGCGCTGAGATTCTGGATGCGCCGCGGCGTGGACGGCTTCCGCGTGGACGTCATCTGGCTGCTTGCCGAGGACGAGGAGTTCCGCGACGAGCCCGTGCGCGCCCTGGACCCCGGCAGCCTGCTGGCCGTGTTCCCGGAGCACGCCTCGCTGGAACACATCTACACGCAGGACCAGCCGGACACCCGCACCTACGTGCGCGAGATGCGGCAGGTGATCGACGAGTTCGACGACCGCATGATGGTCGGGGAGATCTACCTGCCGCTGGAGCAGCTGCTGGCGTACTCCGGCACGCCGGACGAGCCCATGGTGCACCTGCCCTTCAACTTCCACCTGATCAGCATGACCTGGGACGCCGCGCACGTCCGCGCCTTCGTGGACGACTACGACGCCCGCAGCGTGCAGGCCGGCGCGTGGCCGAACTTCGTGCTCGGCAACCACGACCAGCGCCGCTTCAAGTCCCGCGTGGGCGAGGCGCAGTACCGCGTCGCGCAGACCCTGGTGCTCACGCTGCGCGGTACGCCCACCGTGTACTACGGCGACGAGATCGGCATGCACGACGTGGTCATCCCCCCGCACCGCCTGGTGGACCCCGCCGGGCTGCAGCAGCCGGGCAGCCCCGAGGCGGGCCGCGACCCGGAACGCACCCCCATGCAGTGGGAGGCGGGCCCCAACGCCGGATTCAGCCCCGAGGGCGTGGAGCCCTGGCTACCGGTCGCGGACGACGCCGACCAGATCAACGTGGCCGCCCAGGAAGCGGACCCGGACAGCGACCTGAACTACTTCCGGGCGCTGACGAGGCTGCGCCGCGCGCACCCGGCGCTGGTGGCCGGGTCGTACCGCAGCCTGGACACCGGGCAGCCCGACGTGTTCGCGTACGTCCGCGAGCATGAGGGCGAGACGGTCACGGTCCTGCTGAACTTCAGCGCCGAGGACCGCCCCCTGACCGACCTGACCGCCACCCGCACGCTGCTGAGCAGCCTGGGCGGGGCGCCCGACCCGGCCGCGCCGCTCGGCCCGAACGAGGCGCGCGTCGTTCTCGGCTGAGCCGACTCCTGAAGGGGGGCCATCCGCCTGGCGGGGATGGCCCCTTCCCCGTTCAGGGCAGCCGCAGGCCGGCGTGTCTCAGGCGCAGCGCCTCCGCCCGCTGCCGCAGGTGAATCTGGTGCGTGAGCAGCGTCACGTCCGCCTGCTTCCCGCGCAGCGCCAGCGCGAGCGCCACCGCCGCCCGGTCGTGTTCCGGCAGGTCCCACCCGGCGCTGCTGACGTACAGCTCGAACTGGTCCTGATCCAGCCGGAACAGGCCGCCGGCGTCTGGCGCGGCGAACACCGCCGGCAGGTCTGCCGGCCGGGCGGGGCGCAGCAGGTCCGTGAAACTGGGCGGGTTCAGCCACTGCATCGCCCCGTGAAAGCTGTTCAGGGTGCGCGTGGGGGCCGCCACCCACACTTCCGCGCCCCGTTGCTGCAGGTCCAGCAGTTGCGGCAGCAGCACCTGCTGCAGGGCGGGCGTGGACAGAATGCCCTCCACGGCATTCAGCATGGGGCGGTCCAGGACGAGGCAGGTGCTCATGGCTGCCCCCCATTCTGCCCGGCCGGGACGGGGGAAACATGCCCCCGGCGGGGCGGGGTGGGCGGCGCCCTGCTACCCTGCGGCTCGTGACACGCACCGGCCTGACCGACACCATCGCCGCGATCGCCACCGCGCCTGGCAGCGCGGGCGTGGGCATCGTGCGGGTCAGCGGCGAAGGCGCCCACGCCATCGCCGACGCCCTGTTCCGCGGCCGCCGCCGGCCCTCCCGCACGCCCGGCGGGCGCTTCCTGTTCGGGCACCTGCTCGCCGCGGACGGCGAAGTGCTCGACGAGGGCCTGTGCCTGATCTTCCGCGCGCCGCACAGTTATACCGGCGAGGACGTCGTGGAATTCCAGTCGCACGGCAGCCCGGCCGTGCTGGGCCGCGTGCTGGGCCGCGTGCTGGAACTGGGCGCGCGGCTGGCCCGGCCCGGCGAGTTCACGCTGCGGGCGTACCTGGCCGGCCGGCTGGACCTCAGCCAGGCCGAGGCGGTGCTGGGCCTGGTGGAGGCGCACACGGACGCCGCGCGGCGGCAGGCGAGCCTGGGGCTGAGCGGCGCGCTGGGTGCGCGGGTGGCGCGTATCGGCGCGAACCTCACGCGGACCCTGGCGGCCATTCAGGCCATGCTGGACTACCCGGACGAGGGCGTGCCCGAGGAGGACCGGGACGCGCCCCTCAACGCGGCCGAGGCGGACCTGTCGGCGCTGGTGGCGTCCGCCCGGGCGGGGCAGGTGGCGACCCGCGGCGCGCGGCTGGCCCTGATCGGCCGCCCGAACGCCGGGAAGTCCAGCCTGCTCAACGCCCTGCTGGGGTACGAGCGCAGCATCGTCACGCCCATTCCCGGCACCACCCGCGACTACCTGGAAGCCGGCGTGGAACTGGCCGGGGTGCCGGTCACGCTGGTGGACACCGCCGGCATCCGCGACACCCGCGACGAGGTGGAGGCCGCCGGGGTGCGGCAGGCCGTGGCGCTGGCCGGCGCGGCGGACCTGGTGCTGGCCCTGGAGGACGGCAGCCTGCCCCGCGAGGCGCTGCCCACCGAGCTGCCCGGGGGCGCGCGGGTGATCCGGGTGCGCACGAAAGCCGACCTGAGCGCCGCGTGGACGGACCCGGCTGCGCTGGACGTGAGTGCCGTGACCGGGGAGGGCCTCCCGGACCTGCGGGACGCGATCAGCGCGGCGCTGCTGGGCGACACGGCGCGTGGCGAGGCGTGGCTGACCACCGAACGGCAGGCCGACGCCGCCCGCCGCGCCCTGGCGCACGTGCAGGCCGCCCGCACCCTGCCGGACGACCTGGCCGGGTGGGAGCTGGAAGAGGCCCTGCGCGCCCTGTCGGACCTGACCGGCCGGGACGTGCAGGAGGACGTGGTGGACGCCGTGTTCCGGAACTTCTGCGTCGGGAAGTAAGCCCACGCGGCGCCCGGAGGAAATCCCGGGCGCCGCGTGTCAGGGGCTCAGGTCAGATGCCCTGCACGTCGAAGGTCAGGCCGAGGTCCCGGGTGTCCTCGTTCGGGTCGCGCCCGGCGACCAGGGCATAGGCGGCGCGCTCGGGCGTGAGCCACTCGTCCATGACGCGCCGGAGGTCGTCGTGGGTGGTGGCGAGCAGGCGGGCCTTGTACGTTTCTAGCACGTCCGGGGTGTAGCCGGCGAGGTCGCCGTAGAAGCGCATGCGGCCGATGGTGTCGGGGCTGGTGAGGGGGTCCAGGGCGGTGCTGGCGCTCAGGATCGCCTCGGTGAGTTCCCGCTGGCCGAGGTCGGTGTTCAGGAAGGCGCGGGCGTCGCGGAAGATCTCGTAAGTGCGGCGCACGTGCGGATCGCGGTAGCTGAGCATGGCGAACACGCCCTCACGCGGGTCGTAGGTGGCAAAGCCCCCGTACGCGCCGCCTTTCTCGCGCAATTCCTTGAGCAGGTACTCGCTGCGCAGCAGGGTGGCCAGGACCATCAGGGCCGGGCTGTCGGGGTGAGTGTACGGCACGGCCTGCCACGCGACCGCGTTGAACGCGACGGGGCTGTCGGTGGTGCGGGCCTGCGGGGTGCGGGCGCCGGGGGTGACGGCCGGGTGGTGGGGCTCGGCGGTGCCGGTGAACAGGGCCGTGAGGGGCGTGACGTCCAGCGCCACGTCGTCGGGCGTGGCGGTGACGAGCAGCGCGGGCGTGCCCTGAAGGATCAGGTCGCGCAGGCGGTTCAGGCGCTCCAGCAGGGCGTCCAGGCCGCCGCCCTCCACGATGCCCTTCAGGGTGTTCAGGGCGGTGAGGCCGTCGAAGCGTTCCCCCAGGGCGCCGGCGGGGCTGACCTGCGCGGCGGCGAGGCGGCGGGCGTACATGTGGCCCTGGGAGACCACGCCGGCCTTCATGCCTGCGAGGCGCTGCTTGAGCAGCTGCTCCAGGCGCTCGGCGGTGAAGCGCGGCTGCGCGATGATGTCGCGCAGCACGCCGACCAGCGCGTCGCCGTTGCGGGCCAGGGCCTTGCCGGCGAAGGTCACGTTCAGGCGCAGGGTGTTCAGGTCGTCCGGGGTGGTGCCCAGGCCCACGCTGGCGCTCACGCCGCCGGTCACGGCCTCGATGCGCCGGGCGAGGGCCAGGTAGTCCAGGTTGGCGGCGCCGCCGCGGGTGACCGCGAAGGCGTACAGCGGCAGGGTGTCCAGCAGGTCGGCCGGTACCTCGGGCAGCTTGACCTGCACGTCCACGTACGTGAGCCCGCCGGTGGGCTGCGCGGCGCGGCCCACCACGCCGCGGCCGGCGTCCTCCTTGCCGTAGGCCACGCGGGGCACGCTGGTGGGCACGTCCTCCAGGGCCAGCGTGGGCAGCGTGGACGGGTCGTAGGGTTCGGCCTGCACTTCCTTGAGCCGCAGGCTTTCCTGCACGATGCGGGCGCGGTCCTCGTCGGTAAACTCGGCGCTCAGGCGCTTCACCAGGGCCTGCTCGTCCGCCTCGGCGCGGGCGGCGAGGTCCGGGTCGGGCGCGAGTTCCAGCGTGACGCGGTGGGGGTTGTCCAGCAGCTCACGCTGGATCAGGTCCTCGAACAGGCGGGCGTTGCCGCTCAGGTCGGCGCGCAGGCGCTCCATCTGGGCGTCCAGGCGCAGGCCGCTGACGGGGTCGCCGCCGCTCATCCAGGGGCCCAGCAGGCGGAACATGACGCCCAGCGCGAACGGGAAGCGGGCGTTGCTGACCTCCTTCTGCGACAGCTCGAACTGGTGCAGGCTGCTCGCGACGAGCTCCGGATCGATGCCGTCGTGCACGATGGCGCGCAGGGTGTCCAGCACGAGCGCCTCGACCTCGTCGGCTTTCCCGGCGGGCAGGCCCTTGAGGCCCGCGGCGAAGGCCCCTTCGCGGTAGCTGTCGCGGTAGCCGCTCACGTCGGTCAGCGCACTGCCCAGCCCGGAGTCGATCAGGGGCCGGGTCAGGGGCGCGGCGGGGTTGCCGAGCAGCACGTCACTGAGCACGCTCCAGCGCAGGTTCGCGTCGGCGTCGCTGCTCAGGCCCAGTTTCCAGCCCACGGCGACCTGCGCGCCGCGCTCCACGTCGCTGCTGGGGTACGTGACGGTCTCGCGGCGGGGCGCGGGGAAGGGCGGCTGGTCGGGGATGCTCACGTCCAGTTCACTGGCCGTGAAGTGGCCCATGACGTGTTCCTCGATCACGGCCAGGATGCGCTCCAGCGGCAGTTTTCCGTAGGTGAAGAAGTAGGCGTTGCTGGGGTGGTAGTGCGCCGCGTGGAAGTTCTTCAGGTCCTGGTGCGTGAGGCTGGGAATGTCGCCCGGCGCCCCGCCGCTGTTGTTCGCGTACGTCAGGTCCGGGTACAGCGCCTTGCCGAACGCGCGGTGCAGCACGCTGCCGGGGGTCGCCATGGCGCCCTTCATCTCGTTGTAGACCACGCCCTGGAGTTTCAGTTCGGTGGTGGGGTCGTCGAGGGTGGCGAACTCGAAGCGGTGCCCGTCCTGCCGGAAGGACTCGTAGCGCATCAGGGGGAAGAACGTGGCGTCCAGGTACACGCCCAGCAGGTTGAAGTAGTCCTTCTCGTTGCGGGTGGAGAAGGGGTAGGTGGTCCAGTCGGCGGCCGTCATGGCGTTCATGAACGTGTTCAGGCTGCGCGGAATCATGGCGAAGAAGGGGTCCCGGACCGGGTACTTCTGGCTGCCCATCAGCACCAGGTGCTCCAGGATGTGCGCCACGCCGGTGCTGTCCCGCGGCACGGTCGGGAAGGTCACGCCGAAGGCGCTGTTCTCGTCGTCGCGGATCACGTGGGCGTGCCGGGCGCCGTTCTCGTGCCGCAGCAGCACCAGGGTGCCCTGCATCTCCGGCAGGTCGGCGGTGCGTTCCACGGTGTAGCGGCCCAGTCGGGTGCCGGCCTGCGGCGCGGCCGGCAACGGTTCAGCGGTGGTCATTCCCGCATGCTAGCGCCCGGCCCTGCCCGCCTTCCCGGCAAAGGTGACGGAGTGGTCCTCATGCAGATGAGAACGGGGCTCACAGGCGGCCCAGGACCCGGCCCGTACAATGGCCCGTATGACACCCCTCAACCCGGTGGCCGCGCGGGGCGCGCTGGCGGCCCTGACCGTGGCGGCCGCCCTGTTCCTGGGCGGGTGCGGCAAGGAGATCACGCCGGCCAGCGTGACCGGCGGGTCCGACGCCCTGACCATCCAGAGCACCGGCAGCCTGCCGCCCATGTACCTGCAGGAACCGTACACGGCGCCCGTCGCCGTGAGTGGCGGCGCCGGACCGTACAGCCTGCGCGTCACGGCCGGCAGCCTCCCGCCGGGCATCACGCTGAACAGCGCCGGGCTGCAGCTCACCGGGAAACCCGAGAAGGCCGGGACGTACACCTTCACGCTGGAAACCACCGACTCGCGCCTGAACAGCAAGAGCCGCGAATTCACCGTGACCGTCGCCGCCCTGCCGCCCCTGACGCTGGCGCCCACCCTGCCCGCCGGGGAGATCCGCGGCGAGACGCGCGTGCCCGTGACCATCACGCACCCGCGGGACGTGCGTGCCGCGCGGGTCGTGTGGACGCTGCCCGAAGGGGCCCGCGTCACCCGCGTGCAACTCGGGGACGGCAACGGCAGCGGCCTGCTGTTCGTGAAACAGACCGGCCAGCAGCTCACCGTGGACCTCGGTTTCCGCGCGGTGCCCCGCTCCGGCGCGCGCGTGCTGCTCGTCAGCGTGAAACCCGCCAGGGCCGTGAAACTGACCAGCACCGGCTTCACGTACGAGGCGCGGGACGGCACCGGCAAGGTGATCGCCGGCAGCCCGGCCGCCGCCACGCCGGCCCCGGCGACCCCCGCCGCCGGCACCCCCAGCCCCACCGCCGCCCCCACTCCCCCTGTAACCCCGCCGACCGAACCCGGCACGCCCCCGGCGGAAACGCCGGGCACGCCGCCCTCCTCCGGTGGTGGGCAGTGAAGCGCCTCACCCTGCTGGGCGCCCTGCTGGCCGGCGCGGGCCTGGCGACCACCGCTCCGGACCTGACCCTGCAACAGCAGGCGAAGAAGGCCGACGTGATCGTCCGCGCCGTGCTGGGCGCGGCCACCACCGTGAAAGACGGGGACGTGACCTACACCGTCATTCCCCTGGCCGAGATCAAGGACGCCGTGGCCGGCGACGTGGCCCGCCTGCCCGTGCACGAGGGCAAACCCGCCCTGTTCTTCCTGCGGGGCGTGGACGACCTGCCCACGCTGGGCAGCGGGCAGGAGGTGTTCGCGCTGCTGTACGCCGCGCGCGCCGACAGCCCCCTGGTGGGCTTCAATCAGGGCCTGTACCCGGTCGTGAACGGACAGGTCAGTTGGAACAGCGTCACCAAGGCCCGCGTGGACGCCCTGGCGAAGGCCGAGGCGGACCGTCAGGCCGCGCGGCCCGCCCCCGCGAACACGACGACCCCCGCTCCCACGGGCACCGCGGCGGCCGGCACCGGGACCAGCACGGGTACCGGGACCACTCCGCCCCCCACGGCGGGCGCCACCCCACCCGCCTCCCAGCCGGCGCCCACTCCGCCTGCACCGACCACCCCTCCGGCCAGTGGGACGACAGCCCCGGGCACGGCGGCCACACCTGCCCAGACCGGTCCGGCCACGACCCCGCCGGTGACTCCGCCCGCCGCAACACCAGCAGTCACGTCGTCCAGCGTGCCGGTGCTGATCACCGACCCGGTCAAGTTCCGTGAGGCGCTGGTCGCCGCCCGGGGGAGCCAGTGAGGCGCGCGCTGACGCGGCTGGCGCTGTTCTCGGCGCTGGGCCTGGCAGGCCTGTCGGACGCCGCCACCGTGAAGTTCCGGCCGCAGGGTGCGGAACTGACCCGGCTGGTGCAGGCGGCCGTGGCGGCCCTGAGCACCAAGGAACTGCCGGTCACGCTGGACGACACGGCCGGCGTGATCCTGTCCATCGGGGGCAGCGGGCCGAGCGCGGCGCCGTTCAATCCGGACGTGGCGGCGCGGGTGGTGACGGTGAACGGGGAGCGCCGCATCGAGTTCAATCCGCAGGGGCCGCTGCCGCTGGCCGAGGCGGTCCGGCAGGAGCTGGCGCGGGAGCTGGGCCTGAGCGCCTGGACGGCCGCCGCTGCCCGAACGCGGCTGAGCGGCGCGGACGTGAACGGCGACGGGAAGATCGACCTGGCGGACCTGGCGATCATCATGAACAACTACGGCAAGGCCACGACGGTCGGGGACCTGAACCAGGACCGCAAGGTGGACGACGCCGACATCCGGCTGTTCAGCGAGCAGTACCGGCCCTGAGGGCCTTGTCGCTTACTCGTAGAACGCTTCGATGCGTTCGCGGGCGAGTTCCGGGCTGAGGGTCATGCCGATGTTGCGCAGCAGCCGCACGGCGCCGCCGGCCTGCCCGAGCTGTCCGATCTGCCGGGAGCGGTGCACGACGGCGTTCGCGGCCGCCTCGCGTTCCTGCTGGTAGCGGCCCAGGGCCGCGCTCAGGGTGGGCAGGTCCGGGTCGCCCAGCGGCGCGAGTTGCGTGGCGAGGCTGTAGGCGTCCTCCAGGGCCTGCGCGGCGCCCTGCCCGAGATTGGGGCTGGTGGCGTGCGCGGCGTCGCCGATCAGCACGACCTTCCCGCGGTGCCAGTGCGGCAGGGGCCGGATGTCGCTGAG
>JAANMV010003347.1_pt1 | contig 14042 bp, 9 predicted proteins | sample 7279661 | NCBI WGS metagenome assembly JAANMV01 (sample SAMN14094540, study PRJNA606508) | bioreactor metagenome | isolation source: A lab-scale SPAN reactor treating ammonium-rich wastewater day 121 | place: Ireland: Galway | collected 2017-05-16 | reverse complement strand
AATTCCGCCGAAAATACCAAAGTAATACTTTGTAAAAAGATTATTAGCATCTACTGATTGAGCCGATATATTAGTAAATAGAATTACTACAATAAGAAATACTCTTTTCATTGGTATTAGCTGTCTTTATTAAATCCAAGATTTAAAGTTTCTACAAAAAATTATTGAAAACTCAATAAATAAGAGTGGCCTCCCAGCCACTCTTTGAATGAATTACTTAATTAAAGTCATTTTCATATTTTCAATAAAATCATTAACTCTTAACGAATAAATATAAACACCTGAGGATAATTCGCTTCCATTAAAGTTTACTGAATATTCGCCCGGTTCTTGATAATTATTGACTAAAGTTGCTTTTTCATTCCCTAGCAAATCATAAACTTTCAAAAGCACGAATCCCTTTTCTTTAATTAGATAATTAATTGTTGTGGAGGGATTATAAGGATTAGGATAGTTTTGCTCGAGTTTGTAATCCATTAAGATATCATTATTGCTATTACCCGATTTCCATACAAATCCATAGTCAACAGATTCTACACCCGTGTAGTTGGAATAGTGTGAATTAATGTCATGGGCTCGCATTTTGTATTCGACTATGTAAGGGCCGCTTCCGGCATAAGCAATTGTATAGTCAATATATTGATTTACGTTCCAATTAACTGTAGTCAAAAAAGAAAAATTTTGCTGACCTTCTTTTCTTCTTTCTATATAGTAAGCATCACCATCATACTCTGTGTTCAGATTCCAAGTTAGTTTTGGATAAGATTGATTTCCAGTTGAATGAATCGTGACATCAAAATTTTGAGGCACTGAAGGTGAATAATTATCAACAATGCTAAAAGAAAATTGATTTGCGTATTGCATTCCACTCCATCCTCCTACCCAGTGACCATAGGCTTGACCTCTAATCTGATAAGTTCCCGCTTTGCTGACCCACCAACCTCCTGATTGGCCATTCATCCAGAGAGTTTCAGTTCCATCTGGATGCGTGAGTTTAGCTTGGTACCATTCAATAACCCAACCATTAGCGCAAGTCATGTGGTATGCAATTGGTCCTTCACCACTAGGCCCTATATAATCTATATGTGAAGACGTCGGTTCAGTAAACCATATGTTTTGCCCCAAACATAGGGTACTAAGTAAACTAAATAATAATAAAAACTTTTTCATTTTTTTCTCCAATAAAAATATCTAGAATAATATTTAATTAATCAAATTAGAGTTAGCCTATGTAAAACCTGTAAAGTAAAAACCTTCAACAATTATAATATTTACCTTGCAATTAACTATTGCAACATTTAATTGCGTACAGATTATAGGGCTTGGATTTCTATTTTGAAGTAGTGGGAATGTTAAACCGAATTTTTGTATCGTACGCAACATTATTGTTCACTTTAATTTGTCGATTATTAATTGACAACATTAAACTCTTCGATGCGAACATGCCAAAACAGAAATATCAATTTACTTGCCAGATGTTTTATCAAATATTTGAAAGAGTTTTGAAGAGTTAAAAAGATTGATTTTCAAAATGAAGAGAACAATTTATCACTAATTGGAAATTAATATTTAAGATTAGGATACTCCAGCAACTGGTGACATCATCTGTTCATCAGATAAATTTGAAATACTCGTTTAAGTATTTGAAATGAAGAATATCAGATATCAGCTTTTTTACTTCTCCATTTACCGTTAACTTTGTTCATTAAAAATTAACTTTAACGGATCACTTTTGATGAAATTCACTTTCACCATTTTACTTTTTACTTTGCTTTTTTCTTCATTCAATTACACACAAACAGTCCAGACACAAAGGTATAACCCATTCTCAGGCACAGTGGTTTTTTCCGTTGAAGGTGGAACAACTCTCGCAAGCACAGATTACAGCGGACTCGGTGTTGACTATCTCGGCAGACTTTCAATTGAATATTTCTTTCCTGCACGGACAAAAAGTGGTTTCGGAATCAGAGCATTTTATAACGCGGGTTTTCTTACAGGCAGTGATTCAAATATTGATCCTCATGATTTCAGAACTAACATTTCAACTATCGGCGCAGGGGTAATTTTTAATTTAAGTGTTAACGATGTTGCATTCCCATATTTTTTTGCGGGCATAGCAAGCTTATCGTTTAATCCCAAAGGTGAAGGAGGAGTTGAACTGCCAAACAATGCAGCAAATGTTTACAGTACAACCGAAGTAAATTATCTCGGGGAACTCGGAGCGAGATATCCGGTGACGGAAAATCTTTCGGTGTCGTTAAGTTTTGGTTTACAAATTTCACCAAATGACTGGCTTGATGATAAAGCAATTGGTGTTGGCAATGATATGTTCTTTACAGCGATGGGTGGAATCTCATATTCTTTCTTAACAGAGTTTGATACAGATGGAGATGGAGTTGTTGATTCAAAAGATATGTGTGCAAATACACCGGCAGGAGTTAAAGTTGATGAGTTCGGCTGTCCGTTTGATTCTGATAAAGACGGAATTCCGGATTATCTTGATGAATGTTCCGGCACACCACAAGGCGCACCTGTTGATAAAAAAGGTTGTCCGTTAGATTCGGATAACGATGGAGTTCCTGATTACACAGATCTCTGTCCCGATACAACTCCCGGAGTAAAAGTGGATGAGTATGGATGTCCTTTTGATTCTGATGGTGATGGTGTTCCCGATCATCTTGACAGATGTCCCGATACTCCTTATGAAATTCAGGTTGATAAAAACGGCTGCCCAATGGATGAAGACCTCGATGGAGTTCCAGATCATCTGGATCAATGTCCCGGAACATTGCCCGGAGTTCAGGTAGATGAAAACGGATGCGAGTTAGTAATAGCTCCTCCTCCGCCACCTGTTGATCCCAATCAACTTATACTAAATTCAGAAACAAGTTTTGAATTTAACAGTGCTCAATTAAAGCCAGCAGCATTTCCTGAATTGGATAAAATGCTTGAGCAGATGAAAAAATATCCAATGTCCCGCTGGAGAATTGAAGGACATACAGATAACATTGGTTCAGAAGATGGAAATATTAAAATGTCTCAGATGCGTGCTGAGTCTGTATTAAATTATTTTGTATCAAGAGGAATACCTCAAATTAGATTTGAAGTAGCAGGTATGGGAAGTAAATCTCCGATAGCTGATAACAAAACCGAGGAAGGCAGAGCAAAAAACAGAAGAGTGGAAATTATTAGAATTGATAAATAATAATCTTAAATAGAAACCCGGAGGAATAATGTTCGATCCAAAATATAAATTCACTTGTGTTGATCGTTTTTTGAAGTATGTTAAATACGATACTCAATCAGATGAAGAATCAACTTCATTTCCAAGTACGGAAAAACAAAAAAAGCTTTCCGCTGATCTTGCAAAAGAATTAAAGAGAATGGGACTGAAAGATGCAGCTATGGATAAATGGGGATACGTTATGGCAACAATTCCTGCAACGACTACAAAGAAAGTTCCGCCTGTTGCTTTCATTGCACACGTTGATACTTCACCTGCAGTAACTGGAAAAAATGTAAAACCAATCATTCATAAAAAATACAAAGGCGGCGATATAAAACTGCCTAACGGCGGATGGGTAATCAAAGTTAGTGAAAATCCTGATTTAAAGAATATGAAAGGATTTGATATTATCACAACCGACGGATCAACTTTGCTTGGGGCTGATAATAAAGCCGGTGTTGCTGAAATTATGGATGCAGTAAATTATCTGCTCACACATCCGGAAGTAAAACACGGTCCAATAAAAATTTGTTTCACTCCCGATGAAGAAGTTGGCAGAGGCACAGAAAAAATAGATTTGAAAAAACTTGGAGCAAAATACGCTTACACAGTTGATGGTTCAAGTCGTGGTGAAGTTGAATCTGAAACTTTCAGTGCTGATATGGTTGTGTTAAAGTTCATCGGAAAAAATATTCATCCAGGCTATGCAAAAAACCAGATGATCAACTCGATAAAGATTGCTGCTGCATTTATGGAAAGTCTGCCAAAGAAAACTCTTTCACCGGAAACGACTGAAAAAAGACAGGGATATGTTCACTGCACAACAATAAGCGGACTCGAAGAAGTTACGACACTTAAAATAATCATCAGAGATTTTGAAACTGCAAAATTGAAAAAGTATGAACAGCTTCTTGAAAAACTTGCAAAGCAAGCAGTTGCAAAATTTCCTGGTTCGAAATATGAGTTTAAGGTTGTCACTCAATACAGAAATATGAAAGAAGTCTTGGTTAAACATCCGCATGTTACAAAGTATGCAGTTCAGGCGATGAAGAATCTCGGAATCAAACCGATAATGAATCCGATTCGCGGTGGTACGGATGGTTCCAGATTATCTTTTATGGGTTTGCCATGTCCGAACATATTTGCAGGTGAACATAGTTTTCATTCACAGCTTGAATGGGTTGCTGTTCAGGATATGGAAATGGCGGTGAAGGTGATTGTTGAAATAGCAAAGATTTGGGAGAAGAGAAGTTAATTCAATGGCACGCAGATGACACAGGTTGAGCTGATCAGCGCAGATCAGTTTAATCAGTGTAATCTGCGTTCTATTTTTTAAAATGAAAAGATCATATAAAAAACCTGAACTAATGGCTCCTGCCGGTGATTGGACAATGCTTCGCACCGCAGTTAAAGCCGGTGCAGATGCAGTTTACTTCGGTGTTGATAAGCTGAATATGCGAGCCAAAGCAAAAAACTTTTCAATCGAAGAACTACCAGAGATATCTAAATTCTGTAAATCAAAAAAAGTTAAGACTTATCTTACACTCAACTCAATTGTGCTCGAAGATGAACTTGCTGAAGCAGAAAAAATAATTAAAGCAGCAAAGCGAGCAAAGATTAACAGAATTATTTGCTGGGATCTTGCAGTTGCCGAACTTTGTCACAGGCATAAATTTCCTTTCTGCATTTCAACTCAGGGCTCCGTATCTAATTCACTCGCAGCATCAGTTTACAAAAAACTTGGTGCAGTTCGGATTGTTCTTGCACGTGAATGCTCTCTTGATGAAATAAAAAAAATAAAAGCAAACACGGATCTTGAAATTGAAACATTTATTCACGGGGCGATGTGTATTGCTGTTAGCGGAAGATGTTTTATGAGTCATCATCTTTTCGGACAAAGTGCAAACAGAGGCGAATGCATTCAACCTTGCAGGAGAGAATACCAGGTTTACGATTCCGCTGCAAAGAAATCATTAATGATTGGCGATGATTATGTTCTCTCACCAAAAGATCTGTGTACAATTGAATACATTGATCAACTGATTGAAGCAGGAATTGATTCATTCAAAATTGAAGGAAGAAAAAGAGCACCCGAGTATGCAGCAACAACAGTTTCAGTTTACCGGAGAGCAATTGATCTATACTTTAAAAAGAAACTCTCAGCAGAAAAGAAAAAAGAATTTCTTAAAGAACTTGAAACAGTTTACAACCGTGGATTCTCAGCAGGATTTTATTTTGGTAAACCTTCTTCAGAAGATTATTCAGGAGTTGAAGGAAGCAAAGCAACTACACGAAAAGTTTATGTTGGAAAAGTTCTTAATTATTTTAAAAAACCAAAAGCTGCTCATATTCTGCTTGAATCCGGTAAATTAAAGTTAAATGATAAAATTTTAATTATCGGCGAAACTACAGGACTTGTGGAAATATCTTTGAACGAAATATTTGTTGACGCAAAATCTTCGCGACAAGCACAAAAAGGAGATGAGATAACACTCATTACATCCGGATTAGTCAGGCGAAATGATAGAGTATATTTAGTTGAAGAATTGAAGTAGTTTATAATAGATTATGAATAGAGTTTAATTGATCATCAAATACTTTGAAGAGCCTTTTCAAATCAGTATTTTTTAACCTCAAAATTTCAATTTAAAAAAGATAATTAGATATGAAACTCAGCAAATATTTTGTACCTACACTTAAGGAAGTGCCTTCCGATGCAACTGTAACAAGCCATGTACTTATGCTTCGTTCCGGAATGATAAGAATGTTGTCTGCAGGAATTTATTCTTTTCTGCCATTGGGTTACAAGGTTGTGCGGAAAGTTTCGCAAATCATAAGGGAAGAAATGGATGCAATTGGTGGACAGGAGTTTCATCTGCCTGCACTTAATCCAAAAGAAATCTGGGAAGAAACGGGAAGAGTAGAAGCATTTGGAGATATTCTGTTTCAAATTAAAAACAGAGAATATGTTCTGGCACCGACTCATGAAGAAATAATAACATTTCATGCAAAGAATGTTGTTAAATCATATAAAGATATGCCGCAGATATGGTATCAGATTCAAACAAAATTCAGGAATGAACCGAGACCGAGAAGCGGAGTTATTCGCGGCAGACAATTTTTAATGAAGGATTCTTACACTCTTGATGTTTCCTATGAAGCTCTTGATGAATCTTATGAGCTACACGACAAAGCTTACAGAAAAATTTTTGACAGATGCGGTTTAAAATATTTTGTGGTCGGTGCATCAAGCGGCGCAATGGGTGGAACAGGTTCAGAAGAGTTTATGGTAAAATCAGAAGCTGGCGAGGATACAGTTGCTTATTGTTCATCTTGTGGATATGCAGCGAATGTTGAAGTTGCTGTTTCGAAAGTTGATGTCATATCAAGAGAGAAAGAAAGTAAATCAATTTATGAAATTCATACTCCTAATGTAAAATCAATTGATGAGCTTTGTGCGTTTTTGAAGACCCGCCTGCCGGACGGGCAGGTTGACGAAACCGTTTGTGCCAAATCAAGAGTTTACATCAATGATGGAAAACCTCTTTTGATTTTGATGCAGGGAAATGATGAAGTCAATGAATCGAAATTGACAAAATTACTGGGCGGAAATGTTCGCCCTGCTCATCCGGAAGAATTATTGGCAATTACCGGTGCTGATGCAGGTTCAATTGGTCCGATTGGTTTTTCCCAAAGGGATGGCAAGCCAAATGGAAAAATTATTGCTGATTTAAAATTAAAAGATCGGAATAATCTTTTCAGTGGTGCAAATAAAAATGATTACCACATTGGTGGAATTGATTTGAAACGTGATACCTTGACAATAGAGTATGAGGATTTGAGGATTGCACAATCCGGTGAAGGATGTCCGAACTGTAATAATAAGCTTGAAGTATTTACTGCAATTGAGCTTGGACATATTTTCAAACTCGGCACAAAATATTCTGAAGCACTCAAGGCATTTTACCTCGATGAAAAAGGAGAAGAGCATCCGATTGTTATGGGAAGCTATGGAATCGGTGTTGAAAGAGTAATGGCTTGTTATGTTGAACAAAACCATGACGATAAAGGAATAATCTGGAATAAAACTCTTGCCCCATTTGATGTTCATCTTATTGCACTGAATATGAAAAATGAAAATGTAGTCGCAGCATCAGAAAAAATTTACAATGAACTGAACAAAGCAGGTTATGAAGTTTTATTTGATGATCGTGATGCAGCAGCAGGTTTTAAATTTAATGATGCAGATTTACTTGGAATGCTCGTTCAGATTGTAATTGGTGAAAAGAAATTGAAGGATGGAAAATGTGAAATAAAAATCAGGAGGTCAGGTGAGAGGTTTGATGTTGAAATCAACAATGTGCAGAAAAAAATTAATGAACTATTATTATAATCCTTTATAAAAATCTTAAGAGCAGGTGTATGATTAAAGAATGGTCAGAAGAAGAAATAAAAATTCTCAGAGAAAATTACTCCAGTAAAGGCTCAAAACATGTTGCTGAGAGTATTGGCAGAAGCAGAGAAGCTGTAATGGCTAAAGCAGTTAAGCTGCAACTGCGAGTACCTCCGGCTTGGAGTGAAGAAGAAATAAAATTCATTAAAAGATTCTATAAAAAAAGGGGAGCTAAATATGTCGCGAAAAAATTAGGTAAAAAGCAAGATGCTGTAATAGCAAAAGCCGGTAAGCTTGGCATCAGATACAATGGTCTTCGAAGTTGGGAGATATGGGAGGACAATTATTTGCGAAGGCATTATTATGACAGAGAAAAAATTTCTATCTCGCGTGTACTTAAACGTTCAATACCTGCTATTCTGGCAAGAGCGCATATTCTTAAATTGACTGAAGCCAGAGCAGAAAAATGGTCAGATTCCGAAAAAAATTTGCTTCGTGAATTATATCCTGACAGGTCAAACTCAATTGAAGATATTTCAAAAAAATTGAATCGCACCAGGTATGGCATTCTTCAGCAATCGCAAGTATTAGGTCTAAGCAGACCAAGACATCAACATGAGTGGTCGAAAAATGAACGGGGATATTTATTGAAAAATTATAAAACTAAAAGTTACGGAGAGATGGCAAAAGACCTTGGTATGACTTACAGTTCGATAGCACATAAAATTAGCAGATTAGGATTGAAAGTAAGAGAAAAGGGACGACCTTGGACAGAAGACGAAAAGGAATTTATCAGACAGAATTATAAAAAGATGCCAACGAAAGATATTGCCCGGAAATTAAACAGAACTGTAAATTCCATTATCACAGTTGTTGGACCACTTGGTGTCAGCAATTCGCGGCCACGACCTTGGAGTGAGGAAGAAAAAGATTTTTTAATAAAAAATTATTCGCGTATTTCAATAGTCGAAATTTGCAAGACTCTTGGGAGAAGTAAACAATCCGTTACCTCCATAGCATCAAAATTAAATCTCACAAAAAAAAGATCTTTAAGCTAAATTTAGTGTGGGAAATTGAGAGTATATCTTAATCTCATCAACAACAGTTCAAAAGAAACTTTATGCCTAATCGCTGGACAGAAGAAGAATTAAAGATTCTTAAAAAATTTTATAGTAAAAGAGGAGCCAACTATGTTGCAGAGTTCGTGGCGCATAGTGCAGATACTGTTATGTTCAAAGCCGCTCAACTTGGATTAAGAACAAATAAATTTCGTAAGTGGGAAAAATGGGAAGACAATTACCTCCAACGTCATCACAATGACCGAAACTACAACTCGATAGCAAAAACACTCAAGAGGTCAAAGAAATCAGTAATACACAGAGCTTCGAAATTAAAATTAACAAATATGCGATCAGAATTCTGGAATCAGGAAGATTTAAAACGATTAGAAGAGTTGTATCCAGATCGTAATTTTTCACTTGAAGAAATTGGTGCAAAGCTTAACAGGTCACCTGTTTCAATAATGATTAAAGCACGAAGGATGAAGTTTAAAAGAGATGATCACATTTATCGGTGGTCAAAGAGAGATCATAATTATTTACTAAAAAATATTGGTACGAAAACAAACAGAGAAATTGCAGAACATCTTGGCATAAAAACTCATAAGGTTGATCAATACATTCAAAGACATAAACTTGCACGTTACAAGAAAAAACCGGAATGGACAAATGCGGAAAAAGAATTCCTGAGAAGTAATTACAAAAAATTATCCGTTAAAGAAATTGCAAACCAATTAGACAGGACAGTAGTGTCAATTAAAAATACTGCCAGCAGGATGGGTCTCGGTTCAAGAGAAAGTAAATTATGGAACAGTGAAGAAGAAAAATATTTGAGTGATAACTATTCGAAGTCAGATGTGAATCAACTCTCTGAATATCTTAATCGTGCTAAAAGCTCAGTTGCCGGGAAAATTCGTAGAATGGGTTTATCGAAGAGGAAAAAGTCTATTTTCAAATCTTCAAACAAGTTGAAAAATAAATAATAAAAAAAGACGCACCTGTGATGCGTCTTTTCAAAAAATAATTATCTCTTCCTTTCGGGGGAAATGTCACGAAGAGACAGAGCAGACCTCTTAATCTGTATCCGGTTTACCTCTCAATGAATCCCAGATCATATAAACACAAAGCAACGCAAACATTACGATTCCAATTAATTCAGCAGCGTGTGATTCTGCCCAATCGTAATTGACCCAGTTCAATCCCTGCCATCTGAGGATTGCACTAACAACTCCCATCAAAGCTCCGCCAGCAATAAAACCTGAAGCGATTAATGTTCCTCTTTCTCTTCTGGCATTATTAATATTTTCATCTTTACTTCTTGTAGAAACGAAATGAGCAATCAATCCACCAACTAAAAGCGGAGTGTTTAACTCAAGTGGAATATACATACCAAGTGCAAATGCAAGAGCAGGAACTTTGATCATTGTTAAAACTAAAGCCAGTATAGCACCAACAATATAAAGCGTCCACGGTGCTGGCTGTTGATCCATCAATGGTTGAATTACAGCAGCCATTGCATTTGCTTGTGGTGCAACCAAAGCACCCTCGCCAACAAAACCGTAAGTTTCATTTAAAATCATAATAACAAAACCAACAGTTAAAGCAGAAACAAGAACTCCAAGAAATTTCCATCTTTCCTGTTTGATTGGAGATGAACCAAGCCAATAACCAATTTTTAAATCTGTAATAAAACCGCCAGCCATTGAAAGAGCTGTACAAACAACGCCGCCGATAATAAGAGCAGCAATCATACCTGAACTTCCTTTTAATCCTACCGAAGTAAGAATTATTGAAGACAGAATTAATGTCATCAATGTCATTCCGCTTACAGGATTTGTTCCGACAATAGCGATTGCATTTGCTGCAACGGTCGTAAATAAAAATGAAATCACAAGAACGATCAGTAAACCAGCCAAAGCCCAGCCGATATCATAAACAACACCCATATAAAAGAAAACAAGCAGAAGAATTGCGGTGAGTACAATTCCTACTATAATAATTTTCATTGGAAGATCACGTTGGGTTCTGACCTGAGTATTGTTGGCGTGTTTCTTTTCAAATATTTCTTTGAATCCGAGAGAGATAGCGTCTCGGATGATTTTGGAAGATCGAATAATCCCGATAATTCCTGCCATTGCAATTCCGCCTATACCAACGTGCCGGACATACTGCCTGAAAATTTCTTCGGCACTCATTGCAGAAATTAATTTTGTGGCTCCAGTACCAAAAGTTTCCGTAAGTCCGCCACCGATGTAAGAGATGACCGGAATTAATAAATACCAGGAAACAAATGAACCTGCAGCTATTATTGCCGAGTATTTTAATCCAACTATGTATCCAAGTCCCATCACTGCTGCACCAAGATTCAAACGAAAGACAAGCTTAAATTTATCGGCGAGCATTTCGCCAAAGCCAAAAACCCTTGTGGTAAAAACTTCACTCCACCAGCCAAATGTTGCAATGATAAAATCATAAATACCACCGATTAATCCACTCACTACTAAAACTAAAGCCTGTTTACCGCCTTTTTCTCCAGCTACTAATATTTCTGTTGTTGCTGTTGCTTCGGGAAACGGAAATTGTCCGTGCATTTCTGCAACAAAATATTTTCTGAAAGGAATCAGAAAAAGAATTCCGAGTACACCACCAAATGAAGAAGCTAAAAATATTTGAAAAAATTCCGCATCAAGATTTAGGATATACAATGCAGGAATTGTGAAGATTGCTCCTGCAACTATCAAACCTGAATTTTGTCCGATGGATTGAATAATTACATTTTGTCCGAGCGGACTTTTTATTTTCATCAAAGTTGAAACTCCAACTGCAATTATTGCAATCGGAATAGCAGCTTCGAAGACCTGACCGATCTTTAAGCCAAGATAGGCTGCTGCTGCAGAAAACAAAACAGCCATTAGTAAACCCATAATCACCGAGTATGGAGTAATTTCCTGCGGAGTCGTATTTGCTGGCATTAATGGCTTATATTCTTCACCGGGTTTTAGCTCTTTGTAAGCATTTTCGGGAAGTCCTTTTATTGCTCCTGATGTGTGTTCACTCATAATGTTTCCTCTTAGAATTTGAATTTAATTGGAAGTTCATACTCTGTCTTTTTTGTTGATGAAGATTCAAATATAATTTTCCCAAACGGATGTGAATTATCCGGGAAATATTCATTCGGCTTTTCGAAATCTATTTGAAGCTGCTTTGGCAACGACGGATATAAATTAACGTTTGGTTTCTTTTCGCTCAATACATTAATGCTGTAGTCGGATTTAAAAGTTGCAATCTCAGTAAGCTTGATATCTGCAGAGCTTGATCCAAGAGCAAAGCCAGGAACAATCTCCAGTATATATTCAGTTGAATCACTATCGGATGTATTAGGTATGCTGATGCTTCCATTACTGTAGCTTAATGCATCTGATTCGACAAAATAGCCATCAGTATCGGAAATCAACAGAGCAAGGTCCGTCAATTTAGCAAAATCAGTTTTTGCCATTTCAATTTTAAATTCTTTTGATGCTTCACCTTTCCTGAGAATGAACGGCATTCTGAATTTTTCGCTCCCACTGATTGTGATATTATGATTTAACTCGTAACCGTTTAATTTTCCATTCAGATTATAAATTGCAGGTCCGTTGAAATAATTTACGACTTCAATCTGATTATCTTCTGCTGATATAATTTTATCATCAAGTCTGTTTATTCCATAAAACTGAATTGAAAGATCATAGGATGAAATACTTTTAGCAAGGAAAATACCATCAACGACGACTTCATAAACTCCCGGTTCGAGATTATAATACGATCCTTCAACTTCATTCTTATTGTCAAGAGTATGCACCTGTGATGAAGCATCAATACTGATTCCATCGGGAGAAAATAATACATATCTGACTCTTGCATAATCTTTACCTGAAGCAGATAATTTAATTTTCATACCGGTCTGACCGGCTGGTACATCAATAAAATATCTTTTGAACAATCCTTGTTCAACTTTTTCATCCTTCCAGCTTCTGTAGTAATTATCTTCATAACTGAATCTGTACGGCATAACGACCGTTGCCTGCATTTCAAATTCCGGAAATCCTGAATTGTCATCGCGGTAAGCTTTAAGTCTTCCTGTGTATAAACCAGGTTCCTTCATCTTTGCCAGATCAAATTTTACATTTACGAAAGTTGATTGTTCATTTCTGATATAAGTTTTTTTCTGAATTGGGATAAGCCAGCCTGCCTGACCGGTAGGCAAGTCACTATCGCTTTCAATCCTGAATGATCTGTAAAATTTTTCACCTTCATGAAATCCATTTCTGGTAATTGAAAATGTGAATGTGTCTTCACTTCTGAGAAAAGATCCGTCTCTCAAATAAAGGTTTTGTGCTTTTCCAAATGGTGCATTCGGCGCTAATGATGAGATTGTGTAGGACTCAAATTTATTTACCTCACCGTCTTCAATATATTTTTTTAATTGATTGTATGCGTTGATCACATTTATATAACCATGACCTTGATCGAGATTGCTGTATCCATCCATTTTTACAGCACCTTCACGAACAGCTTTAAATAAAAGTTGTGATGGAATTTTTACATCAGGATATTCTTGTGCAGCAGCACTTAGTAAAAGCGAAATAACTCCTGCAGAATACGGAGCTGCCATACTGGTACCCCAGAATCTATCCCAACCTGTCCAGTTTGGTACTGTTGATGTATTTGCTCCTGGAGAACAAACATCTGGTTTTCGAACTTCAGCACCTCGCGATGAGAAAAAAAGTATTATATCCCTGTTTAATGTAGCTCCGTATAGATCCGCACCAACATCTTTTGTTAAAACAGCACCGGAAGAAAATATTGAATAAGAAGCTGATGGTAATCCAACACTTGATATTCCGGGTCCTTCGTTTCCACTGCTGCCGCAAATGTAAAGGTATGGATTTTCTTTTGTCAGATCTTCAAGAAATTTTTCGATATCAGCATGTCCCTCTAACTCAGAACCGATACCAAAGCTCATATTAACAATTACCGGCACTTTCATCTCTTTGGAGATTTTATCAGCATAGAGATAAGAATTTTTCATACTTTCGGTAACTGTGCATCCGCCGGAATAAAGATTATTACCAAGTTTCATACTCATCATTTTTGCACCGGGAGCTATTCCATTGAAATTAATTCCCCCGATTTGATAGCCACCAGCTATTCCCGCAACGTGAGTTCCATGCGAACCATCATCAAAATGAAATGAAACAATTCCAGATGAAGCCGGGTCTTCCGACTTCGCTCCCGGAAGAACATTCAAACCCATTGTAAGCGGTGGAAGATCTCCGGGATAGCTAAAAGAGAATGCATCCTGTTTTTCTTTGTAATTTCTTAT
>JAANMV010003346.1_pt1 | contig 14048 bp, 12 predicted proteins | sample 7279661 | NCBI WGS metagenome assembly JAANMV01 (sample SAMN14094540, study PRJNA606508) | bioreactor metagenome | isolation source: A lab-scale SPAN reactor treating ammonium-rich wastewater day 121 | place: Ireland: Galway | collected 2017-05-16 | reverse complement strand
GCCACCTATGACCCTGAACGGCTCGCCCACCGTTTGGCTCCCCTCGCGTCTTGAAGCAGAAAAACCTGCTCTTGACGCAGGGTGGGATGTCCTCCCGGACCGGCGCCCCACCCCTCACTCCATCGGCCACTCCTCGCAATCCTCCGGCGCCGTCCACCGGTCTGGGGGATCGGTGCGGCTACGGCGGGCGGTCTGGTTGTACTGGCGGAGGACCGGCAGGTCCGAGTCGATCTGGCGGGAGGCGCGGAGGACCGCTTCGCCGGACCAGCCGTCCAGGACCATCTGCTCCAGCTCGCCCCGGATCTCGGCGTAGGCCGGATCGGCGCCCAGGTCGTGCCATTCGCCCGGGTCTTTGCCCAGGTGGTACAACTCCGGCCGGTCGTGGCCGTGGTAGTGGTTCAGCTTCCACGGGCCCTGGCGGACCATGCGGCCCGGAGCGTCGCCTTGCAGGCCGCCGTATTCGCTGTAGACCACATCCTGCCAGCCGTCCGGCGCGCCTTGGCCGTTCAGGAAGCTGGCCAGTGACCGGCCGCGGACCCTCGGCATCGGGTCGCCGCCGGCGATGTCCACCAGCGTCGGGCCGATGTCCAGGAGACTGGTCACCGCGTCCACCGTCTGACCGGCGGCGAACCGGCCGGGCCAGTGCCAGATCGCCGGCACGCCCACCGAGCCCTGGAAGAACGACGACTTCCACCACATCCGGTGCTCGCCGGCCATCTCGCCGTGGTCGGAGGTGTAGATCACCACGGTGTTGTCGGCGTACCGGGTGCGGGCCAGGGTAGCCAGGATGTCGCCGACCATCTGGTCGGTGTAGGTGACCAGCCCGTAGTAGGCGGCGCGGGCGACGCGGACCTCTTCATCGGTCAGGGTGTCCACCTCGCGCGTTTGCCGCCACTGCTTCAGGAACGGGTGCAGCCGGTCGTGGTAGCCGGGCGGCAGCGCGGGCGGCTCGACTTGCGGGTAGTACTCGTCGAACAGAGGCTTGGGACAAATGTAGGGACAGTGCGGCAGGACCCAGCCGACGGTCATGAAGAACGGCCGCTCGCCGGGGCTTTCGTCCCAGTTTTCGAGGAACCTCTTGGCGTTCTCGGTGACGGCGTCGTCGTAGCACTTGTAGGAGGTGATGCCGGGACCGGCGGGGCGCACCCCGGCGGCCATCTGGCCACAGGTGGAGGGCGGCACCTTCTTGTAGAACGCGTGCACGTCGCCGATGATCCGCCGCTCGTAGCCGTGGCGCTGGTCCTGCCCGACGAAGTGCATCCGCCCGCACAACGTCGAGTCGTAGCCGGCGTTGACCAGGTGGTGGACGAAGGTCGGGTGCTGCGAGCCGAGCTGGCAGCCATTGGTCCAGACGCCGATGGCGGAGCAGTCGCGGCTGGTCAGGAAGCTCATCCGCGACGGGACGCAGAGCGGGTTGCCGCAGGACACGTCGCTGAACCGGACGCCCTCGGCGGCGAGGCGGTCGAGGTGCGGCGTGCGCACGATGGGCTCGCCGGCGCAGCCCAGCAGGTGGGGACTGTGCTGATCGGACAGCAGCAGCAGGATGTTGGGGCGGTCGCTCATCGTCTGACTACTCCTCACTCAGGCCCCACAACCGGGGCGTGGCCAGCTCCAGCGAGTTGCCGGCCGGATCCCGGAAGTAGAGCGACTGCCCGCCATTGGGCCAGGTGGTCTCCTGCTCGATGGCCACGCCGTGCTCGGTCAGCCTGGCCCGCCAGGCCTCGAGGTCGCGCTCGCGGACGGCGAAGGCCAGGTGCCCGCGCCCGTGGCAGCCGTGGCGCGGGACGGAGAACGGGTCCGACTCGTCGTTGGTCTGGTCGGGGTTGAACAGCAGCACCATCTGCCGTCCGCAACGGAAGAAGACATGCCGGTCGGCCTCGCGCTGGGTCGGCTCGATCCCCAGCACGTCACGGTAGAAGCGCTCGGCGGCGTCCAGGTCGTCGACGTACAGGCAGCTTTCCAGAACCCGATTGATGGTCATGGTCGCCACGGCGCTCAGTCGCCCATCCCGGTCATCGGGCCGAACGGCACCAGGGCGGTGGTCGGGTAGGGGATGTTGTTGATGTCGTTGCTGAACTCGCTGTGCCGCCACAACCGGCTGCACAGGTCCTCGATCACCGGCAGGCTGTCCGGCCTCGGGTCGTCCCGGCGGGGGGCCAGGTTGTGCTGCTCGTGCGGATCGCTGCGCAGGTCGTACAGCTCGTCCCAGTCGAAGCCGTTGAAGACGTACTTCCACTCCTTGGTCTGGACGATCCGCTGCGAGTAGTACAGCTCGACGCCGTTCATCTGGCTGCGGTAGCAGTCGGTCCAGTCGTCGGGCAGCTCGTCGCGGAGGAGCGGCAGCAGGCTGCGGCCGTGGCAGCGGTCGCGGGCCGGGGCGCCGGCCAGCTCGAGGAAGGTCGGGCAGAAGTCGGCCAGGGTGACGAACTCGTCGATCGCCCGGCCCGGGTTGGTGATGCCCGCCGGCCAGCGCATCAGACACGGGATGCGGTAGGCCTCGTCGAAGGCCGGGATGCCCTTCAGCCACAGCCCGTGCGCGGCGTTGTAGTCGCCGTGGTCGGACATGAAGATGAGCAGCGTGTCGTCCGCCTGACCGCTGGCGTCGAGCCGGTCCATGACCTGGCCCAGCAGGTCGTCCTGCATCGTGCAGTAGCCCCAGTAATGGGCCACCGCCTCGCGCTGCTCGTCGTCGGAGAGCTGCTGCCAGTACTGCCGCTGTCGCTGGTAGACGACCGGCTTGTCGGCGCAGTCGTCGCGCCAGTTGGCCGGCATCTCGACCTCGGCCGGGTCGTACATGGTGGCGTACCGATCGGGAATGATGAACGGGTCGTGCGGCCCGTGGGGACCGATGAAGACGCACCAGGGGTCAGCCCGACCGAGGACCTGGTCGAGTCCCTTCAACCCGGTGGCGACGGTGCGGTGATCGGTGGTCTCGTCGCGCCGGTCGGTGCCGTACAACTGGTACGGTCCCCAGCCCGGCCGGATGAGCTGCCCGCGGCCGCGCCCGGTCAGCTCGGTATCCCCGGCGGCATGGCGCTCGTGCCATTGGTCCCAGGTCCGGCCGTGGTGCTGCGACCCCAGCGCCGAGGCGAACAACTCGTCCCAGCCGCAATCCTGCGGATCGCGGTGCTTGGTGACGTGCCACTTGCCGGACCACTTCATCTGGTACCCGGCTTCGCGCAGCAGCTCGCCGAAGGTCGGTACGCCGGCGTAGAGGTCGGTATGGATGGCGGCGTGGTTGAGGATGTTGTTGTACACCCCGTGGCCGCTGGGATAGAGCCCGGTCTGGAAGCTGGCCCGCGAGGGGCAGCAGTGCGCCGTGGGGGTGAAGCAGCGGCTGAGCCGGACGCCTTCGGCCGCCAAGCGATCGGCATGTGGCGTGCGGCAGGGATGGCCCGGCTCGGTGATCTGGGCCTGCTCCTGGTCGTTCATGAAGATCAGGAGGTTCGGTCGGTCAACAGCCATGGTAGCGTATCCTCTCGCCGCGCCGGCAGCCCGGCGGCACCGCGCCACCCTTTCGCCAGCGCCGGGCGGGACTCCTGTCGCACCGAACCGGCCTGCCTCCGACCCCATCGCGGGACCGGCGATGGCCACCCCCGAGAGCTCCCGCCAGTCCGTATGTCAACATGGAGTAAATACGGGCTCCGTCCCTATTTTAGCGCCGGCGTTGGGAGCGGCGGCCGCGTTGGGGGGAGCGGCGGTCGTGGGTGAAGCTGGGTTTGGTCCCGCCGGCGCCGGAGGCCGTGGCCTCTTCGCCCAGCTCCTGGCGCAATTCCAGCACTTGGTCGCGGAGCTCGGCCGCGCGCTCGAAATCCAGCTCGGCCGCGGCTTGGTTCATCTCCTGCTCCAGCGAAGCGACCACCGCCGCCAGCGGGACGCCTTCCTGTCGGGCGCGGGTCGCGGCCGGCTGCGGCTCCTCGTCCGCCGGCTCCGAGGAGCGGATGACGTCACGGATCGCCTTGCGAATCGTCTCCGGGGTGATGTTGTGCTCCGCGTTGTAGGCAAGCTGCTTCTCGCGGCGGCGGTTGGTCTCCTCGATGGCCGCCTGCATCGCCGGGGTGATCTGGTCGGCGTACATGATCACCCGTCCGTTCACGTTCCGAGCGGCGCGGCCGATCATCTGGATCAGCGAGGTCTCGCTACGCAGGAAGCCGGTCTGATCGGCGTCGAGGATGGCGATCAATGAGACTTCCGGCAGGTCCAGCCCTTCGCGCAGCAAGTTGATCCCGACCATCACGTCGACGGTGCCCATCCGCAAGTCGCGCAGGAGGGACGACCGCTCCAGGGTGTCCACCTGCGCATGGAGCCAGTGGGCATTGACCCGCAGGTTCTCCAGATAAGCGGCCAGGTCCTCGGCTTGGCGTTGGGTCAAGGTGAGCACCAGCGTCCGCTCCGAGCGGTCGATGTTGTCGCGGATCTCGCGGTACAGATCGTCGATCTGGCCGCGCACCGGGCGGATGACGATCTCGGGATCGACCAGCCCGGTCGGCCGGACCACCAGATCGACGATGCGCGAGGAGCGCTCGGTCTCGTAGCGCCCCGGGGTGGCGCTGGAGAAGATGGTTTGCGGCAGCCGCTGCTCGAACTCCTCGAACGACAGCGGGCGGTTGTCGTAGGCCGAGGGGAGCCGGAAGCCGAACTCGACCAGGCTGTCCTTGCGCGACCGGTCGCCGCCGATCTGGGCGTGGACCTGGGGCACGGCGATGTGGCTCTCGTCGATGACCATCAGGAAGTCGTCGCCGAAGTAGTCGAGGAGGGTGAACGGCGGCTCGCCGGGCTGCCGGCCGTCGAACCAGCGCGAGTAGTTCTCGATCCCACTGCAGGCGCCGACCTCGCGGATCATCTCCATGTCGTACCGGGTGCGCTGCTCGATCCGCTGGGCCTCGATCCACCGCTCGCGCTGCCGGAAGTAGACGATCCGGTCCTCCAGCTCGGCGGCGATGCCCTCCAGCGCGCCGTCGATGCGCTCCTCGCTGGTGACGTAATGGTTGGCGGGGAAGAGGGTCAGCTCGGCCTCCTCGCCGCTGATCTCGCCGGTCAGGGGATCGAGCAGCCGGATCCGGTCGACCTCGTCGCCGAACAGCTCGACCCGGACCACCGGCCCGCCGGCGGCGGGGCAGATCTCGACCACGTCGCCGCGCACCCGGAACTCGCCGCGGGCGAGCTGCATCGGCGTGCGGCGGTACTGCATCTCGACCAGCCGCCGGATGGCCTGTTCGCGGTCCAGCTCCGCCCCGGCCTCCAGCCGCAGGCTGATGGCCTGGTATTCCGACGGAGCGCCGATGCCGTAGATGCAGCTCACCGAGGCGACCACGATCACGTCGCGCCGGGAGCTGAGGGCGGTGGTCGCCTCGTGGCGGAGCCGATCGATCTCGTCGTTGCGGCTGGTCTCCTTCTCGATGTAGGTATCGCTCTGGACGATGTACGCCTCGGGCTGGTAGTAGTCGTAATAGCTGACGAAGAAACAGACGGCGTTCTCGGGAAAGAACTCGCGGAACTCAGCGCAGAGCTGCTCGGCCAGGGTCTTGTTGGGCGCCAGCACCAGGGCCGGCTTCTGGATCTGCTCGATCACGCAGCTCAGGACATAGGTCTTGCCGGTCCCGGTGGCTCCGCGCAGCGCCAGCCTGGCGTCCCCGGCGCGCAGGCCGTCGACCAACTCCGCCACCGCCTGCGGCTGATCGCCGCGGGGGATGAACTCGGAGACCAGGCGGAACTGACCAGGATGGCTCATGGGGCGTCTGACCACCTGAGCTAAGGATACCGCAAGCGCGGCAGGCTGTCGGCGCCGGGAGGCGTCAAACCCGGAGGCCGGGGTTCCGCTGAATCACCTGGCCGACCAGTTCGTCGAACATGGTCTCGACCTGGGCCGGATCGGTCAGCAGGCGCGCCTGCTCGGAAAAGTCAACGCGCAAGAACCGAACGGCTTCGATGGTGCCGATGGTCCAGGCCGGCGGGCGCCGGCCGGCGAGCCCTCGCAATCGCTCTTCGAGGAAGTCGGCCCAGGTCAGGCCGTCGGCCTGTCTGGGCCCGTCGGCTTGGACGTCGAACACCATCAGGTAGCCGATCACCACCTCCGGCGAGTAGAGCTGGAGGTTGGCCACTTCGCCCATCAGGTCATCGATGCGATTCGGCACCGTGCCGCCGAGATTGGCCAGGAGCGACTTGAGGGAGATAGCCAGGCGAACCTTGCCGTCGTAGGCCCAGGAGACGTCCCAGGACTTGGGTCGGCCGGCGCCCGGCAGCGCGGTCTCGGTCGTCGCGCCGGACAGGCCACGACTGGCCAATTGCTCAACGCAGTAGTCGGCCAGACACGCCAGCCGTCGCGTGCTGGTCGCCTTGGCTTCGGTGACTGCCAGCCGGTAGAGGTGGTCCACGGCCGCCTGCACCGTAATCGCCACCGGCGTGCTACTGATCGGGCGAGAGTCTATCCGCCGCGTGGAGCACGTCAACACTGGACGCCCGACTCGCCACGGGGTATCTTGAGGGCATGGAGAAGCGGGTCACCGCAGGTGGGGTAGTCGATCCGGCGGCGGTGGTGCCGGAGCGGGCGATGGCGCTGGTCAACGGCGACGTTCAGAAGGCCATGCCCGCCATCGCCAAGGATGCCCGGCTGACGTCGGTGATCGAGGATCGCGTCGCGCGGCTGGGGTCCGAACATCGGCTGGTGCTGGGCGACGCGCGTGACCTGTCGTTCTTGGGCGACGAGTCCGTCCACCTGGCGGTCACGTCCCCGCCGTATTGGACGCTCAAGGAGTATGAGGATTCGGCCGGCCAGCTCGGACACGTGGAGGACTACGACACCTTCCTGGACGAGCTCGACCGCGTCTGGAGCCAGGTGCTGCGGGTGCTGGCTCCCGGCGGCCGGCTGGTGATCGTGGTCGGCGACGTGTGTCTGCCCCGGCGCCGGTTCGGCCGGCACGTCGTGTTCCCGCTCCACGCCAGCATTCAGGAACACTGCCGGCGGCTGGGATTCGACAATCTCAACCCGATCATCTGGCACAAGATCTCCAACGCGCGGCTGGAAGTGGCCGGGCTGGGCAGCTTCCTGGGCAAGCCGTACGAGCCCAACGCGGTGATCAAGAACGACATCGAGTTCATCCTCTTCCAGCGCAAGCCGGGCGGCTACCGCCAGCCGACGCTGGCCAAGAAGATTCTGTCGGTGATCCCCGAGGCGCACCACCACGAGTGGTTCCAACAGATCTGGACGCTCACCGGCGCCTCGACTAAAGAGCATCCGGCGCCGTTTCCCCTGGAGTTGGCCGAGCGGCTGGTGCGCATGTTCTCGTTCGTCGGCGACACCGTCCTGGACCCGTTCATGGGCACCGGCACCACGAGCCTGGCGGCCGCCCGGTGGGGCCGTAACAGCGTGGGGGTGGAACTGATCCCCGCCTACCACGCGCTGGCGGTGGATCGTCTGACCGCCGCGACGGCGCAGTTGCCGCTCGGCGCCGGTGTCCGGTAGCCGGGAGGTCGGTTACTTGACCGCCTGCGCCGCGGCGTAGTGGCCGCCGAAATTGACCATGTTGGCGATAGGCGGGTCGGCTACGTGGGCGGCGACGATTTCACCGACGTAGAGGTTGTGGTCGCCGGTCGGGTACACGTGCCGGAGCTTGCACTCGAAGGTGCGGGCGCAGCCTTCCACCAGGGGGACCTTGGTCACCGCGCCGGGCCGCGTCTTGAGGCCCAGCTCCTTGAGCTTGTCCACGTCCCGGCCGCTGGTGGTGCCGGTCACCGTGACCACTTCGTGCTGACCCTCGCCGGCCCAGGCCACATTGAACTCGCCGGTCTTCTCGATCAGCCTGGCCGTGTGCCGGCCTTTGCCGATCCCCACCGCGAGCATCAGCGGGTTGCCGCTGCACAACATGCACCAGCCGGCCGGCATGAGATCGTCGGGCCCATCCGGATCGTGGGTGACGACGAACACGATCCACTCGGGATACTTGCCGTCCAACGCCTCACTCGGATCGACCTGTTTCATCTTGCCCTCCGCCCGAGGGTACTTTCGACTCCTCGGCCGCGGGACCTGCCTGCCCGCCAGGAGGAATCGCGGCCCATCGGCGGAAGGTCGGCCGACTCCGCGGCCGCACCGGACGGTGACCGGGGTGATGCCGGAGATGAAGGAGACCAAGATGCCGAACGAGCTGGATCGTCGCGGGTTCCTGCGGGCCGGGGCGTTGGCGGCCGGCGGGCTGGTGTTTGGTGACTGGACGCCGGCCGAAGCGGCCGAGCTGCCGAAACGGAAGCTCGGCGCCACCGGCATGCCTGTGACCATCATGTCCTGCGGCGGATGCCGCGATCCGCGGGTGATCGACCACGCCATCGACCGCGGGATCAACCTCTTCCACACCTCCGTGGGCTACGGCAACGGAGCCTGCCTCGACGCCCTTGGCGAGGTCATGAAGCGGCGGCGCGGGGAGGTCTTCCTGGCGCTCAAGGAAGGTCCGCTCCACCCCGATTTCGACGGCTTGCTCCGCCGGCTGAACACCGACCACGTCGATCTGGTGGTGCCGCCGATGTCGGCGGACACCCGGGGCGATGCGCGCACCGTCGAGGCCTTCGAGCGGAAGCGGCAGGAAGGCAAGGTCCGCCACCTGGGCTTCGCCGGGCACGACACCATGGTCGAGCGGATCCAATGCCGCATGGACGGCAAGTTCAAGGCGATGCTGGTCAGCTACAACCTCGGCTCTCGCGAGGCGTTGGACCCGGTCATGCGCCAGGCCGCCGGGAAGGGCATGGGATTCCTGGCGATGAAGTCGGCCAAGGGGCTCAATCCGCGGGCGGTCGAGCAATGGCAGGCCGGGCTGCGCAGCCTGCTGACCAACGACGCGATGACCTCCCTGTGCCTCGGCATGGGGTCCATCCAGCAGGTCGATACCAACGTCAACGCGGTCTTGCAGCGCAATGCCAAGGCCGACTGGGACTTCGCCCGCTACGCGGCCGCCGCCGCTCCGGGCCTGTGCAGCTTCTGCGGCCGGTGCGAGCAGGCCTGCCCGCGAGGCATCGCGCTGTGCGATCACCTGCGCGCCGAGCTGTACCACTCTCGCGGCGACGTCGAACTGGCGCGCGAGCTGCTGGCCGCGTTGCCGGTCAGCCTCTCGCTGGCCGCCTGCGATCACTGCGGCGCGTGCGATCAGGCGTGCCCGAAGCGGCTGCCCGTGTCGGCCCTGGTGCGCGCCGCGGCGGAGGGCTGAGGACAGGGACGCGCCGACAGGGCGGCGCCGCGTTATCCGCGCCTCTCGGTGGGCATCCGTGGACTCTGGCGCCGGCGGTAAACCTGGATGGACGGCAGGACGTAGTTCCAGTCGTGGAGTCGGTCGTCGGCGCCGGACTCGGTCCAGCCGGGCAGGACGTGGGCCCGGTTGTCGAATCGGGCCACCGGCTCATAGCCGGGCGGGCAGCTTGTCTTGGCGGCCCAGCCGGGGAAGGCGGCGCGGTTGACCACGATCCAGTTCGCGGCGGTGGGCAGCCATTGCTCGGGCTCGGGGATCAGCCGGTAGCGGCCGCGGGTGGCGGCGCTGCGGGTCCGAGCGCCGCCGTTGTTGGGCTGCAACGGGACCGACCAGAACCACGGCCCGCCGTCGATGCCGACCGTATCACCGGCCGGCAGGTTGGCGAAACACCACCTCGCCGCCTGGTCGCGGGCGTCGGGCCGGGCCATCATCGCCACGTAGGCGCGTGAACGCAGCCCCGGCTCGGCCGCCGCGAGGAGCAGCAGGGCGACCGCCAGAACCGGCCGGCGGGCCGCGGCGCGGATGGCCCAGGTAGCGGCCAGGCAGAGCACCGGCAGGAGCGGCAGCCAGTAACGGATGAACAGCTCCCGTGTCCGGAGCATCGCCAGCCCGCACAGCGCCGCCCAGAGCAGCAACGGCCAGACGGCGCGGTTGCGTTCGCGGGCCAGCAAGACCAGGCCCACCGCGGCGACCAGCGCGAAGCCGTAGCCGGTGGCGGTCGGCAGGTTGTGCCCCAGGTGGAACCACCAGCCGGGCCCGACGCCGCCGAAGATGCCGGTCTGCCGCGGGTGCTCGAACAACTCGAACCGCACCGCCGGCCAGGCGGCGGGATCGAGCAGCAGGTAGGGCGAGCTGACCAGGAACGCGCCGACCCCGGCCAGCGCCGCGACCACCGCCGTCGGCCAGCTCGCCCGGCCGCCGCCGATCAGGATGCCGGCGATAACCGGGACGATCACCGCGGCGCCGTTGTACTTGGTCCCGGCGGCCAGGCCCGCGGCGAGCCCCGCCGCCACGGCCAGCGCGTCACGCCGGGTGCTCGGACCGGCCGCCAGCCTGGTCGCCAGGAGCACGGCCAGGACCGACCAGAAGGCCAGCGGCACGTCGACCGTGGCGAAGTGGCTGTGGATGGCGTGGAGCGGCAGGACCGCCAACAGCGCCGCCGCCAGCAGTCCCGCCCGCCGGCTGCCCAACGCCGCGCCGAGACCCGGCATCAGCAGCACCGTGCCGACGCCCATGGCCGCCGTCAGGCTTCGCGCGCAGAGGTACCGGCCGGCCACATCGCCGGCTTCGCTCACGCCAAGGACCCGGAACAGCGCCGCGGCGAGGTTGACTTGCAGGCTCGGGTAGTTGAAGAAGTGCGGGTTGATGTCCCCGTCGCGCACCATCCGCAGAGCGGTCTCGACCACCTGCCACTCGTCGGGGTGGTAGCTGAACCGGTGCAGCACATTCGGCACCCCCCAGCCCAGACCGACCAGGCGCACTGCCGCGGCGAGGCAACCCAGGGCCGTTATCCCCAGCCAACCGGTCCATCGGTGCCCCGTCGCCCTATCCGTGCTCATCGGTGCCCATCCGTGGATTCCGCGCCGCCAGCTCTTACAACTCCGCCGCGCCGGGCTCGCCGGCGACCAAGGCCACGGTCAGCTCGCCCACGGCGGCGGCGAAACGCTCGGCGGCCTCGCCGGCCAGGGCCAGCGGCGCGTACCAGCGCTCCAGTTCGGGCAGCCGTCGCTCGGCGGTGGTCAGCACGCCCAACACCCCGTTGACGCCGGAGGCGATCAGCGTGAAATCGCCGTAGGCGGACCGCTCGCGCGCCAACTCGGCAGCCGCTTCGGACACCAGCAGCGGGCAGCCGATGAACGCGCCGTCGCCCAGGCCGATCCCGATCAGGTCGACCTCCCGCGCCAAGGGCGCGGCGTTTTGAGCCGCCGCGAAGGCCTGTCGCGCGCGGTCCACCTCTCCTTCCAGCCACCGCTTCCGGATCGGGTCGGTGGCGGTGGCGCAGGCCTCCTCGACCTGCTCCAGCCGGGCCGCCTCGCGGTGCGGATCGCCCAGCTCGAACGGCAGCGAGACGCGCTGCGTGCCGACCGCCAGTCGCACGTCGGCCCGCGTCTCGACCTCGCCGGCGGCCGCCCAGGCCGCCGCGCCGACGCGGCGCCCCAGCGGTTCCCAATCCGTCTCCGGTCCGCTGGCTTGCGCCGCGGCGCCGAGCACGCCGACCGCGCCCGACCCGGGCGAGAGCCGCTCGATCACCGCCACCGCCTCGCCCGGGTAATCGGCGCTGATCGCCTGCCCGCCGCCGCCGGGCAGCGCCGGCAGCTCGAACAGCAGCCCGATCGGCGCGCCGTCATCGGTATCGACTCGCGCCACCCGCGCGCCGGCCTCGGCGCCCCAGCCGATCGCCGCCGGCCGGCGCGTCTTGGCGGCGTAGGTGGCGGCGGCCGCGATCTGCTCACCGACGTGCTCGGCATAGAGGCCGGGCCGCGGCGGCAGGCCGCGCAGCGTCGCCGCCAGCGGCGCGGTCATGGTCCCCGTGGGCACCACGAACAGGCTGCCGGGCAGGATGCGCAGCGTTTCCCAGAGCTGCTCGCCGGCCGACTTGGCCAAGTCCCCGTCGATGGCGAAGAGATCGACCGCCACCAGGGCGATCTGCCGGAAGGTGTCGTCGAGCACCAGCGCCCGGGCATAGAGCTCGTCGCGGATGTCGGTCAGGCCGTCGACGGTCTGCCGCCGCGAGCCGAACGGCAGGCGCAGCCCGCCGGTCAGGGGCACCGCGGCGGTCCCGGCCAGGAACATCAGAGTCGCTCGAGCAACTGCTTGGTCAAGAGCACACCCTCGTGATCGGCCTCGCCGCCGCCGTACTCGATCCCCAGCGGGCCGGTGTAGCCGGCTTCGAGGACCACCCGCACGCAACGGGCGATGTCGTTCTCCCGACGCACTCCGTCGCGCTCGTCCCAGGTCAGACCGCGCTCGGGCTCGACGTGGCGCCAGGTCTTGGCGTGGACCGCGTGCGCGTACGGCGCAATCCTGGCCAGCGCCTGGTACCGCGTCTCCTCGGCGAAGTTGCCGAAGTCCGGCAGCGTGCCCAGGTTCTCGCCGACCTGCTCGACCAGCGCGACCATCCGCTCGGGATCGGTCGACAGCCCGCCGTGGTTCTCGACCATCAACTTCACGCCGTGGTCCCGGCCCCTGGCCGCCAGCGCGGCGAAACTGTCGATGCAGCGGGCCAGATCGGCGGGATCGTCGGGCGCGCCGCCGGTATTGGCGCGGACCGCGTCGCAGCCGAGTCGCTCGGCCACCGCCAGCCACCGGCTGTGGCGCTCGACCGCCTCGCGGCGCTCGCCGTCGTCGCCGGCCGAGAGGTTGCCACAGGCGTCGATAGCGATGTTGAGGAGCCGCACGCCCTCCCCATCGGCCACGGCGCGCAGTTCGTCGACGTACCAGGACTCGGTGTTGGCGAAGAAGGTCGAAACCAGCTCCAGTTGATCGATCCCGAATTCCCAGCGGGTGACCGCCGGCAGCGACAGGAGACGCATCGGCTGTGCCTCCCGCTTGAACCGGCGATTGACGCTCCAGGCGGCGAGCGATAGCTCCATGGCGGTACTCCTTCCCGGTGCGGCGGCCGTTCGCGGCGCCTGGAAGTGATCCTGCCGGGAGGAGCCCGTCGCCGGCCGGCGTAGAGGGGTCCACGCCGTGGCCAGCGGCGGCACGGTGGGACGGTGCCCGATCTGCCAGCAGACATCGCCGCGATCCTGACCCGCCTGGTCGATGACCAGACGCCTCGCTCGCCCGCCTTCCGAGCCACCGCCGTGCCGACCATCTGGACCGGGAACCAGGTGTGCGGCCGGCCGATGGTCCTCAAGCGCAGCCGGCGGGCGGCCGAAGGGTTGTTCTATCGGCACCTGGCCGGGAACGGCGATCTGCCCGCGCCGGCGCTGCTGCACCTCGCCCCGGCCCTCTCCGACGAGGGCTGTTGGCTGTTGCTCGAACCCGTCGTTTGCACTCCGCCGGGCCTGTCGCCGCGGAGCCCGACCCACTGGTGGCAGAATCCCGCCCGGCGCGACCGAGCGGTGGTCATGCTGGCCGCGCTCCACGCCCGGTTCTGGAACCAGCCGGCAGCCGTGGCGCACTGCCCCTGGCTGCGGCGGTACGAGGCCGAGGACTACTACGGCGCGCTGGAGCGACTGGCCGAAGGGAACCCGGGCTGGCCGGTGCCCAGCTCGTCGCTCCTGGGACAACTCGCCAGCGGCGCGGACATGCTGGCGGCCGGGCCGGCGACGCTGATCCATGGCGACTTTGTCCCGGACCACGTCGGCTGGCGCGGCGACACACCGGTCCTCCTGGACTGGGAGCGCGTCGCCTGGGGCTCGCCGTACACCGACCTGGGCCGGCTGTTCTCCCGCTTCGACTTGGACGACGGCCGCGTGGTGTCCCACACGCCGCACTCCTGGCGGGTCGAGCTGCTGAGCTTGTACCGGGCCACGGTCGAGGCGGTGGTCGGCCTGGACCAATCTCCCGAGACGCTGGCCGCCTATGTCCGGCACGCCGGCTTGTGGGAGTTGGCGGTCGATCTCTGGCTCGCAGCCCGTGACCCCGAGCGAGGCGAGCGACAACGCTACACGGAAGCGCTGACCGCCGCCGAAGCCTGGGCCGACGAGCCTTGAAGCCAGATCCGGGTGCGAAGTCCGGGTGCGAAATCCGGGTGCAGTATACCCATTTGCGGAAATACGGGTGCAGTATAGAATGTTGAGTCGATAGGGCGAAAGTAGCCCAGGCTCTCAGGCGGCCCGCCAGGTCCCGCCGTCCGAGCCCGCAGATCCG
>JAANMV010003343.1_pt1 | contig 14055 bp, 10 predicted proteins | sample 7279661 | NCBI WGS metagenome assembly JAANMV01 (sample SAMN14094540, study PRJNA606508) | bioreactor metagenome | isolation source: A lab-scale SPAN reactor treating ammonium-rich wastewater day 121 | place: Ireland: Galway | collected 2017-05-16 | reverse complement strand
GCCGTCGCCGTTGAAGTCGCCGTTCGGGTCGTTCGCCGTCCACGCGTTGAGGAAGGCGAGGAGGTCGAGCGTGTTGACCGAACCATCCTGGTTGAAGTCGGCGGGGCAGAACGAGGCGGCGAGCGCATCGCCGATGAGCTTGGCGTAGAAGGCGGCTGCGGGCGTTGAAGAGAGGTGCAGCCCGTCGGAGGTCATCACACCGCCCAGCCCGCCGTTCTCGGTGGAGGACAGGTTATAGGTCTGGCCGCCGAAGGTGATGGTGGACCATCCGTTTGCGTCGAGCCAGTCGCGAGCCTGCTGCTGCGCGCCGGGGCCGCCCCAGCTGTCGGTCGTGAAGTAGACGCCGTCGGTCGCTCGGTAGAGGGAGAAGAAGGCGCAGTCCGGCTCGGACGAAGCGAGCGACTCGTAGATGGCGTCGAGATCCTCGATGAACAGGCGGCTTTCCTCGGGCGGTCGGTTGCCGACCCGGTGCATGTACGACCCGACGAGCAGGAAGCGCGGGGGCGCGGTTCCGATGGCGGCGAAGGCGGTGCGGTACCGGGCAAGGATGCCGCGGACGGATGCATCGATCACCTCTCGGTCCTTGCCTTCCGTCGCCATGTGGATGATGACGACCGGCGTCTGCGAGCGGTCGAGCGTCGTCACGTCGAGCCAGTGCAGGAGTTGCTCGTCGGAGAAGGTCTTTCCCGTCGGCCCGCCGCCCCCGTTGCTCGCCTCGTCTTTCGCGTGCCCGTTGAAGGACCACGAGTCCTGCGCGAGTCCCGAGTGGTAGTAGCCTGGAACGCGCGCGGAGTCCTGGCCGATCCTGTAGAAGACCGCGCCGGCGAAGAACCAGTATTCGGAACTGCCCGCGATCGGGAGGGCGGGGTCCTGGAGGATCGCAAGTCGCGGCCCGGTGGAGACGTCCTGCTCGAGCAGCACGTCGATCTGTGCGGCGTTGATCTGCGAAGGCGTGGCGGCGGCGGCGGGATCCGATTCGGGATCCGCGTCCTGAATCCACTTCGGGCGCGCGGCGTGGCGGAGGTCTATCGACCCCCGAACCACCCCGGCGGAGTCCGCGAGCACGACCACGGGCGTCATGTCGAGAGGGTCCGCCGGCGTGTAGTAGAGCAGCCTGCCGTGGAAACGGTCGCCCGGCCTTGCGAAGGGGCCGCTGTCGGTCTGAGCGAAGCGGCTGTTGTTGACTCCGAGTGCCTGGATCCAATCGGTGTTGACGCCAGTCCCCGTGAGCAGGAGCGATGGATCGCCGTAGACCCTGGTCATGTCGTTGAGGGGGAGCGCGAAGAAGGCTGGCGTTCCGTTCTTCACTTCCACCGTCCAGCCGGTGGAGTGGTTGACTTCTTCGAGCGAACCCGTGCCGTCGGTGTAGTTGAACGCGCGGCCGAGGCCGCCGCCGGGTCGGTGCGCGAGGCAGACCGCGGTCACGTCTTCAAACCTCCACGTGCAGAGCGCGCCGTAGGGAAGGCGCGAGATGTGGTGCAGCCTGCACCAGCTGTCGCCGATCCAGACCGCCCTGGCGTCGCCGTCGAGGAGAACCCGCACTCGGTGAAGGTTCGTGGAGACGGGAGGGTGTGGCAGGGGGACGTTCTCGCCGGCGAGCGAGCAGACCGCGAGCGTGAAAGTTCCGCACACTGCTGCGGCACACTGAGTCATGGAAGGCACGGCCCGACTTTCCTCCTGTCACCGGTGCGGCGTGTTCATGGGCAGGGCGCGTTGTAGGCGTTGAGGAACGCCAGGACGTCGAGCGTGTTCCACGTGCCGTCGCCGTTGAAGTCGCCCTTGGCCGTCTTGGCGTTCCACGCGTTGAGGAAGTCGAGCACGTCGACCGTGTTGATCGTTTCGTCGGCGTTGAAATCGCCGGGGCAGGGGTGGTATATCTTGTGGGTGTAGGTGTGGGGCTGATTTCCCTGACCGGAGAGGTAGAGGGGCCAGAAGTACGAGCCTGCGGGGCCGTGGGCCTGTCCCATGCCGAGGTAGTCTCCGATGAACCCGCCGCCGTTGCCGTCGAACTGGCTGCTCCAGCTCGTGGGCGTGAGGCGGATTTCCTTCCAGGTCGCGCCCTTGTCCTCGGAGTAGGAGTAGTACGCGTCGATCCAGGCGTAGGTGGTGTTGTCGTTCTGGTCCACGTGGCGGGTGTCGTAGAAGTGCAGCCCGATGCGGCCTGTGCGATCGACTTCGAGCCAGGGGAAGAACGAGTCGGCCTTGGGGTTGCCGGCCGCGCCGTTGATGATCTTCGGGGTGCTCCAGTTCGCCCCCTTGTTGGTGCTCTTCGTGAAGTAGAGGTCCACGTCGCGGTTGCCCTGCGAGACCTGCGTGGTATCGAAGTAGACGACGTAGAGGGTCTCATCGACGGGATCGACGGCGAGGTAGGCGAGCGGCGGCACACGGAACTGGCCTGGGAAGCGTGTGCCGTCGATGCCCCAGACGTCCAAGCGGGTCGCGACGCGAACCGCTGGTGTGAGGCTGACGCCGCCGTTGGTGCTTGTGCGTATCCAGATGCCGTTGCTGAAGTCCCAGTAGAGGATGTAGAGCGTGCCGCTCGGGCCGACGCGCGGCAGGAAGCCGATCGAGCCGCTGGCGATGGCGAGGGGTGCGGTCCAGGTTTGTCCCTTGTCAGTTGAGCGGATGAGGCCCTGGTTGTACGCGACGTAAACGATCGACTTGCCGGGGTTGTTCAGGTCGTTCGGGTCCGGCCCGACGCACATCCAGCCCTTGTCCACGCTGCCCGAGATGCGAGCCATGACCGAGGCGTTGAAGGTGTTGGAGCCGGGGTCCTTGCGGGCGACGTAGATGCCGCCGTTGCCGGCGAAGGACATCGCGCCGGCGTAGAGGGTGCCGTCGCGGTGATCGTGGGCGGCCATGGGGTCGCCCTCGACGGTGGACTGGTGCTGCGCGGGGGGGCGGATGGCGAAGTCGTTCCAAGTCACGCCGCCGTCGAGGGAGAGCGTAAAGAACGACTTGATGTTGCTCCGGTAGTCGTTCCAGCCGCCGACGATGTGGTTGTGCTTTGCATCGCCGACGGACATGGTGGTCTCGTTGACGGCGGCGTTGGTGGTGTTGTTGGGGTCGACGCGTTTCTGCGGCCCGACTACAGGCTGCGCGAGGGCGGCTCCCGCGAGAACCCCCCCCGCCAGGACAGCCGCCGCCGCGCCGAACTTGGTGCTGGTGCGCTTCATCGCCATCTCCTGCGTGCTAAGCCGCGTGTCATCGCGGCGACGGGTGTTACTGGCCGATCATCGCCTTGAGTTGCGGGGGGACCGCGCCGCCGAAACGCTCGGCCTGCACGGCGTGCGCTCGTGCGCCGTCATGGTCGCCCAGGTAGTACCGGGCGACGGCGAGCCTCGCGTGCGCCTCGCCGTGCTCGGGGGCGAAGGCGACGATCCGCGCGAGCTCCGCCGCCCAGCCGTCGAGGTCGCCCGTGCGGTTGATCGTCTCTGCGAACTTCAGCCGCAGGTCGGCGTTGGCCGGGTCGAGCATGGCTGCGGTGCGGTACGCGGCGAGGGCATCGCCGTCCTTTCGCTTGCCGAGCAGCGCATCGCCCAGGCCCTCGTAGGCACGAGCGTTGTCGCCGTCCGCGAGGATGGCGGTACGGTACTCGCCGGCCGCGCCGGTGAAGTCGTTCTCGCCCATCAGCGCGTGCCCGCGAGCGACCGCGGGGGCCGAGTCCGCGACGGCAAGACCTCGCATGAGGTCCGCCGCCACCTGCTCGTCCACCCGCACCAGTCCATCCTGGATGCGCAGCCCGCGCATCGCCTCGGCGAACCGGATGCGCCGGTAGTCCCATTGGTCCTGCGATTCGGGTCCGGCTGTTGCTGCGACCCCAGGGGCGGTGCGGGTCGCCGTGCCGCCGGAACAGCCGAGAAGTGCCGCCACGCAGCACACGCCGGCGGCCAGACACGCGATCCGAAGCCTTGCTGCGCTCATGCATCACGCTCCTTGTGCAAAGGCGACCCCCAGAGTACCCGCACCGCGCCGACCGACGCAACATCGACGCAAGAAAAAGCCCCACGCCGTCCTCAATGGCGCGTGGGGCTTCAGACTGTGCGGGTGCCTGTGGGGTCCGATCAGTCGGCCAGCCGGGGGCCGCCCTGCTGCGGTACGGGGCGCTGGAGAGGGATTTCCCCGTGGCGCTCCTCGTACTGCCGGATGACCTGTCCGAGACTGATGGCGAGCCGCTTCGCCCCTGCCCAGTTCATGATGACCCGGCTGCCGACGGCAAAGAGGAGGGCGGTCTGGCCGTCCGGCCCCTGCACGGGAAGGTTGACGCCGAAGTCAAGAATGACCTCATCCTGAGTGGTGGAGGTGCGGATGGTGTTGGCGTAGGTGCTGTGCATCTTGGACTCGTCGATGCGCAGCTGAATCTGGCGCTGCTGGGCGCCCTCGGGAGTGTCAGACATGGTGTGCGTTCCTTTCCGTGCGAGGATGTACGTTTGGAGGGCCGCCCGCGACCGTCCTCCGCGCCGGGCAGCCTGCGGTCCGTGCGGCCCGCGGGTGTCAACCCTAGGCGCGGCCGCGGGACTCGAATGCCGGAGGGGGGAATCGAACCCCCAAGCCCTTGCGGGCGGCGGATTTTGAATCCGCTGCGTCTGCCAGTTCCGCCACTCCGGCGTGCAGCGGAATCGTGGGCGGCAGGGCGGGCGTGGTCAACCGTGGCCATGACACCTGTCTGTGGATCGCCGAGACCCGCCCGCTAGACTTGGCCCCCCTGCGCGCTGGACGGGTTTGCCCTTGTCGGGTCGGCCCCGGGGCGCGCCCCCGGAGACCGTCCGATGGCCGAGGCAACGACCGAGATTCGCCCCAACGTTACTGTTACCGACGCGGGGCCGAGTCGCAAGAAACTGACGATCGAGATTCCTGCGGAGGCGGTTTCTGGGCAGTTGGAGGATTCGTTCGAGACGCTGCTGGTGGAGGCGCAGTTGCCGGGTTTCCGCAAGGGCCGCGCCCCGCGTCGTCTGATCGAGCGCCGCTTCGGCGACACGCTGCGGCGCGAGACCAAGGCCCGCCTCGTCGCCGACGCCTACGGCAAGGCGGTCGAGGAACACAAGCTGAAGGTGCTGGGCGACCCGGTCAGCCCCGAGCTGGACAAGATCGAGATCGAGGTCGGCAAGCCGTTCTCGTTCGAGGTCGAGGTCGAGGTCGTGCCGGAGTTCACGCTGCCGGACCTGAAGGGGATCAAGGTCCGCAAGCCGCTGATCGAGGTCACGGACCAGATGGTGCAGGCCGAACTGGACCGCATCTGCGTGAACGAGGGCACGCTCGAGGAACGGGAGGCTTCCGAGCCTGGGGACTACCTCACGGGGCGGGCGACGATGACGCTCCAGGACGGGACGGAAATCTACGACATCCGCGGCGCGGTCGTGCAGGTCCCGCCGCCCGAGCGAGAGGGCCGGGGCATGATCCTCGGCGTGATGGTCGATGATCTCGGCAAGCAGCTGGGCCTGCCAAAGCCCGGCGAGAAGACGACGATCACCACGACCGGCCCGAAGAACCATGAACTCGAGCGGGTTCGCAACGCGAAACTGACGATGACCTTCGAAGTAGAGCGGGTCGACCGCATCAATCCAGCCTCCGCGGACACCATCGCGCTCGCGATGGGGTTCGGCAGCGTGGATGCGTTGAAGGATGAGATTCGCTCGCGACTGTTCGACCGCGCCACGGTGCAGCAGCAGGTGGCGATGAGGCAGCAGATCGCCCGGTACCTGGCGAAGACCGTCAAGATGGACCTGCCCGAACGGCTGACCGCGAACCAGGCCGAACGGAACCTCGCGCGTCGGAAGATGGAACTCGCGTACCGCGGGATCGACCCGCAGCACGTCGAGGAACAGGTCGCCGACATGCGCAACGCTTCCAACGAAGCGGCCGCCAACGAACTCAAACTGCTGTTCATCCTCCACACGATCGCGGAGCAGTTGAAGGTCGGCGTGACGGAGGCGGAGGTCAACGGTCGCATTGCGCAGATCGCGGCGTCGCGGGGCGTCCGGCCGGAGAAGCTGCGGCAGGAACTCCTCCAATCCGGGCAAGCTGGCACCATCTATCAGCAGATCCGCGAGCACAAGACGCTCGACGCGCTGCTCGCCGACGCGGAGATCACGGAAATGTCCGCCGAGGAATACAACAAGCTGGTCGAGTCCGAAGGGCTGGACGCGTGACCACGCCGCGCCACGGGCGTGTTCAGCCCGCCGCGTCGTCGTCGCCTTCGTCGGTCGGCTCCTCGCCCTGCGCGAGCGTGCCGATCGGCAGCGTGACGAACCCGCACTCATCGCAGAGGACGCCGTAGGCCCCCGGCGGCCCGTCGGTGAGCCTCGCCCCGCACCCGTGGCAGACCGGGGCCTTGAGCCTCGCGGTCATGTGGTTCACGGCGACGGCTGCGGCCGCGAACGCCACGCCCACGACCGGCCACGCGGGCAGGGTCGTCAGCGAGATCGTCCCGAGCACAGCGAGCGTCAGCCCGAGCAGGAACGCGAGCACCCGGAATCGGATCCTGGCCATCCAGTCCATCGCTTCGCTCCGTCACCCGCGACGAGGATCGCGCAACAGCCCGAGTCATAGACCGCCCGCGGGCGGAATCCACTCGACGGCGCCCGATCATACCGCAAACCGGCGGCAAAGCCCGACAAACGCTCTCCCTATACTCGGCTCGAATGAGGATTCTCCTCGTCAACTGGGCCTATGTCTGGGACGGGGCGGCCGTCGGAGGGGGTGTCAACGGCTACCTCCAGTCGCTCGCCCTCGAACTCCTCCGACGCGGGCACGAGGTCTTCTCCTTGTGCGGCGGGACGCGGTTTACCGCCCAGGACGGCCGCGTCGGGCCCTGCGAAATCCGCCGCCACGATGACTGGCTTGGCATCCGCGTCTTCGAGGTCGTCAACAGCCCGGTGCTCGCGCCGTCGATCCTCCAGTTCAATGCGCCGGAAGATGAGATCGCCGCGCCGGAACTGGAGGCCCGATTCGCGGACCTGCTCGCGGGGCTGTGCCCGGACGTTGTCCACTTCCACAATCTCGAGGGCTTCTCGGCGGCGTGCGTCGAGGTCGCGCAGCGGCCGAGCGGTGACTGGCCCGGGGCGCGCGTCGTCGTCTCCCTCCACAACTACCACACCATCTGCCCCCAGGTCTACCTGATGCAGGGGCACGAGCGGCCTTGCCAGAGCGCGGAGGGCGGCAGGCGCTGCGACGGATGCATCGAGGCGTGCGACCCGCGCGAGGAACGCCTCCGGCGGGCCGGGCTTGGTTCGCACGACGACGGCGCACCGGCGAACGCCCAGCGTTCGCCCTCCGTGCTCGGCAGGCTGGTGCGGGCGATCGCGTCGCCGGCGCATCACGAGCAGCCCCCCCCCGCGCTGAACCCGACCGCGCCCGACCCGTCCGCGCGCCCGGTGCTCGGCCCGGCGGACGTGCTGCTGCCGCGGCCGCGCCCGGGCGACGAGACCCGCGGCCGGGCCGTCGCCCTCCAGACCGAGATGTCCACCTGCTTTCGTCCTCGTCCGGAGTCGCCCGAATGGCAGCCGCTGGGCAACGAGGTCCGCCACGAACCCTCGCCCGACCCGTCAACCCGGTACGGTCGGCGTCGTCTTGCGATGCTGCGCGCCCTGAACCGGAGCGACGCCGTGCTCGCGGTGTCGGACTTCGTCCGCCGCAAGTTCGAATCGCTGGGCGTCAGCCCGGCCCGGCTCCGCACGCTGCACATCGGCACGCGCGCCGGCGAGATCGCGGCGCAGCACTCGGAGCTGGTCTTCGACCCCCCCCCATTCGAGCGAGCGCGTCCGCGCGCCGTCCGCCTCGCGTTCATGGGCTACGACAACCCGTACAAGGGGCTGCACGTCCTGGCGGACGCGCTGGAGCTGCTCACGCCGGAGGTGATCGGTCGCTTTGAGGTCTCCGTCTATGCCCTCGGCGGCAAGCGGACCGAGTGGCGGTTCAGCCGATTGCAGCCGCGGCTCGCCGGCTTGCGCTGGTTCGAGGGGTACGAGCACCGCGACATCCCGTGGATGCTGGGAGGGCAGGACCTCGGCGTCGTGCCGAGCACGTGGTGGGACAACGGCCCGCAGACAGTCCTCGAGTTCTTCTCCTGCCGCGTGCCCGTGCTCGGGGCCGCGGTCGGGGGCATCCCGGACTTTGTGCGCCACGGCGTGAACGGGCTGCTCTTCAGGGGCAACGATCGCTACGACCTGGCCCGAACGCTCGCCCGGGTCGCGCGCGAGCCGTGGGCGCTGACGGACCTCCGGGCCGGTGTCCGGCCGCCGAAGTCGATGCCCGAGCACGCGGCGGAGGTCGAGGCCGTCTACGCTGCGTGCATGGAGGAGGCGTCGCGCCGCCGGGCTGCCGCCGCGACCGCCTGAGACGATCCGCATGAGCGACCCGACCACGACCGCCAAGCCCGTGCTGCAGCCGAAGCGCCCGGTGGCGGTCGATGCGCACTCGTCGGTGGCGGTCCCGAACATTGCGATCGTGATCGTGACGTGGAACCGCGCGGCGTTGGTCTCGGACGTGATCGCCGCGCTGGCTCGCCAGCGCTACCCGCGTGCGAGCATCGACGCCGTGGTCGTGGACAACGCCTCAACGGACGGCACAGCGGAGATGCTGGTCGAGCGGTGGGGAGCTGAGCGTGTCGTCAGCAACCCGACGGAGCGCGCGCACGAGCCGGCGTTCGCCGAGCCGACGCCGACGGGTCGCGGGCCGAACCGCGCAGACCTGCGTTCGCTCACGGTCATCCGCAACGCGCACAACCTCGGCGGGTGCGGCGGGTTCAACACGGGCTTCGCCTACGTGCAGCACGCGCTTGACCGTCCCGGGTCGCCGACGCCGCCCGACTACGTGTGGCTGGTGGACGACGACATCGACCTGCCCGATGACGCGGCGCAGCGGCTCGTCGAGGCCGCGCAGAGCGATCCGGCGATCGGCCTGGTCGGCTCGCGGACCGTGGACATCCGCAACCGCGACACGACCATCGAGACAACCGTGTATCTCGACCGACGCACCGGCCTGATGACCGACAACGCCCCCCCCGGCCACCCGCGCCACGAGGAGCACAAGGCGTGGGCAGAGCGCGTTGGCGGCACGAAGGGAAGGCACGAGTACGGCGGCCTGCGCGACGTGGACGTGGTTTCCGCGTGTTCGCTGCTGGCGCGGTGGCCCGCGGTGCGCGAGGTCGGCTTCTGGGACTGGCGGTACTTCATCTACTGCGACGACGCGGACTGGTGCCTGCGCTTCGGGCGCGCCGGCTGGCGCGTGGTGCTGAACCTGGACGCGGTGGTCTACCACACGCCGTGGCACCACAAGCTCACGCCCGCGCGGCTGTACTACGCGCAGCGCAACATTCTCTGGGTGCTGCGGAAGATCCTTCCGCGGCGCGAACTTCGCCGCGTCACGCTCCGGCGGCTGGCCGGGCTGATGAGGGACTCGCTCCGCGCCGGGGTCCACCGCCGCCTCTTCCACGCGGAGATCATCCGCCGCACGGCGGACGACGCCTGCCGCGGGCGCGCCGGCAAGCTGGACTTCGAAGGCCCGCCGACCGAGCCGCTGATGGACGCGCTGGAGCGCACCGGTTCGCTCGCAGACGGCGCGACCGTCGTGATCGCGTGCAATCATCCCGACTCGCTCGCCTGGAGCGCGGAACTCCGCGACGAGGCGGCCAAGCGGCTGTCCGGGCGTGCCGGTCCGTGCTGGGTCGAGGTTGTCCGCAATGACGTTCCGGATTGCTACGCTCCGGCGGGCGGGGGCGTGTCGCGGCGGATCGTCTACTCCGGAAGGCTTCTCTCACGGGTCCGCCGCCAGTGGCCGCTGCTCCTGTCGCCCGTGCGATCGTGCGTCGTCTTCGACCAGGTGAACGACTTTCCGCTGGTGCGAGGGAGGTGGAACATCCACGTCGATCGGCGCGCGCCCGAGCGCGCCCAGGTCGAGCGCGACGGTCCGGGTCGGCGCGCGGCGTTCCTCGCGCGTTGGTTCGTCACCGGCTTCCGGTGCGTGCTGCACGCCGCTACACTCCGCCCGGACACGTCCACGACGCGCTACGGCTGAGACGACGTCGCACACCCGATGCCACACACCGATCCGAACAGCGCGAGTTCGCAGCGGACGCCCCTGGGCTGGCCGCGCACCGACCGCCCTGTGCGGATCGCGATCCTCGGTTGGGCGAGACTCCGCCTCCAGGCGCTCGAAGGCTCAGGCTACAACCTGTCGGCCACCGAACTCGCCGCGGGCCTCGCCTTGAGCGGGCACAGTGTGCACTACCTCCGTTCGGGCCTCGACTATTCACTCGTCGGCGGCCCGTGGATCCGCGACGAGAAGCCGTGGCGCGGCGTCCGCTGCGCGTCGCTCGTCAACAGCAGGAACTTCTCGCCCGCCTCGACGAACTTCGCCCACGTCGCCAGCGAGTTGTCCTCTCCCCGCGACGACGCGCTCGTGCTCCGCTGGCTCGACTCGGTCGGGGCGGAGGTCGTCCACGTCCATTCGCTGGAGGGCTTCGCGCTCAGCGTTGTGGGAGCGATCAGGCGCACGGGCCGGCCCGTTGTCGTCACGCCGCACAACTACTGGTACGTCTGCCCGCAGGTGGACCTGCTGCACCGCGAGCGGGACTGCTGCATGGACTACGACGGCGGTCGGCGCTGCGTGGGGTGCCTCGAAACCAGTTCGCCGCGCACCGTCCGCTTCAACCGCGCGGTCGAGCAGGGGGCGGAGCGGCTCTTCGGGCCTGAGACCGCGGCCCTCCTGGAGGTTGTCTTCAAGGCCGCACGAGATGCCGTCAGGGGCAAGCGCAAGCCCAGCCCCGAGGACGTCGAGCAGGCCGACCGCATCAAGCCGGACCCCGAGTCCGCCCGGGGTTTCGACCCCGGCCCGGCCGACCACCCCGGCACCTTCGACCACGGGCTGGAGCTGCGACCACGCGACAAGATCGACGAACTGGGCAGCCCCCCCCTCGACGCCAACGAGCGCTTCCTCGCCACGCGCGAGGTGCACCTCCGGGTGCTCGACAACAGTCTCTACGGCCGGCGCCGTCTCGCGGGCGTCGAGGCGCTCAACCACGCATCGCTCGTCATCCCGCCCAGCGAGTTCATGTGCCGCGTGTACGAGACCATGGGCGTCGATCGTTCGCGGCTGCGGCACGTGCGTCTCGGCCAGCCGCACTTCGACCAGATCAACCGCCGCGCCCGGCGAAGCCCGTTCTATCACACGAGGCCATGGAACCCGGCCGAAGCGCGCCGCCCCGTCCGCTTCGGATTCCTCGGCACGACGCGCAACAACAAGGGCCTCGGCGTGCTCGCCCGCGCGATCCAGCGCCTCGAACCCGCCGTGCGCAAGCGATGCCAGTTCATCGTCCACGCCTACGGCATCGACTGGGGCTACCGCAAGATGCTCAGCGCGTACCCCGAGGTCAGTTTCCTCGGCGGGTACGACACGATCATGCTCCTCGCCGCCGCCGGCGAGTACGACGTCGGCATCCTCCCTCACATCTGGTTCGAGAACTCACCGCTTGTCATGCTCGAGCACCTGCACGCGGGCAAGTTCATCGTCGCGTCGCGTCTCGGCGGCCCGGTGGACTGGCTGCACGAGCCGGGCTCGGCGGGCAGCCGCGCCAACGGCGGGCTTGGGAACGCGCTCCTCTTCCGCGCGGGTGACCCCGACGCCCTGGCCGACTGCCTGCGGCGCATCGTTGCGGGCGAGGTCGTCATCCCCAGCCCGCGCGAGATACACGACGTGAGCGTTCTTCGCAGTTACCCGGAGCACATCGGGGAGGTCCAGTCGATCTATCGTGAGTTGCTCAACGGCGAGCCGGCTCGCGCCGCACGCGCTGAGGCGGGTCACACGCCTGTATCCGCCGCGCCGTAGCCCGCTTCAGTCGTCGCGCTTCCACCCGTCGTAGAGCCTGGCGAGCCTCCGCGTCATCCGCTGCGCGCCGCGTTCGAAGACGGTCTCGCCGAGCGCGAACGCCCGGAGTCGCAACGCCTCCCTCCGGAGCTTCGTCCCGTCGATCAGCGCGCGGATCGTGGCGTCGCCGTCGCCGAGCGAGTCGAGCCGGTCGGCCAGGAGCGCGAGGTCTCGTTCCTCGCCCAGCGCTGTGCAGAGGTCGCGAAGCCGCGTGACCAGCCGTTCCATCTCCTTGGGCCGGATGCGTCGCAGCAGTTTCGCGTGCGCGTGGCAGGCTTTGCATCGCTTGCGCCACTCGTGGAGCCGCTCGTCGGTCGGCTGTCCGGCGGCGGTGAACATCGCCTGTCGCGCCCGCTTCCACGCCCGCCGCAGACCGGGTTCGATCAGGTCGAAACCGCTCGCTGAAAAGCGCACGGCCTCGATCTCGATTCGGGCCGACTCGACCGCGTGCAGGGCGTGGGCGACGGAGGCGTCGGACGGCGGCGCGGGGTCCTGCCGTGCGCCGCCGACGAACCGATCTCTCACTCGCTCCGCGCCCTCGACGGTTCCCGCCAGCGCATCGAGCGCCGCGAGCGTCACGGCGGCGTCGCGGCTGGTCGAGAGCGACTTTGCCGCTTCGCGCAGTTTCGCGTTCGCGGCATCGAAGGGGTCGCCCGCGTCGTGCCTCACCAGCCGCAGCGTGCCGCGAGCCCGCGTGATGCACTTGCGCGCCTCGTGCACGGCCCGCTCGTGGTCGTCGCCCGTCGCGGCGAGCGCTCGCTCGGCCTTGGCGAGCTGTTCCAGCACGACCCGGCGAACGCCCGCGCCGATCTCCTCGCGCCGCCCGAACCGGAACGCCACCGCACGCCCCTCCCGCGGGAAAGCGGCCGGACCGACCGCCCCGCACGCCAGACGATCAGCCCTTCCACTTCAGGTTGCGCGGCCCGGTGTACTGCGCGATCGGGCGGATCAGCCGGTTGTTCGCGTGCTGCTCCATGACGTGCGCGCACCAGCCGGTGATCCGCGACGCGACGAAGATCGGCGTGTACTGGGGCACCGCGATCCCCATCGTGTAGTACGTCATCCCGCACGGGAAGTCCACGTTCGGGTAGATCTGCTTCTGCTCGGCCATGATCCGCTGCACGTGCTCGCCCAGCTCGAACAGCCGCACGAACTCGGGGCCTTTCTTCTCGGCGATCTTCCGCCCCAGCGCGTGCAGCAGCGACGCCCGGTGGTCGCCGTGCTTGTAGACGCGGTGCCCGAAGCCCATGAGCTTGCGCTTCTCCGCGAAGGCCCGCTGCATCCACGCGTCGATCTTCTTCGGGTCGTTCTCCGGCCCGAGGTCGCGCCGCATCTCCTTGAGCATCTCCATCGCGGCCTCGTTCGCCCCGCCGTGCAGCGGCCCCTTGAGCGCGGCGATCGCGCCCGTCACCGCCCCGTGCATGTCGCTCAGCGTCGCGGCGATCACCCGGCTCGTGAAGGTGCTGGCGTTGTAGTCGTGCTCCGCGTAGAGGATCAGCGACACATCCAGCACGTGCGCGTGCTCGGGGCTGGGCTTCTCGCCGCTCATCAGGTAGAGCAGGTTCGCGGCGTGCCCGAGCTTCGCGTCGCCGCCCGTGTTCGGCGAGACGATCTCGCGCCCGTCGATCAGGTTCTGCATGTGCCCGATGATCGTCGGGATCTTCGCCGTCAGCCGCTTGGCCTTGCGCAGGTTCGCCTCGGGCGAGTTGTCCTGGCTCTCGGCGTCGGTGTTCCCGAGGATGCTCACGCACGTCCGCAGGACGTCCATCGGCACCGCCGAGCCTTGCTTGAGCAGCGGCACGGCCGCCCGCAGGTAGTCCACGCACTGCGGCGGGAGCGCGCGGTTCGCCACCAACTCGTCCTTGAAGAAGCGGAGTTCCTCGGCCGAGGGCTTGTGCCCGACGAGCAGCAGGAACGCCACCTCCTCGAACGTCGCGTTCTCGGCCAGGTCGTGAATCTCGTACCCGCGATAGATGAGCGCGCCCTGCTCGACCGAACAGATCTCGGTCTCGCCGGCGATTACGCCCTCGAGGCCGCGGGTGGGGGTTGCCGTCGTCATGATCGGGATCCTTTCGGCGTCTGGCGTGCAGTTACGCCGATTGTAGGGGTCCGACAGGTGCGAGTTCGAGCACCAGACAAATGGCGCGGGCCACAGACGCCCAACGGGTCAGACAGCCCGCTCAACCCGGAGGA
>JAANMV010003339.1_pt1 | contig 14066 bp, 15 predicted proteins | sample 7279661 | NCBI WGS metagenome assembly JAANMV01 (sample SAMN14094540, study PRJNA606508) | bioreactor metagenome | isolation source: A lab-scale SPAN reactor treating ammonium-rich wastewater day 121 | place: Ireland: Galway | collected 2017-05-16 | reverse complement strand
CGATCAACTTTTAGGCTTTTCAATATGTAAACGTAAAACATATTAAGACCGCCGCATTTCCCGCAAAGCGGAATAAACAACCTTTACCCCGCAAAATGCGGGGACTCTGCCAACTCTTCGGTTTTTTATTTTGGGCTGTAAATATAATTATTGTTATCTCTTTGCACAAAGGATTTTTAGTTAATTTTCCATTCATCTTTAATGAAAATCTAATACGCTATGAGTGAACTCAACGAATTAAAAAAATTTTGCTCTGATCTTGCATCTGTAAGTGCTGGAATTATTAAACATTATTTCAGAACGGGAATCGCAGCCGAATCGAAAGCAGATAACACTCCGGTAACTATCGCTGATAAAAAAGCTGAAGAAGCAATGAGGGAAATGATAATAAAACATTTTCCGGAACACGGTATAATAGGTGAGGAATTTGGTGAAACGAACAAAGGCTCGGATTACAAATGGATTCTCGACCCGATTGACGGGACAAAAAGTTTTATTTGCGGTGCATATAGTTTTGGAACTTTAATAGGACTTCTAAAAAATGATCAGCCAATACTTGGAGTTTATAATCATCCAATACTAAATGATTTTTTAATCGGGGATAATTCTATAACCACAATCAATGGAGTTAGTACAACCGTTAGAAACTGTGTCAACTTAAGTGAAGCAGTCTTACTTACAACAGATCATTTGAATATTGAAAAGTATCAAGACAGAAGCAGGTTTGACGAACTAATAAAAAAAGTTAAACTTTACCGTAATTGGGGAGATTGTTACGGTTATTATCTTTTGGCTACCGGTTATGCTGATATAATGATTGATCCGGTTATGGCACAATGGGACTTGCTTCCACTGATTCCAATTATAAAAGGTGCTGGCGGAATTATTACTGATTATCAGGGAAATGATCCTGTAAAAGGGAAGAGTGCTGTTGCAGCATCGCTCCAAATTCATCCTGAAATAATTTCAATTCTGAACGATAAATATATCAAAGCAGAAAAAAAATAATTATTGTAGCTGTAGTCATAAGCATAGTAATTGTTTTGGTAAACTTTCTGTTAAAAATTAAAACTGCACCCACTATCCACACAAGTGAAAGTAATATCATTGATGTTTCCAGCAAATCAGGTACTTTAGGAACATAATGGTTTAGTGCACCAAGTTTATAACTATTATAAAGAGGATTAATAATAATTGTAAGAGATATAAAAAGTGAACAGGTTATTATAATATACTTCTTTAGATTTTTATTCTGATTGAATAATTCCAGGGCGCCCCGAAGTGATATTAATATTCCGCAATACAGCAGGATAAAATAAAGTGTTTCAACAGATGAAGGAATATTGCCCCAAAAAGTTAAAGTAACATATCCAGATTCAGGTATCTCATAAGTTTTATTTTTGTAGGATAACACAACCTTGTAATTTATCTGCTGACCTGCTTTTAGTACAGGAATTTCTATAACCAGTCCACGTTCAGTTTCGTTCATATTCATTTCGTATTTCTTATCATCCTGAAGCCAAATAAATTTTCCGGTTACACCTTTAATATCGCTGATGATAATGTTCCGGTAAGTTGATTTATTGTACGAAACTTTATCGAGTTTATAAGAAACTTTATAACCTTCAATACCGAACGTACCTGTCATAGGATAATCTTTATCTGTAATGTTTTTTATGTATCCAATGACGAAAAGAATTACAAAACTGCTTAGCCAAAGAATAATTTGATTTTTCATAATAGTAAATTAACAAAGAATGGTCAGTTAAATTTGTAGAAATAAAAAACCCCGGCAATAAAAACCGGGGCAAACAATCGGAGTATAGAAAAATTCTACAACGAAGAACCCATCTTAAATCGCATATTCAAGAAAATCTTATAAACACCAAAACTGCCATCTTCAAGTCTGGAAAGTATTAACGATGGGCCCAATGAAAACGCACTGAATGCCCAGCTTTCCGCAACCTTCTGAACTGTAAGAGTCATAACATATTGGGGGTTTCTGTGTTCACTGCTCGTCATCGCATCGAATAAAAAGTCAAATGTACTGCCAGCAAGTGACATCTCTCTGAAATCAAATCCAAAATGCCATTCGTTTAAATATCTTGCAGCATAAACTCTTCCTTTAGTAGCACCAAGTAATCTTACAGGATATCTGAATTCCCAGTTAAGGAAAGAATCATCAACCAGCCAGGCTTGATATCTAATAGTGCTGTCATTATTAAATACAGTAGCACCTCTATCCGGATTGAGGAATGATGTTTTCTGACTTTCACTGAAATCATCAACAGAACTGAGATAACTAATTTCAAAAAAGTTACCAAATGGAAAAACATAGCCAATCTGATAACCGTTTGTGAAAATGAGGTTATTATGATTATTATCTTTAAAAGATGTTACTAATGGATCGACATTAGTATAAACACCACCATAAACTCCAAGTATGTGAAAATTAGCTTCAAGAAAATTTGTATTTAAAGGTCCTTCATACCTGGTCAGCAAACCAAATGAAAGCCCGATATCTTTCTTAATCGGTATTCCAAGTCTTTCTCCTCCGAACATTTCAAAGAATGGATTTATGTACCACATTGTAGAAGAAATTTGTTGTTTGGATGGAGGATCAAGAACTTTATTAATTTTTATTTTTTCGATCACTCTTGAAAATACACTTCCGTAATGAATATCTTCTTCAAGATTAATTTTGAATGGGTAAGTGATAACACGCGCCCTAATTTCCGGCGGCAGAGCAAGAAATGGATAAAGCGATCCTTTAATTGAAATAGTCTGATTATTTGCATCTCTTAAATCTGCAATAATTTCAGCTTTTGGGTCCGGTGGATCAATGAATAAGGCTTGCTGGATATGAATGAATAAACTATCATCAAGCGGTTCCATCTGGAAGTAGTTTATTTGTTCTTCTTCTTCCTGCGAGAATAAGAACGATGCTGTTGAGACAATTAAGATTAATATTATTACAACAAGTTTCGGAAATTTCATTTTGTTATACCTGATATTTATTTAGCAAAATCTGTAAAGAAGAATGAATCACCAACCTGAACCCTGTCCTTTGTTCTGTCATCTACAACAGTAAAGAAGAAATTAGCCTTGTATCTTCCATCTGCTTCCCTCAGACCTTCGTTTTTATCGATCCAGTCGTCATACTGATTTTCGTTGGCTGCAAGTTTTAACGATACATTGTAAACTTTATTACCATTTGCATCAGTCTGAGGACCAGAAACGGAAATTGGACCCGAGTAACTAACTTTTAATTGATCTGGTCGGCTATCAACAATAGTTACATTGAAAGCAGTTATCCTTTGCAATTCCTGAACATAAATATCCTGAGCATTCATTTTAGTGGTCACTCTCTCAATCTTTATCTCTGGTGGTTTATTTGGTCCAACTTTTACGCGTTCTTCCTGACTTCCGAATGCCACGATAACTTCTGTTTGATCGGTTAAATCAAATTTAGTTTCCTGACCCGGAGGAATTGTCGCAATTATTTTCCGGTCGCGCGGATCTATAATAGTTGTAGGTACCGTTCCACTGTTCTTTGCAGTATTCCAGGTGTTCTGGATAAATGTTTGTTTAAGTGAAATAGGAAGCTGCATTTTTAATTGTTCTTCCTTTGGTTCTTCTTTTATTTTATCTGTTTCCTTTGGAGGAGGGATATAATCCTTAACAGCTTCAAGTTTCCGGTTCATCGCTGCAATCTGTTCTTTCATCTCTTCATTTTCAACCATTACATTCGGATCGATTTTAATTGAGAAGTCAATGCCAAGTGCATATAATGAATCGAGTACGGAAATCAAAGAATCACGAACACTTACCTTAACCGTCTCATCTTCAAGAGCAACTCTTCTCAAATCAAGGTCAGCTCCTTTGAGCGCAAGTACCGTTATTACAAAAATGTAAAGTACCTGGTAGATAACAAATTTACTATCACGTTCTCGTCTGGTCATCTTTATACCTTTACTTTTTTACAATTGCTTCAAGATGCTTTAATCCAATAAGAGTTTTTTCATCCGTTAGTGATGATGAAGCTTGTGTAATTGAATTTGCAAGTGTGTTCAACTGTTGAATTTTTTCAGTAGTTATAAGTTGCATTGAATTTACCTTTTCCACCATTGAACTCACTGAAGCAAAATTTTTATGCATTATTTCACTTAAACGTGCAGATTCAGTAACGAGTGATTTATATTTTTCCAGATCCTGTACTGTAACTGCTGCTCCACCTACTCCAGATTGGTTAAACTGTTTAATCAGACTCTTAGAGCTTTCAATCTGTATTCTTGAAAAATACTTATCTCTGATATCTTTTACGTGGTTGACGACATTTTGGAAGTCCACACCAAGCTGATCTAAAACCGGCTGGAATAATTTTCCCATCGCCAAAATAATCAGAGCTTTTATTTCAAAGGGTACTGAAAGACCAAGAAACACTTCTTCACCAAGCTTGATGCTCACAAGAAGAATTGCTGCACCTATCAAAGGAAGTGCAGTAGAGATTGAATCGACAACACTCGTTGAAGATTCAATAATCCTGTCGATTGTTTCTGAGGCAGGTGTTCGGATAATTTCTAATTTAAGTTTGTTATATGCTAAATAGGCAACAAAAATAAAGAGGGCGTAAACGGCTACTGGTAACCACCAGAAACTATATGGCTCAAATGCTTCTATGGGAGCTTGCCAACCTGGAAATAATGAACGTGCCAGATCAAAGGTCACTTCACCTAAAATCGGGACGTTTGCAACATCAATGAAGAAAGAAATTACTAATGCAATCGCAGAGATTATTGCAGGCTTGATTATGGTATTAAATCTTATTCTGGTTACCGCTGCTCTCGTAAAACTATCTAGTTCTTCTTCTAATCCGTCATCTGCTCTTACCGGTGGTTCAACTAAAGTATGACCGGTATTATCCAAATTTTTTTTTCTGTTAAGCATCTATGTCCTCTATTTAATCTTGAAAATTATTTAATTATCAAATTCAGTAAAATTTGTAGTTCATTGTTAAAGATGAAATGCAAAATCTTTTTCCACATTCAGTAAATTTGACTCAACCACTAATCAAAAAAGCTCTAAATTAAAAACAATTATCATACCAATACATTATTTAGTTAAGGTTTGGATTAAATCGAATGTTCACGATATTTTCTTCTCAGTCATTATATGAAATGATGTTTCTCAGAAATATTTACAATTAAATGAAAGGGCTTTTACACCTAATTGGTGCTATATCTATCGAAAATCTGTATATCAACTGACCTGAAATCTAAGTTATGACTAATATCCAAAATTGTGAAGGTTAAATAGTTTTCATTACGTGTGGCGTTACCAAATTAATTAAAGTTGAAGCAATTGTAAAAATTACACGAATTGCTACCGAACTATAAAGTTTTAATCCAATTATTCGTGTGCTATGAATATTGAGGGTTGTCATTTTTATTCGATTGTAATGGATTAAAGATAATAAAATCTTAAAACAATTATTCTGATTTTATTAATGATGATACCCATTTTCATGTTATCTTTATAAACAAAATAAAATATATCTATATCTTCGATTAATGTAATTGTCTTATAATGTCAAGAAAAAATAAATCTTCACAATCAAAAGTTAATTATCCGATTGGCAAACAAACAATCAAAAGGGAAGACAAAAGTGAGCCCGAGTTTTATGCTAAACATAAAAGTACTATTTGGACCGTACTTATACTTGTCATCCTTACAATTTTTTTTATAATGAACAATACAAGGCAAGTCCCGGCAGAGGGTCCTTATCCACCAAATTACCAACAGGGGAACTCAGAGAATGGAGCACTTCAGTGATCTGTTGAGTGTAGATTAAACAGACACAAATTCCTCTTCATTCTTTAAGAAATAAAGGCTGAAAAATGAACCCAACAACTAAATCCAGAAAACCAGTTTTATTAATCGTTGAAGACGAAGTTGAGAATCAGAAATTTTTTGAAATTATTCTTAGAAAAAAATTTGAAACAGATTTTTGTGATACTAAAAAATCAATGAACAAATTGTTGAAAGAGAATGAGTACGATGCCGTGATTATGGATATTTCTTTAAAAGATGGCAACGATGGTGTAGAATTGATCAAAGAAATCAGAAATAATACAATGACTGCTCATCTTCCAATTATTTGTTTATCGGCTCACATCTTTGCAGAGAATAAAATTAAAGCAGAACAAGCTGGTGCGGATATCTATCTGACCAAACCAATTAAAGCTAAACGTTTAGTTGATACTGTTGAAGAATTAGTGGCGTCAGTTATCAATGAGAAGAAGTAGTCTATAGACCATCCCTCATAAATCTCGGTTCTTCAAGTGTAAGAATGAGTGAAATTCTGTGTGAGTCAGGAAGTCTGTCTAATTCAGATTGGCTAAAACGAGCGAATGAATAATCGATGTTTAACTTTGGCAGTTTAACTCCTGCACCTACCGTAAATTGCTTTACATCACTGTAACCACCTCGAACATAAACCAGATTTTTAATATTCCACTCAAGACCTGCATGAGCATCGAAACTTACAGGACCAACATTAAATTGTGATGCAAATTGTCGGTTTTCAAAACGAACATCAATATCAACAGCGGGCATAATATATCCGCCGAGTATTTCAGTAATTCTATAAGCACTTCCTAATTTAAGTGTTGGAGAAATAAGTTCATTAGTTCCAGTACTCCAGGCAACTAAAGTAGTTGTTGCATCCTGAAGATTTCCACCTACGCTTAAATTTTCAATTGGCATCCAGAACGCTCCAATGTCAAATCCAATTCCGGTTGCGCCAAATTCAGCAATATCTCTGCGGATTATTTTAACATTTGCGCCCCAGTAAAAATCTTTCCATTGTCTTTTTGCAAATGAAAGATAGACTGCCCAATCCTGATTGCTGAATTCAGTAATCTTTGAGTAATCAAGACGAGCATACATGTTATTGATATCAGTAATAAGCTGACCGGTTTGACCGTCAATCAATGCATTTCTGGTATCGGGAATACCATCAACTGCAAGACGCATTACACTTAATCCAAAACTCATATCTTCCTGAAAAGGAATTGCAACTGCGCCGTAATCATAATTAACAAGATTGCCAAACTGTTCCGAATGCATTAGGGAAAGTTGAGGATAATTTATATTAGCTAATCCTGCAGGGTTGTAATAACCCGAAGTTACGTCATCAGCAATTCCCGTAAACGCTCCACCCATTCCAAGTGGTCTTCCGCCGATACCGATCGCCATAAATTCACCGGCGTATTTACCGAAAACTGTTTGAGCATTTGTTGATGTGATAGAGAGTAGAATGGATACTGAGATGAAGAATATTTTTTTCAGCATAAAAGAAACTCCCGAATGCATTAATTGTTAAAAATCTTGTAAAAAGATGGTTAATGGAAATCACAAAGTCAAGGCTAATTTTATGAGATGAATTAACATTGCCACACTATCAGCATTTTCCTCTTAATTATAAGGCAATTATTTTAATCTATCTCTAAGGATTTTTTCCAGAAATGAAATTCTTTCATCCGGGCTAAGAGAGTAAAGATCATTTTTTGTTGATAAAATAATTTCTTCAATCTGATCTATTTTCTTGTTTATAAATGAAATTTTTTGTGTCAGAAGTTCTTTGTCACCAGTTTCCCAATAACTTCCTTCATCCAATACTTCCAGATCCTGGATATATTTTTTTTTCAGATATTTTAACAACTTAACAATCGCAATGTGAGTCTCAGGAGGAGCAAACTGTGTTTTCACAGATAGATAATAACTATCTGGTTTATTATTTTCCTGTTGATTTACTATTATCCCGTAAATTGATTGTAAGTTACCATTTCTGTCAAACATAACTGATAATGGTTCACAGTTTGGATGCAAGTTCATCAGAATTCCTTTCAGGGGTATGTGCCCTGTAATTTCAGTCCTGTTTTCGTGGGTTGTTAGTTCAGCAGACAACGGCTTATCCCAGTTATTATCTATTATAGTAAAATTCCAATTCATTATTTCAGAGATATCTTTAAGTTCATCAACTACAGAATATACAAGAGTAGTGTCTTTGATTTTTCCTTTATAATGAATTGAGATTCCCAACGTTAATTCCTTTTTTGCTGAACATTAAGCCTGATAAAATTATTTGGACTTTCCCTGGTTTGCGACAGCCGCTGCTGCTTTTGCAATTTCTTCCTGGTTACCAAGATAATAACTTTTTATTGATTTCAGATTGTTATCAAGTTCATAAACAAGTGGTATTCCTGTCGGGATATTCAATTCGACAATTTCTTTATCGGGGATATTGTCCAGATATTTCACTAAAGCGCGAAGACTGTTTCCGTGTGCTGTGATTAAAACTTTTTTTCCTTGTTTGATTGAATTAGTAATTGTTCCTTCCCAATAAGGAACGAAACGTGCAACTGTATCCTTCAAACATTCAGTTAACGGTAATTCATTTTCAGTTAAATCAGCATAGCGCGGATCTTTACCCGGATATCTTTCATCATTCTTATCTAAAAAAGGTGGCTGTATATCATAACTTCTTCTCCAGATTTTTACCTGGTCTTCACCAAACTTTAGTGCTGTCTCAGCTTTGTTCAATCCTTGTAATGCACCGTAGTGTCTTTCATTTAATCGCCAGTTACGAATTACAGGAATCCACATTAAATCCATTTCATCAAGAGATATCCATAAAGTCCGGATAGCTCTTTTCAGAACAGATGTATAAGCAATATCAAATTTATAACCTTCAGCTTTTAAAACTTGTCCGGCTTTTTTTGCTTCCTGAAAACCTTTTTCAGAGAGATCAACGTCCGTCCAGCCGGTAAAACGATTCTCTTTATTCCATGTACTTTCTCCGTGACGTAATAAAACTATTTTGTACATTAAATCTCCATAAATGTTAAGAAACTATTTACTTTTAATAATAGAAATTAATCAATGCAATTTATTGATAAAGTACGGTACACTATTAAAGTTTATCTATCACACTTTTTATTTTATCTTCCATAGTTTGATTTTTATCAGTTCGGGTTCCCAGTCTGATTGAACTGGATATTCTTGGGGCGCCCATTTGATGGACAACTTCATGACATTTCTTTACGGCAGTCATTACTTTATCCCAATCACCTTCGATGTTGGTACCATACATATGCATTTCGTGTTTCAGACCTGCTTGCTTCAGAATTTGCTGACAGGCAGCAATATATTCTGAAACGGATACACCTACGCCAATTGGAACAACGCAAAGATCTAATAATACTTTCATTATATACTCTACTTTTTATTCAGATAATTGTTAAGATTATACAGTTTCTTTTCCCAATAGATTTTCATTTTATCAGCTTCTTTTTCAGATGTCAGTTTGTTGTGCTGTACTACAAGCTGAGTTTTGAATTTCTCTTTAGCATAAAGTTGTATTTCAATATTTGTGAAACCGTCAACCCATTTCGCCCTGATAGATTTATTCTTTGTTAAAGAAGTAATTTTGAAATCGTTATTCATCAACCATAATTTTCTTTGAGAAGCAGATTGCACAGCACTGAAAATTTTGGATACTGAAAACAAAAATGTTTTGCTTTTACTAATCTGAAATCCGGTTGAAGTTTCATGCTTTTTCCTTCCTTTAATATCCTGTTCATATTGTACTGTAACCATCTGTGACCACCAATCGGACACATGATATTTTTCAGAAAGCAATAAAGCTATCTCTTTATGTTCCATTTTCTTTGCACCGGCTTTATTTAAAACCGAAAACCATTCCTTCCAGTTTTTACCTGTACGTTTTTTTACTGCCTCATCACTTATTTTTTTAGCCATTGAAAACATAACCGGATTTTAATTTCAAATTAATGAAAGTTCCTTCAGAATTACTATCCCGAATGCAATTGTAATAACCGATGCAACAGTACTGATCAACACAATATTTCCTGCAAGCTTGCCGTTTGCACCCATCGCTTCTGCCATAATAAAGCTTACTATTGCAGTCGGAGAAGCAAACAAGATAAACATAATCCCCAAATCCAATCCTCTGAAACCAAAATGGTATGCGCCAAGAGTTAAGATTAAAGGCACGACAGTTATTTTTAATGCGGAGGATGTAAACGCAAGCCCGGAAGCTTTTTTTATATTTTGAATATTTAATGAACCACCAATACCAATTAATGCCAGCGGCAAAGCAAGTTCTGATAAAAAACCAATTGTTAAATTTATGAAATAAGGCAATTCAATTTTATAATATGAGAAGGGCAAACCTACTATCACGGCAATGATCAGTGGATTAAACAAAATTTCATACGCCGTTGATTTCATATCTAACTTTCTTTCCTTACGAAGCGGAACAGTTAAGATTATTACAGCGAGAATATTATATAGCGGTAAAATGAAAGCGAGAACAATGGCTGCTTTACCAAGTGCATAAGCTCCGAATAGTTTTGAGATAATTGCCAATCCAACGATTGCAAAGTTGCTTCGATAAGCACCCTGAACAAATACACTAAGGTTTTTTCCGTCTTTAATAAATGGAATTGAAAAAATCCATATTAGAAAAAAGCTGATCAGCGTTGCAGCATATACATAAATAATTTGGTCAAATTCTATTGCTTCGCTTAAATCTATCCTAGCGATGTTAATAAATACAAGTGCCGGCAGCGAAACTGAATAAACGAACTTTGAAGTCACTTCAACAAAATTTTCGTTTATGACATTAATTCTCTTTACAAAGTAGCCAAGCGCAACCAGCAGGAATACTGGAGCAATAACATTTCCGGTGAAAATAATGTTATCAATCAAGTTAAACTCTCAATCTTCAATGCAAATTCTGAAGGCACTGAAACTGTTTTTCTTTTTTCATAATTGAAGAAAACTATTCCGGTTTTGGCAAGAGCAATTACTTTTCCGTTACTTTTGTTTGTAATGCGGTAAACAAAATCACATCCTATCCCCGAAAAACTGTTAACATCTATTTCGATGATTAATGAATCTCCGTAAAATCCTTCCGATTTATATTGAATGGCTGCGTCAATCATTATTATTCCGTTTCCTTCTAAATTTGATTCAGAATATCCGAGATGATTGAGAAATCTAACTCTTGCTTCATGAATTATAGAAAGTAATGAATCATTTCCAAGATGACCACCATAGTTAATATCTGTTATGCGGAGTGCTAATTCAGTTTTGAAAATAAATTTTTGAGGAAGTTCAATTTTTATTCTGGGCATAGGTTATGAAAATCATGAATAACTGGAAAAATTTTATAAGCTAACTTACAGAAGAATTTTATTTTAAGCGGAATTTATTTAAGCTAGTTTATATACTTCAACAGGTGCAGATCTTCCTTTTACATTTACAGAGCCCAGAAATACAGCGTTGATATTTTGAATTGAAATTTTGTCAAGTACTTCTTTTGAAATTAAAATATTTGTATTGTATTCTTTATTTAACTGTTCAAGCCGAGCTGCCATTATCACAGAGTTTCCGATTACTGAGTATTGTTTTCTATCGGCAGTACCAACATTTCCGGTTATCACTTCACCGGAGTGTAAACCAATTCCCACATTTGTAAACGGAATTTCTTTGTTTTCATTTTTCAATTTCAGTGAAGAAATAATTTCCAGAGAAGCGTTAACAGCATCTATGCAATAATTTTCTTTTTGTATTGGTGCGCCGAAAGTTGCCATAAAACCATCACCGAGAATCTGGTTCACAATCCCACTGTGCTTATTTACAATTTCAATCATAAAACCGAGAGTACTGTTCTGATATTTGTTTATCTCTTCGGGAGTTTTACCTTCAGAAAAATTTGAAAAGCCGCGGATATCAAGAAACATAATACAAGCCGTTCGCGTCTGGTTCTCAATTATCATTTTGTTCTTTATGAATTCATCCACAATTTCTTTCGATACCTGCTGACCAAAAATTTTCTCCAGTTCATTTCTTTCTTCAACTGCCTGAAAAGTATTAAACACTTTTTTTATAATCTGTATGGAAACTATTCCTGCTAAAATACCGGATACAAAAAGAATCACACTACTGACGAAATATGCAATCGGCAAACCAAGCACATTAATATGCGTGTGATATTCAGTATCCTTTATTAGAAACAAAACAATTAAAAGATATTCGATTGCAGCAACTGCACCTATAAAAAAACTAATTCTTGGATCAAGTTCAAGGCTTGAAATAATTATGATTAAAAAGTACAGCATCAGCATGGGCGAAACGAGTACGGCGGCAGGATCAAAATATATCGAAAGAATTAATAAACCGATGGTTGGAAAAGAAGTTTCCAAAAATGCATTAACATATCTGAGATAGTAGGGAAGTTCTTTTCCCTTCTTCATTCGATTTTTTATAATTCTTCTTACAGCAAATGAGCGTACAACGAGAAAAAGAAAAAGAATTAAAATCCATGCAGAGGCAGTGACTAATTCTGGAATTTTATCGCCGTAATTTGTACTGAAGAAAAAAACATTGATAAAAGAACCGGATGCAAAAAGAAGAATTACTCCACCAAGCACATACTCGCGCAGAAGTTCCGACTGCATTATTTCCTGATTAAAATGCTTTTCGTAAAATTTATTTTCAGTAATCGGATCAGAAAATTTCATAATTAATTTAGAGAAAACATCTTTAAGAGGATGTCATCTCTTCTTCCAATATTCTTATTTTTTCAATTTTAGCTTTGGCATCAACGGAGTTTTTTTATCCTGGTAATCCTGCATCGAACTTATAATCACATCAAGAATTTGTATTGCTTCAAAAATATAAGGACCTTTATTAAGCATTACTGATTCTGCTCTTCCTGCAAATGCTGCATCAGTAATTTCTGCACGCGATGGTCTTCCCTTTTTTGCCATTGTTTCAAGAACCTGCGTTGCCCAAATGATTGGAAGATGAGCAGCTTCGCAAAGCCATAAAATTTCTTCCTGAATTTTAGCAAGATCTTTCCAGCCGCATTCAATTGCAAGATCGCCGCGGGCAATCATCACTCCAACTGGATAATGCTGCATAGCGGTAATCAAAATTGAGGGTAAATTTTCAAATGCTTTTCGTGTCTCAATTTTCAGAATTATTCCAATCTCCTTTGCGTCGAGGTTTTTAAGTTCATCAAGAATAATTTTTACGTCTTCCGCTGAGTTCACAAACGAACAGTTAACCACATCGGAATTTTTAGCAATGAATTTCAGATCTTCTTTGTCTTTTTCAGTCAATCCATTTACAGAGAGTTTACTTTCGGGAAAATTAATTCCTTTATCTGCTCTTAGTTTTGAGCCTTCTTCTTTTGAGTATGTTATTTCGACCTCGATTTTATCCTGTTCAACATTTTTAATTACTCCTTCAATTTTTCCATCATCGAGAATTATTATTTCACCCGGTTTAACATCGCTAAAAATTTCAGGCAAAGTGCAGGAGATGTGTGCAGGTTTTAATAATTCACCTTCGATGTTGAATTCTGCAGGTTCACCGGGAACGGGCTCACTGTGAATAATTAAGCAATCTCCCTGTTTCAAAATTATTGATTCTTCCAGTGGCAGAAGATCACCAACATTTGCGATCATCCCGTTTGTGCTGCGTTTATTTTTCAATGTAAAAGTTGTTCCGGTTTTAATGTAAGCCGATTCAAAGCAGCGAACTAATCTTCTTTCGTTAAACTTTTTATCGACAATAAACTTTCTTTCTTTATCTCTTGAATCAATGAATATAATTTCGTCCTTTGGTTTGAGCGAGTTTAAAAACTCTTCAGACAATGGAATCAGAATTTCCTCGTCAGCTATTCTGATTTTTTCAAGTTGAATACTTCCTTCAGCAATAAGCCACGCTTCTGCAGGTGAAGTTACTTTCCCGATAAGATCTCTTTCCGGAGTAAGATGAATAACTTTGGGTCCACTTCGCATTGAACCTGTTCTGAGTTTTGGTCCGCCAAGGTCCATACATATTTTGCAATTCCTGCCGGTCTGCTTTTTTCCTTTTTTAATATTTTTAATCATTCTTTCCCATACAATTGCATCATCGTGTGCACAATTTATTCTTGCACTGTTCATTCCGGCATTAAAAAGTTTTTT
>JAANMV010003333.1_pt1 | contig 14098 bp, 12 predicted proteins | sample 7279661 | NCBI WGS metagenome assembly JAANMV01 (sample SAMN14094540, study PRJNA606508) | bioreactor metagenome | isolation source: A lab-scale SPAN reactor treating ammonium-rich wastewater day 121 | place: Ireland: Galway | collected 2017-05-16 | reverse complement strand
AAAATAATGATTCAGCGGAAATATTTACTTGGCCTTGAAAGTTATAAACGCCTTGAACATCTAAGGTTGATTTAGGTTGAACTGTAAAATCTCCACTATAACTATTTGTGCAATTATCAGCCCCAATACAGAGAAATACATAATAATTATTTATACCAATATCATAGCTTTGCGTATTATATCCTATTGTAATTGGTGTTGATATAGAACTACCTGAACCCCAGCTAGCATCATTACATTCCAGAGCAGATGAATTAAAACTATTAGTGGTGCAGACATATGCTTCGCCAGTCGTACTATCATCTGCATTCCAATTAACTTCAAAATTAATATTACTTCCTACATTTACTGGATCAGGACTATCAGTAACCGAAATAATCTCTGGCACAAGAGAACTGTATGTAGCATAAACAGAAAATATATATACATCCCCTAAACAAGCTATAAATACGCAATTTGTTTCAAAATATTCAGAAAGTAATCTATTTGGCCATTCAGTTGGCCCACCTTTATTAAAAAGCGGATATGTATTATATACTAAATTATAATCACCGCCACCAGTATCATAATGAAACCCATCTCTTGAATTTTCTATTTGCCATAAATATAACCAATATTTATCATCGCCCACACTTGGATCTGGTTCTTCTGACGTATTAGCACTATTCCAATCGGTTACAGGTGAACTAACAGCTGCGGACCCAACATAATTTTTATCACTATCATAAATAGCAAAACCTGCAGCAGCACTATCATTAGCAGTCATATATGCACTAATTGAACTAACCGTTCCTGAACCACCTGAACTATAAGGTGCCCCAGATATATAGTACGCGTTTATTGTACTTCTTCCTGCTGTTTCGTACCCAAAATTTGGATCTATTCTAACAGGATATTCAGCCTGGTCTAGCCATTCTTTATTTACTTCAACTGAAAGCATTGTTTGAGTATTATTAATATTTAAATCAGCATAAATCCAATTGCCATTGGCATCATACACTTTTGGTCGATATATATGAAAAGCTTTACCAGTGCGATAGTTTTTTCCTCCTAACTGCGTAAAGTCACCACTTTTTTCCTGATGATAAACTGCGTATGACCCAACTATATCTTCTGGTCTCATTTGACGTTTTACTTCAATTAAATTTTGTGGTAAATCTGCAAGTCTTGCCTGCCACTCATTATCAGTATAGTTTTCCGGTTTTACTGATTTTTTCATTTTTTCATATCTATTCAAAACCTCTTGAGCTACTTGATCAGAAATTTCTGGTTGGTAATAAAATACTAAACCCTCGGTATCAAGTTGATAATTGAATATATTTGTAGCGGGAACAGTTTTTAAAATCAAATCAAATTCTATTCCTCCGTCTTTATTAAGAATATACTGAGAATCTGAATCTGGATTTATTATCTCTGGTTCTTTATTATAGATTTCCACCTCTACTTGTCCATTATTACTGAAATTAAGAGTATTATTAGCTAAACTTACATCTACTTGGCCAGGTAAATTATAAGATAAACCCACATAAGCCTCACTCCCCCATCGGCCTATTTTTACATGAGGATCAAGTGTTGGTGAATTTTTGTCACCAAATTCTATACTTTCTTTTTCAATTTCAGGTGTCTGTACAGTGGGATCTAAACGAATTGGATATTTATGATTTTTTAACCAATCTTCGTTGATTCTTAAAATTAAGTCGTTGTTATCAATTTCCACTACTACATCACTTGTATCTGATTTCACTCCATTATCATCTACCATAAAAGGAGCTGGGATTTTAAACATAATCTGATGACCATTATTATAATCAATTATATTTTCAGCAGTTATATAACCACTTTCTTGCTTTACAATACTAAACCTATCGTTTTTTGCTTTATTCTTAAATAATATATCGCCATTAATATCAATTTCCCATAAAAAATCATTGACATTGATTTCATACTTAAATACTAAGGGATGGCCAGGTGATTTTAATATTAAATCTTCCTTTAAATCATCGACACCAACTGTTTGCAAGATATCAACTTGTGGGTAAGTATCAATATACTGAATTAATATTTTTTGTTTATCACTTAAAATTTTTCTTTCCCCGGCAAATGCTTGCAAAGGTTTTATAGATAATCGAACGTTATCACGTACAATCTCTAATGCATTATTATATACTGCTGGTGAATGTAGGGTAAATAAACTTGTGCCATCATTTCTGGCGATAGAGTTGATTTTTCTATAAACAACGGAATAATTTATACTCTTTATTATAATAATTCCAATAAAAACTAAAACGATAATACTTACAAATCCAATAAAAATCTTTAAATGACTTTTCTTCATAATTTTATGTTATTTGAGTTTTTTTATTTCCAACCAAAACTCAGGATGGTTTTGTTTTTCTTTAAGCCAATACCACCACTCCACTCCCCATAAATAAACTTCATCAAATCCAGTTTTTTTGGTGTAACTAATATTACTAATTAATCTTTCTAAATCAAATGATTTAAATTGATCTTCAAGTGATGTTTGTAAGATATGTTTACCAGGTGGCCAAGGTTCAGCTTGTAGCTCTGAAATGATTATTTTTTTAACTGGGAAAAATTTCATAATCAAATCTGCATGATAGCGATAATAAGCTGGTGGCCAAGGATAACGCCAGTAACCAAAATATTGATTCCAGACTGTTCGATAAAGTGAAGATCCTATCACATCGGCCAATTTAGCGCTTCTTACCCAAGTAGAAAGCTCACCTGATTCAGTCAACATCACTGGTCTGTTTTTTTGGTCATACTTTTTAATAATTTTTATATACTCGTCTATTTGCTCTGACGTTACTTCATTGCATTTACCAAAACTTTTTAAAAATGGTTCATTGGCAACTTGCCAAGTGGTGATGTTGGAATAAATTTGAAAATGTTTTACTGTTTCTTCATACAAAATTTTTACTCTTTGTTCCTTGGCTTCAGGGGGTAAATTTATCGCCCAGACAGGAGTATGACATTCTGGCCAACGTGGCACTCTTTCACCAATCGCTAAAACAACACTGGCTCCCCTTTTTTGTGCTTCAGCAATTTGCCAATCAACTTCTGTGAAATTAAATTGACCTTCTTTGGATTCAACCAGAGGCCAATAAACTACTAATCGTAAATTTTTTACCTGCAGGTCATCTAAAATATCTAAATATGTTTGGCGCCAATCAAGCCCCAGTTCTCTGGTATAAATAGTTGAAAAAGTTACGCCCCATTTTATCTTATCTTGAGAAAAATTTTTCATAAATAAAAATACTATTATAAAAATTAATAAAACAAATAAAGCTAAATAAAATGACTTTTTAATAATTTGAAACACAAAAATTAAAAATTATAAAATTAAAAATTATTAAATCACCAAAGCTAAACCGGTAATTAGAATCAATATAGCTACAATTTTTTGTATAACTATTGGGCGTCGTAATGGTTCATCCAAAAGATAAGGATATTTTTTAGCCATCAATAAAATTATTATAAATAAAACAGCATATTGCACGCCTTGCAAAGCATTGATTACAGTAACAGGGCCAAGGAAAATAGCAAAAGCTACCAATAAGAAACTTAAAGCCCCTAAAATTTGCCCGACCACAAAAATAGCTTTAACCTTTTCTCCTGATTGTTTAAAATTTGCTTTAACTTTAGCCCAATTATTTGGCAATAATATCAATAAAATTACAAATAAAAATGTACCAAATCTGGTCCATGAGGTCGCGCCGGCACTGTTCGGCATCGGCATCGTCGAGCCGCGGCAGGCCTACCGGATCGGCCCGACGGTTTCGGGCCGGCTCGGGCGCATCGAGGTGCAGGTGGGCGATGCGGTGCGCGCCGGACAGTTGCTCGGCGAGATGGACCCGGTCGACCTGGACGACCGGGTGATCGCGCAGCAGGCGGCGTTCGAGCGGGCGCGCGCCGGTGTGCTCGCGGCCGAAGCGCAGCTGCAGGACCTGTCGACGCGGCGCGCCTTCGCCGAGGTGCAGGCGCGCCGCTACGAGCAGTTGCGCGCCGCGCGATCGGTGAGCGACGAAGCGGCGGAGGCGCGCCGCCAGGAATGGCAGGTCGCCGAGGCTGGCCATGCGGCTGCGCGCGCCAATCTCGACGCGGCGCGCCAGGAACTCGCGCGGGCGCGCGCCGAGCGCGAAGGGCTGGCGCGCCAGCGCGCGAACCTGCGGCTGGTCTCGCCGGTGACCGGCATCGTGGCGGCGCGCGCGGTCGATCCCGGCACGACGGTGGTCGCCGGACAGGCGGTGGTCGAGGTAGTCGATCCGACGGTGCTGTGGCTGAACGTGCGCTTCGACCAGCTGCGCGCTTCGGGGCTGCGCACCGGCCTGCCGGCGCGCATCGCGCTGCGCTCGCGCAGCGGCGAGACGCTGCCGGGCAAGGTCGCGCGCGTGGAGCCGATCGCGGACGCGGTCACCGAGGAAGCGCTCGCGAAAGTCGCCTTCGAGCCGATCCCGCAGCCGCCGCCCGCGATCGGCGAGCTGGCGCAGGTCACGATCGCGTTGCCGGCGCGGCCCGCGGTGCCGGTCGTGCCCAACGCGAGCATCCAGCGATCGAACGGTCAGGCGGGCGTCTGGGTGGTCGATGGCGGATCGCTGCGCTTCGCGCCGGCGCGGCTCGGCGCATCCGACCTCGATGGCCGCGTCGAGGTGCTCGAGGGCCTGAAAGAGGGCGAGCGCATCGTGGTCTACAGCGAGCGTGCGCTCGATGCGCACAGCCGCATCGAGATCGTCGATCGGCTGGCGGGGGCGCGGCCGTGATCAGCCTCGCGGGCCGCGACATCCTGCAGTCGTGGGGCAAGTTCGTCTTCACCGGCATGGGCCTGGGCCTGCTGATCGGCGCGACGCTGACGATGGCGGGCGTCTATCGGGGCATGGTCGACGACGCCCGGGTGCTGCTCGAGAACAGCGGTGCCGACCTGTGGGTCGTGCAGCAGGGCACGCTCGGCCCGTATGCCGAATCGTCGAGTCTGTACGACGATGTGTACCGGGGCATCGCCGCAATGCCCGGCGTCGCGCGCGCGGCCAACGTCACCTATCTCACGATGCAGGTGCGCCGCGGCGAGCGCGACGTGCGCTCGATGGTGGTCGGCGTCGTTCCCGGTGGGCCGGGCGAGCCGGGTCAGCCGGGTTTTCTCGTCGCGGGCCGGCACATCACGCGCAGCCACTACGAGGCGGTCGTCGACGTGGCCACCGGCTTCGCGCTGGGCGACGAGATCCGCATCCGCCGCAACCTGTACACCGTGGTCGGGCTCACCCGGCGGATGGTCTCGTCGGGCGGCGACCCGATGGTCTTCATTCCGCTGCGCGATGCGCAGGAAGCGCAGTTCCTGAAGGACAACGACGCGATCGTCCGGCAGCGGCGGCGCACCGCGCAGAACCCGGCCTTCGACCGTCCCGGCGTGCCGGGGCTGCTCGACGCGGTGATCGCGTCGCAGAGCGTGAACCCCTACGTGAACGCGGTGCTGGTGCGCATCGCTGCGGGCGTGGCGCCCGAGGAGGTCGCCGAGCCAATCAGGCGCTGGAAGCGGTTGCAGGTCTACACGCGCGAACAGATGGAAGAGATCCTGATCGGCAAGCTGATCGCGACGTCGGCGCGCCAGATCGGGCTGTTCCTGGTGATCCTCGCGATCGTGAGCGCGGCGATCGTCGCCTTCATCATCTACACGCTCACGCTGGGCAAGATCCGCGAGATCGCGGTGCTCAAGCTGATCGGCACGAGGAACTCGACGATCGCCTGGATGATCCTGCAGCAGGCGCTCGGGCTCGGGCTGATCGGCTTCGTCGTCGGCAAGGTGGCTGCGACCGCATGGGCGCCGGTCTTCCCGCGCAACGTCGTGCTCGAGACCGGCGACGCCGCGCGCGCGATCGTCGCGGTGCTGCTGATCTGCGCGCTGGCGAGCGCGATGGCGATCCGCGCGGCGCTGCGGGTCGATCCGGCGGAGGCGGTCGGTGGCTGAGCCCGCGAAACGCGGCATCCGCATCGAGGGCCTGCGCAAGCGCTACGGTTCGGGCGACACCGCGGTCGACGCACTGAAGCACGTCGACATGGAGGTCGCGCCCGGCGAGGTGGTCGGCCTGATCGGCCCCTCGGGATCGGGCAAGAGCACGTTGCTGAAGTGCCTGGGCGCGGTGATCGAGCCGACCGCGGGGCGCATGACGCTCGGCGGCGAACTGATCTACGACGACGGCTGGAAAGTGCGCGACCTGCGTGCGCTGCGCCGCGACCGCATCGGCTTCGTGTTCCAGGCGCCGTACCTGATTCCGTTCCTCGACGTGACCGACAACGTCGCGCTGCTGCCGATGCTCGCCGGCGTGCCCAATGCGCAGGCGCGTGCGAAGGCGCTCGAACTGCTCACCGCGCTCGAGGTGCAGCACCGCGCGCACGCGATGCCGTCGCAGCTCTCCGGTGGCGAACAGCAGCGGGTCGCGATCGCGCGCGGGCTGGTCAACCGGCCGCCGGTGATCCTCGCCGACGAACCGACCGCGCCGCTCGACAGCGCGCGCGCGATGTCGGTGATCCGCATCCTCAACGAGATGGCGCGCAAGTTCGAAACCGCGATCGTCGTGGTCACGCACGACGAGAAGATCATCCCGACCTTCAGGCGGATCTACCACATCCGCGACGGCGTGACGCACGAGGAGGCCGGCGAAGGCAGGCCGTTCGAATGACGATCGACGACGCCGGCGTGCGCTTCCGGCCGGTTCAGGCTGCCGGCAGCGGCAGGCGGGCCTGCACCTGCAGGCCGCCCAGCGCGTCCGAGCGGCGATAGCGGATCGAGCCGCCGTATTGCGCGACGATGTCGGCGGCGATCGCCAGGCCCAGCCCGTGGCCGGGCTGCTGCTCGTCGATGCGCATGCCGGCGGTGCCGAGTTGCGCGAGCATCTCGTCGGGCACGCCGGGACCGTCGTCCTCGACGCTGAACTCCAGCGCATCGGCGGCCGGCCCGGCAGGCAGGACCGAGACGCGGACGCGGTGGCGCGCCCACTTGCAGGCGTTGTCGAGCAGGTTGCCGAAGAGCTCGAGCAGGTCTTCGCGATCGAGCGCGATGCGCCGCTCCTGTACGTCGCGCTCGATCGCGATGCCGCGATCGCGGTGCAGCTGCTGCAGCACGTCCGCGAGCGCGCCGAGCAGCGCGCGGATCTCCACCGGTTCGCCCGGCGTGCTGCCGCCGGCCAGGCGCGCGCGCCGCAGTTCGCGCTCGATCGTCGCACGCATCGCCTCGACCTGAGCGTGCATCGACGCGGCGGCGCCTGCCTCGCCGCGCCCGGCCAGGTCGTCGGCCTGCTGCGAGAGCACCGCCAGCGGCGTCTTCAGCGCGTGCGAGAGGTTGCCCACCGCGTGCCGTATCCGCCCCAGGCGCTGTGCGTGGTGGCGCGCCAGCCGGTCGATCGCATCGAGCATCGGCTGCACTTCGGAGGGCGCGGCGCGCACGGGCGAGCCGGGCGCGCCGGCGAGCGGCTCGCCGCGCTCGATGCGCCGGCAGGTGGCGACCGCGTCGTCGAGCGGCGCGAGTCCGCGCACCAGCAGCCCGCGCTGCAAGGCGAGCAGGGCGAGCAGGGCCAGCGCGACACCGATCATCAGCCGCCAGCGAAAGCGCGCGATCGCGTCGTCGATCGCCGAGACGTCTTCCGCGACGGCGACCGTGATGCCGGCGTCGGCGCCCGGAAAGCGCTTGGCGAACACCAGCAGCGTCTGGCCTGCCGGGCCGGGCACGCGCCGGGTCGATCCGGCCTGCGCATCGGCAGGCATCGCCAGGTCTTCGTCCCACAGCGAGCGCGAGCGGATGACCTCGGTGCCCACGCGGATCACGAAATAGTGCCCCGACAGCGGCAGCCGGTACTCGTTGCCCGCCGCCTCCTGGGCGGCCGCCTCGGCGTCGGGCGCGTCGAGCACGCGCGCGTACAGCAGGTCGGCATCGTGGCGCAGCCGCGAGCCGACGAAGTCCTCGACCAGCCGCCGGGGGAAATCCTGCAGTCCGAAAGCGAGGATGCCGGCCGCGGCGAGCAGCACCAGCGACAGCGCCAGCGAGAGCCGGTTGCGCAGCGACTTCACGGGCGGCCGATGAAGACGTAGCCCTGGCCGCGCCGCGTCTCGATGCGCTCGGCGCCCAGCAGGGTGCGCAGGCGGCGCACGTAGACCTCGATCACGTTGCTGTCGCGCTCGGCGTCGTAGTCGTAGACGTGCTCGGACAGCCTGGTCTTGGACAGCACTTCGTCAGGATGGCGCATGAAGTAGCGCAGCAGCCGGAATTCGGTGCCGGTGAGCGGCTGCTCGCGGCCATCCGCGCCGATCAGGCACTGGCGGGCCTCGTCGAGCCGCCAGTGGCCGGCGCGCAACTCGGTGGCCTGCACCGGCGCGGCGCGGCGCAGCAGTGCCTGCACGCGCGCGAGCAGTTCCTCGACGTGAAACGGCTTGCCGAGGTAATCGTCGGCGCCCGCCTGCAGGCCTTCGACGCGCTCGCTCCAGCCGTCGCGCGCGGTGAGGATCAGCACCGGCACCGTGTTGCCGGCCGCGCGCCATTCGCGCAGCACCGCCAGCCCCGCCTTGCGCGGCAGGCCGAGGTCGAGGACGACCGCGTCGTAGGGCTCGGTGCTGCCCAGATGTGCGGCGTCGACGCCGTCGGCGGCGACGTCGACCGCGTAGCCCGCATCGGCCAGCCGCGCGCGCAACCGGTCGGCGAGCGCGGCGTCGTCCTCGGCGATCAGCAGGCGCACCCGTTCACCGTGTCTTGCGCCGCAGCAACTCGCCGCTGCCCGCGTCGAGTTCGAGCTTGTGCACCCTGTCGGAGTCGTCGATCACCTTGACCTCGTAGACGTAGCGGCCGCCTTCGCGCTCGAGTTCGACTTCCACGATCTGACCGGGCTGCGCGGTCCGGGCGCGGCCGAGGATGTCCTCGATCGACAGGATCTTGCCACTTTCGCGCAGTTGGCGGACCTCCTGCTGGCGTACGCGGTCGCTGGCCGAGGCGGGCAGGGCGACCAGGGCGCTGCCGGCGAGCGCGGCGGCGGTTGCGGCGGCAGCGAACAGATGACGTGCTTTCATGATGCGACTCCCGTGGAGCGATGATGCCGATGACGGCGACGATCGGGAGTATCGGCGCGGCGTGCTGAACCGAAGCTGAATCAGCGCAGGAAGAACAGTGCGCTCATCACGAGTCCGGTTGCGACGATGGCCGCACGCAGCACCGCCGGCGCGACGCGTCGCGCCGCGCGCGCGCCCAGGTAGCCGCCGGCGGTGGCCGCGACCATCATCGCGAGCGCGTGCGGCCACAGCACCAGGCCGCCCCAGGCGTAGACCACGACCGCGATCGCGGTGAGCAGCGCCGAGACCAGGTTCTTCAGCCCGTTCATCGCATTCAGGTTCGACTGGCCGAGCAGGCCGAAGAGGGCCAGCAGCAGGATGCCCAGGCCGCCGTTGAAGTAGCCGCCGTAGGCCGCGACGGCGAGCACGCCGACGATCGATCGTGCCGCTCCGGCCGGCGCAGCGCCGCCGCCTCCGGCGCGCCGCATCAGCCACGGTCCGGCGGCGAATACCGCCGTGGCGGCGAGCAGCAGCCAGGGCACCAGCCGGCGGAATGCCGCGTCGCCGGTGAGCAGCAGCAGCGCCGCGCCGAGCGCGCCGCCGATGAGGCTGACGCCCGCCAGCATGCGCATCGACAGCCCGGGCGGCGCCTGCATGTCGGAGCGAAAGCCCAGCGCGCCGGACAGGTAGCCGGGCAGCAGCGCGACGGTACCGGTGGCGTTCGCGACGACCGCCGGCACGCCGGTGAACACCAGCGCCGGCAGCGTGAGAAAGCTGCCGCCGCCGGCGACGGAGTTGAGCGCGCCGGCGACGAAAGCGGCTGCGAGCAGCAGCGCTGCGTGCAACGGATCGGACACGGAACGAGCGGTCTGTCGGGGTCGGGACTGCGATCGTCACCGCGCCGATCGGCGCAGTGTTCAGCCAGCCTTCACCTTGATCTGCTTGCCGCTCTTGCGGGTGCCGGCCTTCTTCGGCAGCGTGACCCGCAACACACCCTTGGCGAAACTCGCTTCGATCCGCTCGGTGTCGACGTCGTCGGGCAGCCGGAAGCGGCGCTCGAACGATCCGAAGCGGCGCTCGCGCAGGTGGTAGTCCTTTTTCTTCTCTTCCTTGTCTTCCTGCTTCTGGCCCTTGACCGTGAGCGCGTTGTCGGCCACGGTCACCTCGATGTCCTTTTCGTCCATGCCCGGGATTTCCGCGGTCACCTCGTAGGCGGTCTCCTTTTCGGCGATGTCCACCGCGGGGGCCGACATCCAGGGCATTTCGCGGCGCATGAACGGCTCGATGTCGATCAGCGGGCGCCCGAAAGCCGGGCGCCAGAAGTCGCGCCCGAAGTCTTCGAACAGGCGGTCGACCTCGCGGCGCAGGCTCTCGAACGGGCGCCAGAGCTGCAGGCCCGAGGACTGCGCCTGCGGCGCGGGCGTGGCTGCTTCGGCCGCTTCCCTGGCGGCCTTGACCGGAACTTTCGATGCGGATCGAGCCATCTGAGCGACCTCCAGTCGGGGTTGTCGGGTGCGCAAAAATTGTCGCCGCCGCAGCCGCGGCCGCGTTGACTTCGGTCAAGCCGATGTAGTGCGTTTGAAGTATTCATTACGCATCGCAACGAGGCAGGTTCCGTCCGGGTATTCGTCAGGCATGGCACACAAGAGGGTTCTGTTCCGCTCCGCCGCGCGCGAGAAGGTGCTGCGCGGCGCCACGCAACTCGCCGACGCGGTCCGCGTCACCTTGGGCCCGCGCTCGAAGTCGGTGCTGATCGAGCGCAAGTGGGGCGAACCGATCGTCTGCAACGACGGCGTGACCATCGCAAAGGAGTTCGACCTCGAAGATCCCGAGGAGAACCTGGGCGCGCGCATGTTGCGCCAGGCCGCGGTGAGAACCGGCGACGTGGTCGGCGACGGAACCAGCACCTCGACCCTTCTCGCGCACGCGATCTTCGCCGACGGCGTGCGCAACGTGGTGGCCGGCGCCAGCGCGATCGACATCAAGCGCGGTCTCGACCGGGCCTCGCGGCGCGCGATCGAGGCACTGCGCGCGCTGTCCAGGCCGGTGGCCACGCGCACCGAGCGTGCGCAGGTCGCCGCGATCTCGGCGCACAACGACGCCGACATCGGCGAGCTGGTCGCCGAGGCGATCGACAAGGTCGGCAACGAAGGCGTGATCACCGTCGAGGAGTCGAAGACCACCGAGACGGTGCTCGACGTGGTCGAGGGCATGCAGTTCGACCGCGGCTACCAGTCGCCGTATTTCGTCACCAACGCCGAGAACATGGAGGCGGTGCTCGAAGACTGCCTGGTGCTGCTGTGCGACCGCAAGATCGGCGCGCTCGCCGACATGATTCCGCTGCTCGAGAAGGTGGTGAAGGCGGGCCGTCCGCTGCTGGTGGTGGCCGAGGAACTCGAGGGCGAGGCGCTCGCCACACTGATCGTCAACCAGGTGCGCGGCGTGCTCCGCAGCTGCGCGGTGAAGGCGCCGGGTTTCGGCGATCGTCGCAAGGCGATGCTGCAGGACATCGCGATCCTCACCGGCGGACAGGTGATCTCCGAGGAACTCGGCCTGAAGCTGGAGAGCACCACCATCGACCAGCTCGGCCGGGCCCGGCGCGTGGTGGTCGACAAGGACAACACCACGATCATCGGCGGAATGGGCGACGCGAAGGCGATCGAGGCGCGCGTCGAGCAGCTGCGTCGCGAGATCGACAAGGCTACCAGCGACTACGACCGCGAAAAGCTTCAGGAACGGGTGGCCAAGCTCGCGGGCGGCGTCGCGGTGATCCGCGTCGGCGCGCCGTCCGAAGCCGAGATGAAGGCCAAGCGCGATGCGCTCGACGACGCGATCAGCGCCACGAAGGCCGCGGTGGCCGAGGGCATCGTTCCGGGCGGCGGGCTCGCGCTGCTGCGCTGCGTGGCGGCCGTGGCCGACGAGGAGACGAAGTGCGAGGGCGACGAGCGCACCGGCGTGCAGATCCTCAAGCGCGCGCTCGAGGCGCCCACGCGCCAGATCGCCGAGAACTCGGCGGTCGACGGCGGCGTGGTGGTTGCGCGGATGCTCGAAGGCGAGGGCAGCTACGGCTTCGACGCCGGGCGCAAGCAGTACGTCGACCTGATGGAGGTGGGCATCATCGATCCCACCAAGGTGGTGCGCATCGCGCTCGAGAACGCCGTGTCGGTGGCCAGCGTGCTGCTGCTCACCGAGGCGACGATGACCGAGGTTCCGGAACCGAAGCCGGCGCGCGGCGCCGAGCCGGAAATGCCGATGTAGCACGCGAATCGATGCCCCTGCTGGCGGCGTGCCATCTTCGTCGCGCAGGCGCGCTCTTCCTTAGCATCGGGGCCCGCTTCCGTCCGCACAGGGCACCGCCATGTCGTCCGCTCGTCCCGCGCCCGCCGTCCCCGCGTTCTACGCCGACGCGCCGGCAATCCTGGTCCACGATGGGCTCGCCGCGTTCCTCGGCGCCGCCGAGGGCGGGATCGTCGAATACCGGTATGCCGACGCAGTGAAGCTGGCCGGGCATTCGTGCCCCACCGTGGCCGGCAGTTTCATGATGGCGCGTGCCGCGCTGCGCGCGCTCTACCCCGATCCGGACGAGTTGCCCGAGCGCGGCGAGATCCGCGTCGACTGCCGTGACGCGCGCGACGCCGGGGTGACCGGCGTGATCGCGTCGGTGCTGGGGCTGCTGACGGGCGCGGCTGGCGACGGCGGATTTCGCGGCCTGGCCGGGCGCTTCGTGCGGCGCGACCGGCTGTTCTTCGAGCAGCCGCTCGCCAGCGGCGACGTGCGCTTCACGCGGCTCGACGACGGCCGCGCGATCGAGGCAGCCACGCGCCTGGAGCGGGTGCCGGGCGATCCGCGCACCTCCTGGGCGATGTCGCGCTGCCTCGGCGGACAGGCCTCGCCCGAGGAGGCCGAGCTGTTTCGCCAGCTGTGGCAGGATCGCGTCCGCCGCATCCTGGTCGAGCACGCCGACGACCCCGACCTGGTCGAGATTCATCCGGTCTAGCCTGGCCCGCGCCCCTGCCGGTCACCAAGTCACGGTTGACAGAAACAGTACCAAAACAGTACTGTTTCATCCGTGCTGGCGTCATCGCTGCGACGCCAGGGGAGACCGCAAGCAATGCTTCGGATCAGCAGACTCGCCGATTACGGCACGATGGTGATGAGCCAGATGGCAAGCGATCCAGACCGGCTGTTCAGCGCCAACGACCTCGCGATCACGCTCGGTCTGGGGCGCGCGACGGTCAGCAAGGTGCTCAAGAGCCTCGCGCGTCGCGACCTGGTGGTGAGCGTGCGCGGGCTGCACGGCGGCTATTCGCTGGCGCGCCCGCCCCGGCAGATCACGGTCGCCGACGTGGTCGACGCGCTGGAAGACCAGCCGTTCGGACTCACCGAGTGCAGCACCACCGCGGGCAACTGCGACATCGAGACCAGCTGCCAGATGCGCACCAACTGGCAGAAGATCAGCCTGATCGTGCGCCGCGCGCTCGAAGGCGTCACGCTGGCCGACATGGTCCGCCAGGCTCCGGCCGAGCAGCCGATCGCGCTGCACCGCTCGCGCACGGCCTCCGACCGACCGATTCCCGCGCAGCCGACCGGCTCGGCCCAATGACAGGAAACCCCAGAGCATGAACGCAGTCACCAACAAGCTCGACACGTTCCTCGACCGCGAGTACGAGGCCGGCTTCGTCACCGAGGTCGAGAGCGACTCGATTCCGAAGGGCCTGTCCGAAGACACGATCCGCCTGATTTCCGAGCGCAAGCAGGAGCCCGCGTTCATGCTCGAGTGGCGGCTGCAGGCGTACCGGCGCTGGGTCACGATGCCGCACCCCGAGTGGGCGCAGGTGCATTACCCGCCGATCGACTTCCAGGACATCGTCTACTACTCGGCGCCCAAGAAGAAGAAAGACGGCCCGAAGAGCCTCGACGAAGTCGATCCCGAACTGCTGCGCACCTACGAGAAGCTCGGCGTGCCGCTGCACGAGCGCGCGCGCCTGGCCGGCGTGGCGGTCGACGCGGTGTTCGACTCGGTATCGGTGGCCACCACTTTCAAGAAGCAGCT
>JAANMV010003324.1_pt1 | contig 14140 bp, 16 predicted proteins | sample 7279661 | NCBI WGS metagenome assembly JAANMV01 (sample SAMN14094540, study PRJNA606508) | bioreactor metagenome | isolation source: A lab-scale SPAN reactor treating ammonium-rich wastewater day 121 | place: Ireland: Galway | collected 2017-05-16 | reverse complement strand
ACGGGGTCAACGGAGGCAAGGTGGCTGTGGAGCGCCTCCCAGCCCTTTGCCGCGGCGAAGGCTTCGAGCTCGCGGCGAAGAGCTTCGTCAGGAGCGACCTCGGGCACCTGCCAGTCTTCGAGCAATGCCCAGACGTACTGGGGCGTGCCGCCCACCAGCCAGGCGAAGGCGCCGCGACTCCAGATCTGTTCGAGCGCGGCACGGGCATCCCGCTGGTATGCCACGAGGCTGTAGCCTTCGCGCGGATCGGCGATGTCGTAGAGGTGGTGGCGGACCTGGCGGCGGTCGGCGGCCGAGGGCTTGGCCGTGCCGATGTCCATGCCGCGGTACACCTGGCGGCTGTCGGCGTTAACGATTTCTCCACCCAAGCGCTGTGCGAGTTCGAGCGCGATGGCGGACTTGCCCGTGCCCGTCGCGCCGACGATGGCGACGAGGCGGCGCAGCATCAGGCTCCCGCCGCCGCGCAGATCGCGGCGAACTGGTCCGCCTTGAGCGAGGCGCCGCCAACAAGGGCGCCGTCGATGTCGGGTTGCGAGAGCAGGGAGGCTGCGTTTTCGGGGTTCACGCTGCCACCGTACTGGATGCGGATGGCATCGGCCGCAACGGGCGCGATCTCCCGGAGTACCCCGCGGATGTAGGCGCAGGCTTCCTGGGCGACCTCGGGGGTCGCGGTCTCACCGGTGCCGATGGCCCAGACCGGCTCGTAGGCGATGGTGACGCGGGCGGAGAGCGTGAGGCCGGTCAGTCCTCCACGCAGCTGCCGGTAGAGCACCTTCTCCATCTGGCCGGATCGGCGCTCCTCCAGGAGCTCACCGACGCAGACAATCGGGTCCATCGGCGAAGCGAGGACGGCGGCAAGCTTGCGGTTCACCCATTCGTCGGTGTCACCGAAGAGCTGGCGGCGCTCGCTGTGGCCGATGATGACGTGCGAGCAGTAGTCAGCCAGCATGGCGGCACTGACCTCGCCGGTGTAGGCCCCCTTCGGCTCCCAGTAGACATCTTGCGCGCCGAGCCGGACGTGGGAACCACCCAGGGCATCGCGCACGCCGCCGAGGTGTGGGAACGGCACGCAAACGGCGACATCGCAGGGCGCGTCCGCTGTTTGCGCAGCGACGGCGCGGGCGAGTGCGACGGCCTCGGCTTCGTTGGTGTTCATTTTCCAGTTGCCGGCGACGAATGGTCTGCGCATATCAGCTCTCCTGATGGTCCGCGGGCGCGCGCGGTACGAAAAGGGCGACAAGCCGCTCGGGATCCCGGACGCTCAGGCGGAGGCGCCTCGCCCGGATGGGGAGGATGCGGGGGATGACCCACACGCGCAACGGTTCATCGAGTTCGAACTGGGCGCAGTTCCCGGTGGCGGTGGCGAGCATGACGGTGCCGGCAAGGTCAGAGCGGATGCCGAGTCCCTGCCACCACCGGTGGCCGGCAATGGTGGCGGAAAGGACATTCGTGCGCGGCATGGCGGCATCAACGGCCGCGGGGAAGCGGACGTAGAGTTCGCGCTCACTGACAACGGCGCACGCACCGGGCAGGCGGGCCAGCATCCTCAACAGGTAGGCAACGGTCACCACCAGGAGCAGCGCGGGGGCGAGCATCAGCCAGGCATCCTCCGTGACGGCAGCCCAAACCATGCCGGCAGCCCCGGCGGCCAGGAGGATGGTGCTCCCGGCGAGCAGGGCCTGCATCGGGCGCACGCCGCGGAAAAGGAACGTCTCGCCCCGGGGCGGAGGCGGCACCTCAGGCGTCCATGAGTGCGGCAACGCCCGGGAGCTCGCGCCCTTCGAGCATTTCGAGGGAGGCGCCACCACCCGTGGAGACGTGGGTGAAGCGTGACTGCAGGCCGGACTGGGCGACCACCGCCGCGGTCTCTCCGCCGCCGACCACGGTGGTGGCGTCGAGCGAGGCGAGCACGCGGGCGAGCCCGAACGAGCCAGCAGCGAACTTCTCCATCTCGAACACGCCCATAGGGCCGTTCCAGACGACCGCCCTGGCTGTCTTCAAGGCGGCGGCGTAGGCCTTCAGGGTCTCGGGACCGATGTCCAGGATCATGTACCCGTGGGGCACCTTCCCCACCGGGCGGGTGAGTGCCTCCGCATCCGCGGCGAACTTGCTGGCCGCGACAACGTCCTCGGGCAGGTGGACGGCGACGCCCTGTTCACGCGCCTTTTCGAGAATCGTCCGGGCGACTTCGACCTGCTCGTCTTCGACGAGCGACATCTGGACGTTGACGCCAGTGGCCTTGAGGAACGTGTTGGCCATGCCACCGCCGACGAAGAGCATGTCGAGCTTCGGGAGGAGGTGTTCGATGGCGGCGATCTTCGTGCTGACCTTGGCCCCGCCGACGATCGCCGCGAAGGGCTTCGGCGGGTCGGCCACGAGCGCGCTGAGGTAGCGCACCTCTTTCTCCATCAGGAGGCCGGCGACGGAAGGCAGGTAGTGCGTGACGCCTTCGGTTGAGGCGTGCGCGCGGTGGGCAGCGCCGAACGCGTCGTTCACGAAGATGTCGGCGAGGGATGCAAGCTCCTCGGCGAACGCAGGGACGTTCTTCTCCTCCTCGGAGTGGAAGCGAAGGTTTTCGAGCACGAGGACGTGGTGGCCCATCACGGCGACCGCCTCTTTGGCGACCGGCCCGACGCAATCCTCGGCGAACAGCACCTCCTGACCGAGCAGGTTGCCCATGCGGCCCGCGACCGGCGCGAGCGAGAGTTCCGGGTCGGGCCCTTTGGGCCGGCCCAGGTGCGAGCAGACGATCACCTGTGCCTTCTGTTCGAGCAGGTAGGTAATGGTCGGTAGCGACTCGCGGATGCGGGTGTCATCGGTGATGACACCGTCCTCCATGGGGACATTCAGGTCGGCGCGCACGAGGACGCGCTTCCCGGCGACGCTGATGTCGCGGACGGTTTTCTTGCCGATACCGTCGCTCACTTCGGCGCCCCCATACCGATGCCCCGGCGCTCCACCTTGGCGAGTTTGTCGCGGCGGCGGGCGTGATTGCCCTCCTCGGGCGAGTTCGAGAGGAACGCGGTCAGGCACTCGTCGGCTATTGCCCGGCCGATCTCCCAGGCTCCGAGGGCGAGGACGTTCGCGTCGGTGTGCTGGCGGGCGCGGGCGGCGCCCCAGCCGCTGTGGCAGAGCGCAGCGCGTGCTCCTGGCACCTTATTCGCGACGATGCTCACGCCGACACCGTTGCTGCAGATCACCACGCCCAGGTCGAGTTCCCCGGCGACAGTGTCGCGGGCGACCGGCTCGGCGAAGTCGGGGTAGTCCACGCTTTCGGCAGAGTAGGTGCCATAATCGACGGGTTCGTGGCCGAGCGACCTTGCCGTCTCCATCAGGTGTTGCTTCAACTCGTAACCGGCGTGGTCTGCGCCGAAACCGACCTTCATGGGCGGACACTCCTCAAGACGGGGATCTGGGACAGGTCCAGTATACGGGCGATGGTGGCGCGATCGATGGCACCTTCGCGGAGGATCCGCGGCTCGGGGCCGGAGAGGTCGATGACAGTGGAGTCGAGGCCCTGCTGCGTCGGCCCCCCATCGATCGAAAGGGCGCAGAACACGCCGACCTGGCGTTCGGCCTCCGCGCAGGTGGTCGGGCTGGGCGCCTCCGAGACGTTCGCGCTCGATGCCGCCAGCGGCGCGCCCAGGCGATCGACGATATCGAGGACCAGGTCAACGGGGACGATGCGGATGCCGACCGTGCGGCCTCCCGAGAGGGCGGGGCTATCCCAGCCTTCCCGCGCCGGGACGACGATGGTCCAGGCGCCCGGGCCGAGGGTTTGGATGAGCCGGCGGGCGGGTTCGGTGAGAGCGGCGTACTCACCGAGGAGCGCAGTATCACGCCCGAAGAGCAGCTGGAGCGGGACCCCCGGGTCGCGTTGCTTGGCGGCGTAGAGCGCGCGTACCGCGTCGTCGTCGCACGCGTACGCCGCGATCCCGTAGACGGTGTCGGTCGGGATGATAATCAGCTCACCGTCGCGCAGGACCTCGACGGCCCGATCGACAATGCCGGGGTTACTGGTCTGCGGCATAACACCTCCGCGAGGCCCTGTGGAGGGCCCGAATTCGTTGACCAAACTATACAATTCGGTTAGCGTTTCGTATGAGTTCCGCGCACTCAATGATCGACACCCCCTCCCAACCACAAACGGCCACCGCAAAGGACCCCGCGAAGGGCCACGAGACCATCGTGGTGCTCGACTTCGGCGGGCAGTTCGCCATGCTCATCGCACGCCGCGTGCGCGAACTGAATACCTATTGCGAACTCCTGCCGTTCGATGTTTCCAGCGAGCGCATCAAGGGGCTTGACGTGCGGGGCATCATCCTCTCTGGCGGGCCGAACAGTGTGTATGACCCGGACGCACCGCTCGCACCGGACTGGGTGTGGGAGTCAGGCCTCCCGGTGCTCGGCATTTGCTATGGCATGCAACTGATGGCCCACCAGCTCGGCGGGAAGGTGGGCCCCGGGATCGAGCGGGAGTTCGGCCCCGCGATGGTCCAGCGCGAGCATTCGGCGCCGCTGCTCGATGGCCTGCCGGGCGAGTTCGAAGTCTGGATGAGCCACGGCGACCGGCTCGACGCGGTGCCGCCGGGCTTCACCTCCTACGCCCGCTCCGGGAATTCGCCCTTCGCGGTAATGGCCGATCTCGAGCGGGGCTACTATGGGCTCCAGTTCCACCCGGAGGTCGTCCATACGCCGCGGGGCAAGGATATCTTGCGCAACTTTGTGCAGGGCGTGTGTGGGGCCGAGGGGACATGGACGGCCGGCAACTTCATCGAGGAGTCGATCGAGGCCATCCGCGCTCAGGTGGGCAGCGCGGGGGTCATCTGCGGGCTCTCGGGCGGGGTGGACAGCGCTGTCGCGGCCGCCCTCGTCCACCGGGCTATCGGCGACCAGCTGACCTGCATCTTTGTGGACAACGGGCTGTTGCGGGCGGGCGAGGCCGAGGAAGTGGTGACCACCTTCCGCAGGAACATGCACATCAACCTGGTGCATGTGGAGGCGGAGCGCGAGTTCCTGTCGCAGCTGGCCGAGGTCACGAACCCGGAGACGAAACGCGTCCGCATCGGCAACACCTTCGTGCGGCTGTTCGAGCGCGAGGCGCGGGCCATCGAGGACGCGCGCTTCCTCTGCCAGGGCACGCTCTACCCCGATGTCATCGAGAGCGGGTCGCACGGTAAGGGCGCCTCGACCATCAAGACACACCACAACGTGGGCGGGCTCCCGGCCGACATGAAGCTCGGACTGGTGGAGCCGTTGCGCTACCTGTTCAAGGACGAGGTGCGCCGGATCGGGGAGGCGCTCGGACTTCCGGAAGAGATGGTCTGGCGCCACCCGTTCCCGGGCCCGGGGCTGGCCATCCGCTGCATCGGCGAGGTGACGAAAGAGAAGCTGGACATCCTCCGCCTGGCCGACCGCGTGGTGATGGACGAGATCCGCGATGCCGGGTATTACCGCGACATCTGGCAGAGCTTCGCGGTATTGACGGACACGAAGACTGTCGGCGTAATGGGCGACTTCCGTACCTACGGCTACGCGGTCGCCATCCGGGCGGTGGTGGCTGATGACGCGATGACGGCCGACTGGGCACGGCTGCCGCACGAACTGCTCGCCCGCATTTCGAACCGGATCGTGAATGAAGTGCGCGGGGTGAACCGCGTCGTCTACGACATCACGCCGAAGCCACCGGGCACCATCGAATGGGAGTAGCCCCATGAGTGCGCGCGTACTCCTGGCCGGAAACGGCGGGCGGGAGCATGCGATCGCGTGGAAGCTCGCGCAATCGCCAGCGGTCGGTGAGGTGTTCATCGCGCCGGGCAACGCGGGCACGGCGCTGGTCGGGACGAACGTCCCCGTGCAGCCGAAGGACATCGACGGCATCGTGAAGGCGGCGCGCGACCTCCGCATCGACTTCTACCTCGCGAGCATGGACGACCCGCAGCCGCTGGGCCTGGTGGACCGGCTCCAGGCTGCGGGCGTGCTTTGCTATGGACCGACCGCGGCAGCCGCCAGGATCGAAGCCAGCAAGGCCTGGGCGAAGGAGTTCATGGCCCGAAACGGCATCCCCACGGCCGTGTCGCGGACATTCAGCCACCACTCCGAAGCCGTCGCCTGGGTCGAGTCGTTGCCCGAACAGCGGCTCTGGGTGAAGGCTTCCGGGCTGGCGGCCGGGAAGGGCGCGGTCGGGTGTGAAACGCGGAGCATCGCGCTTCGGGCGCTGCGATCGATGATGGTCGACGGCGAGTTCGGAGAATCCGGGAAGACGGTCGTCATTGAGCAGGACATGCGAGGCTGGGAAACCAGTGCCCACGCGTTCTGCGACGGCAAGGTTGCTGTCCTCTGGCCGTTCGCGACGGACTACAAGCGAGCGCTGGATGGCGGCGAAGGCCTGAACACCGGCGGGATGGGCGCCTATGCCCCGAGCAAGGGCGTCGAGGCGCCCCTGGTACGGGAGATCCAGCAGCTGCTGGTGGACCCGGTGATACGCGGAATGGCCAGAGAAGGGCACCCGTACAACGGGACGCTCTACCCCGGGATCATGGTCACAGACGATGGGCCGCGCATCGTGGAGTACAACGCGCGGTCCGGCGATCCCGAGACGCAGGTGCATATGCCGCGACTCGAGTCGGACATCTACGAAGTTGCCAGCGCTGCCGCGCGGGGCGAGCTAGCCAGTATCGACGTCCAGTGGTCGGGCGATGCGGCGGTTGGAGTGGTGATGGCCCCCGGTGGCTACCCGGCGAACTACGAGACCGGCCACGCGATCTCCGGGCTCGGGTCGGTAGACCCGGATGTCATGGTCTTCCACGCCGGCACCCGTTCCGAGGGTGGGCAGGTCGTGACCAGCGGGGGGCGGACGCTCACCGTGGTAGCGTTGGGCAAAACGATCGGCGAGGCGCGCGAGCGCGCCTATGACAACGTGCGGCGCATCCACTTCAAGGACGCGCACTACCGCACCGATATCGCATTGGAGGCTGTTGAATGACCAACCCCCTTGTCGCCATCCTGATGGGTTCGGCGAACGACGAGCCGCTGCTGGAACCGACGAAGAAGGTGCTGGACGACCTGGGCATACCCTACGTGGTGCGGGCGATGTCGGCTCACCGCACTCCGGACAAGGTGCGCGAGTTTGCGCGGCGCGCAGAGAGTGACGGGTTGGAGGTGATGATCTGCGCGGCCGGCGGGGCGGCCCACCTCCCGGGAGCGGTCGCAGCGAACTGCACGCTGCCGGTGATCGGCATACCGCTGGCATCGAGCGAGGTGGCGGGCGGGCTGGACGCAATCTATGGAGTGCTACAGATGCCTCCGGGCGTCCCGGTCGCGGGAGTCGCGGTCGGGGCATGGGGCGCGCGCAATGCTGCGTACCTCGCGGCCGCGATCCTGGCGCTCAAGCACCCGGCCATCCGGGAGGCATACAAGGCATTCCGGGACAAGCAGTCACAGGGCTGACCGGCGGGTCGCCGGAGCCCACAGGCTGGCCGTCAGACAGCGCGAGCGACCCATACCTGTTCCTTGCCGTAGGCCGGCGGTGAACGGAAGTAGTCCGAGTACTCCGCCAGGACTTCAAATCCACAGAGCTCGAGCAGGTAGCGCATCTCGTAGCGGTAGGTCCACCGCATCCGGAGGACCTCCTCCTCCTGGCGCAGGACGTAGCCCGCGCGATCCACCTCGGTGAAGCGCCAGGTCTCTTCGAACACCTGGGCCAGGGGGTCGTTCATCCGATCCGCGACTTCGATGCGGACCAGGTTGAAGGTATCCGGGTGGGGGAAGTTCCCCATCGGCGTCCACGACCCCGGCATGGGCCCGGGGACGAGACGATCGAGCAGCGGATCGAAGAGGTCGATCGCCAGCGCGCCGCCGGGGACCAGGTGCCGGTGGGCTGCTTCCAGGCAGCGGCGCTGCTCCCGGGGAGTCGACAGCATCATGAACGAGCGAAAGGCGATGTAGACCAGCCCGAATTGGCGGCCGAGGTCGAAATCCGCCATATCTCCGCGTACGAACGTGGCGCGGCCCGCCACTCCGGCATCCTCTTTCGCGAGGCGCTGGCTGGCAACGTCGAGCATCGACTGAGACAGGTCGAGCCCCATTGCCTGGACCCCCGAGCGGGCCAGTGGCAGGACGATACGGCCGGTGCCACAGCCGAGTTCGAGGGCCGGACCCGGCGCAGCCATCGCCAGCTGCAGGTAGAACTCTACGTCGCCTTCGACCACCGGGAGGGCGGCGGCGCGGTCGGCATAAAGCTCCACGTTGAGGCTGCGCTGCGAATAGAACATGTCCGCCATGGGCCGAAGTGTACCGGGTCGGCCGTTCGCTATTCCCTGTTCCGGGTTCCCGGTACCATGTCGTCGTGATCCCCCGTTACTCCCGCCCCGAGATGTCCGCCGTCTGGGACGACCAGAACAAGTTCCAGCGCTGGCTGGATGTTGAGGTCGCCGCGTGCGAGGCGTGGGCCGAACTGGGCCAGATCCCGGCGGAGGCTGCCGCGAAGATCCGGCGTGACGCCAGGTTCGACCTGGCGAAGATCCACGAGTACATCGCGATCACCCACCACGACGTCACCGCCTTCCTCCGGTCAGTCGCCGAATCGCTCGGCGAGGAGGGGCGTTATGTACACTTCGGCCTGACCTCATCAGACGTGTGGGACACGGCCACCGGCCTGCAACTGCGCGACGCCTGCGATCTGCTCTTGAAGGGCATCGACGGGCTGTCCGCGGTGCTCGAACGGCAGGCCGTGGCGCACCGCGACACGTTGTGCGCCGGGCGGACCCATGGTGTTCACGCCGAACCGACGACGTTCGGCCTGAAACTCGCGGTCTGGGTCGACGAGATGCGGCGCAACCGCAAGCGGCTGGAAGCGGCCCGCGAGGCCATCGCCGTGGGAGCCATTTCGGGCACGGTGGGGACGCACGCCTCGGTGCCGCCGGAGCTGGAGGAGATCGTCTGCCGCAAGCTTGGGCTTGGGGTCGAGGCGGCTTCGACGCAGGTGATCCAGCGGGACCGGCACGCCCAGTTCGTGACCACCATCGCGCTCATCGGCGCCTCTCTGGAAAAGTTCGCGACCGAGATCCGGGCGCTTCAGAAGACGGAGGTCCGGGAGGCGGAGGAACCGTTCGACGAGGGCCAAACCGGGTCGAGCGCGATGCCGCACAAGCGCAATCCTGAACTGTGTGAGCGGGTGACGGGCCTGGCGCGAACCTTGCGCGGCTACTCGGTCACCTCGATGGAGAACGTGGCGCTCTGGCACGAACGCGACATCTCGCATTCGAGCACCGAACGGATCATGTTCCCCGACGCGACGCTGGTGCTGGATTACATGCTGCACATCTTCACGGGCGTGATGGACCGCCTGACGGTGTTCCCCGAGCACATGCGGGAGAACCTCGACCGTTCGTACGGGCTGGTGTTCTCGCAACGGGTGCTCCTGGCGCTGATTGAGACGGGGCTGAGCCGCCAGGACGCGTACGCGATCGTGCAGCGCAAAGCGATGGCCGCCTGGCGCCAGCGAACACCCTTCCTGGACCTGCTACTGGCCGACCCGGAAGTGACGAACAGGCTGCCCGAGCCGGAGGTGCGGGCATTGTTCGACTACGGGTTCTACCTGCAGAACATCGGCGCGACGTTCGAGCGCCTGGGCCTGTGAGCCCCGAGCCCGGACCTCCTGCGCCGCTTCCTCAACCGCCTACCCCGGTATTTCTCCCCGCGCGAAAGGTAATCTCAACCGCGTGGTCGGTGGTGCTCGAACACCCGCGCCAGGCGATGCTCCCGCTGGTCGTCATCCAGCTCCCGGTCGCGATCATCACCAGCGGGTTGCTGGCAGTGCTGCTCCTCACGGTCTTCGGCGACCAGGAGATCGACACCACCGAAGGCGGGCAACTGCTGGCACTCCTGTTGATCGGCGCGGCCCAGGCGCTGTTCGCCCAGGTGGCGCGCGGAGGCACGATCGTTTCACTTGCCGGGGTCCTCACGGGGAAGCCAAGGACACTGACGGAATCGCTGGACCCGGCGTTCAACCGGATGGGCGGGCTGCTCGCGCTGGTGTTAATTGTCTCCGGGGGGCTCTTCCTGGCGTTCATCACGCTGATCGGGCTGGTGCTGCTGCCGTACCTTGCGCTCAGACTGGCACTCTCGTTCGAAGCGTTCATGCTGGAGGAACTCGGGCCGCTGCAGGCATTGCGGCGAAGCTGGAACCTGATGCGCGGGCATATGCTCCGGATGCTGGTGGTGGTGTTGATTACCGCCGCCATCCTGTTCGGGCCATTCCTGGTAATTTCCCTTATCGGGGAGGGGGTGCGGGGCGGCCGGAACACCCAGGTGATCCTCGGCGCCATGTACTCGCTGGTCCAGGGGGTGCTGCTGATCCCGATTGTCGCGTTCATCACCGCCACGACGACGGTGTTCTACCTCAATCTCCGGGAGCATGAAGGTGCCTGAAGTCCTGCTCGAATCGACCCTGCCGAACCGCCTCTATCGCGGGAAGGTGCGCGACACCTACGACCTTGGCGAGAATTTGCTGATCGTCGCGACCGACCGGATCTCAGCAATGGACGTGGTCTTGCCGACCGGGATCCCGCGGAAAGGCCAGGTGTTGACGCGGCTTTCCGCGTGGTGGTTCGACCGCATCAAGGAAGTTGTGCCGAACCACTTCATCGCGGTCATCGAAGCCCACAACACGAACCTGTTGCCCTTCGACATCGGGCCTGAGTACTACGGCCGCTCGATGCTGGTGAAGAAGGCGAAGCGGCTGGACGCAGAGTGCATCGCGCGCGGTTACCTCTCGGGTTCGGGCTGGAAGGACTACCAGCGAACCGGCGCCGTCTGCGGGATCCCGCTCCCGGCAGGCCTGAGAGAATCCGACCGGCTGCCGGAGGCGATCTTCACGCCGAGCACGAAGGCAGATGTCGGGCACGACGAGAACATCTCGTTCGAGCAGCTCGAAGCGATCGTTGGCGAAGAAGCGGCGAACGCGATGAAGCTCCGGACGCTGGCGGTGTACAACTACGCGCACACGGTAGCGCTCGAACGCGGCGTGATCATCGCCGATACGAAGCTGGAATTCGGCGTCTGGAATGAGGAAGTCACCCTCATCGATGAGGTGCTGACCCCGGACAGCAGCCGCTTCTGGCCGGCGGACCAGTACCGGCCCGGGGCGCCGCAGGCGAGCTTCGACAAGCAGCCTGTGCGAGACTGGCTGGCGGCGAACTGGAAGGATGGCGACCCGGCGCCGCCTCTGCCGCCGGATGTGGCGGCGGCCACCACCGAACGCTACCTCACCGTCTACAAGATGCTGACCGGACAGGAGCTGCCCGCATGACGAAGGCGAAGGCGAAGGACGCCAAGAAGAAGAATACAAAAGCCGCAACCGGGAAGGGTGGCGACGGCACCTACCTGGCACGCGTCTACGTCTCGCTCAAGCCAACCGTGAACGACCCGGAAGGCATCACCATCGGCGGTGCGCTGGGGTCGCTTGGGTTCAGCGGGGTGCTCGGCGTCCGGTCCGGGCGCTACTTCCAGGTCACGCTGAAGGCGGCGGACCGGAAGGACGCGGCGACGCAGGTCGACCAGATGTGCGCGCGGCTCCTCGCAAACCCGGTCATCGAAACCTACTCGTTCGAAATCGAAAGAGCCTGAGGCATCGACGCGAGGGGCGGGCCCGTTCAGGCAAGGATTGGCCCGCCGCGCGAGAAGCGCGGGCGGGCCGCCCTGGTGCCTCATCATTGGCGTCGTGCGCGGCGGCCATACACCAAGCCGAGCGCGCTGAGGAAGATCAACCCCACCCCTGCCGTGGTGGTCCATTCAGGATCCCAGGCACGTCCAGACTTCGGCCGCGACATTCCGGCGGCGGGGGCCAGCGGATTCCCCGGGTGGTGGAGTGGAACACGCACCTGGGGCGCGTCGATGATCTGATCCTCCGTCCAGTTCGTGCCGTATGCGGCGATCAACCTGTCGGTATGCCCCCGGAAGGGTTCGAAGTCGACAAGCAGCTGCATTTCGACGACAAAGTCGCCGTGCGCATCGGCGGTGACCTTCCTGAACCCCACCATCGGTCCAGCGCCACAGGGGAGTTCCCCGCACGGGATTTGGTTCACGTAGAGCTCCTGGAAAGGCTCGAACCCGCGCCCTGAAACGATCCAGGAGTCGGGTGTCCGCCCAGGAGCCGCTGTGAGATAGGGAGCGCCGGCCGCCGCAGTCGCCATGGATGAAAGCATCATGATGGTTGGAACTGCCAGTCTTGCCAGGAGAATCACGACGGTGACGATATCACCGGGCGGGACGAATTTGGCCCGTTTGGACCGATTTCTCCCCCCTTTCGATCCTCCACGGAGTTTCGTCAGCCATTCGCAACCTCAAACCACGTTGTATGGGTCCACGGTGAGGGTTTTCCCGACGACGCCAACTTCTTGGCCATCGCGGGCCGCGTGGCGCAGGAGGCAAAGTGATGTTTGGTCGATTGGTACTCCCGTTCCTCGTCGCAACAGCCGGCGCCCACCTTCACCACGGCCACAACACGTCTGGAGGTGACACATTCAACGATGCGTACTGGATCACGACCAGCACTGGCATCGGTTCCGACGACATCACTCTCTACAAGTAACGTCGAACCGAAGCTGGCCCCCGCGGGTGGACGCTCGCGCGGCCCAGCTGTCCTGCTCGGCGCGCTATTGTCCGCGCGTCCGGTCGCCCGCAGAAGGGTACGAACCTGATCACTGCAGGCCCCGCTACCTGTTGATGGGGCCCGGGTCGACGGCGAAGTAGACCTCGCAGGCGCGGCGGGTGGCACCGGGTTCGAGGACCGCGGGCCGCTTGACGAAGCGGGACTCCTCGATGATGAGCTGGAGGACATCGCGCGGGTGGCAGCTGCGGAAGTTGCCGTTGCTGGCTCGTCGCACGAGTTCGACGGCCATCTCGATATTCTGAGGAGAGGCGTCGACGCCCATCGCATCGGCAAAGCGTCTGAAGATCTCCGCCATCTGCTCGGGCGTTGGCTCGGGGATGCGGATCTTGTAGGGCAGGCGCCGCAGGTGCGCCTCTTCGAGCATGGTCTTCGGTTCGAGGTTCGTGCTGAACACGATGGTCGACCGGAACGGGAAGGTGATGCGTTCGCCGGTGACGAGGGCCATCGTATCCTCACCGCGTTCGAGGGCGGCGATCCAGCGGTTGAGAAGCGCGTGAGGCGAAACCTGCTGGCGGCCGAAGTCATCGATCGCAAGCAGGCCGCCGTGCGCTTTCACGTGGGGCGGCGCCTGGTGATAGCCGAGCGCGGGGTCGTACGAGAGGTCGAGGTCCTCGTGACGCAGCTCGCCGCCAACGAACACGAAGGGGCGGCGAATGCGCAGCCAGCGGCGGTCGAATGTCGATGACGCGTCGGCCGTGTCGTCGCCTTCGACCGGCTGGTGTACGAGGTCGTCGTAGAGGCGGATGATGTGGCCGCTAACGTAGACGGCGACAGGCATGAGGGTGACGCCCTGGATCGCCTCACTTGTAAGTTCGAGGATGGTGGTCTTGCCGTTGCCGGGGGCGCCCCAGAGCATGGCCGGGCGGCCCGAAGTGAGCGCCAGGCAGACCTTGGCCACGACATCGCGGGCGAGGACGAGCTGCTGGAGGGCGCGGGCGAGGCGGACCGGATCCGGCGCGCCAACATCGGTGTCGCGTTCGAGGACGCGGAAGTAGTCCTGGATAGGGACGGGTACGGGGCCGACGTACTTGCTGCGTTCGAAGGCGTTTTCGGCTTCGTGCATGCCGAGTTCGGTGAGACGGTACTGCCATTCGGTTTCGAGGCGTCCGGAGGCCGACGTTGTTTCGACGAGGCGCTGGCGGCGGAGCTCATCGAGCGCTTCGCGGGCCACTCCCGGGCTCACGCGCATCGCGTTGGCAATGCCAACGGGCGATGGGACCGTGATCCGGTAGAGGGTCTTGAGTGCCAGGTCTTCGATGAATCGCTCGGGAAGGCCAAGTTCGTGCACGTGGTCCGGGGCGGTGGGGAGCGTCGGGAGGGCCCGAAGCTGGCTGGGGGCCGGTCGCGGCGCGTGGCGTTCTTCGGCATACTCCGGCTGCATCGCGAGGTTGCCAGACGTGGGGGGGTATGCCTGCTCCATAACACCTTCCCGCACCGCGGCCCTTGCGATAGGCCATCTCGTGCGAC
>JAANMV010003320.1_pt1 | contig 14153 bp, 12 predicted proteins | sample 7279661 | NCBI WGS metagenome assembly JAANMV01 (sample SAMN14094540, study PRJNA606508) | bioreactor metagenome | isolation source: A lab-scale SPAN reactor treating ammonium-rich wastewater day 121 | place: Ireland: Galway | collected 2017-05-16 | reverse complement strand
CATGCGGTTGACGGCATTGCAGCCGCCGCCTCCCACGCCGACAACCTTGATGTCGGGGAGTAGCTCGGTGTCGTAGCGGATGCTCATTGCGGTGTCCTTCCCTGTGCTGAATGAGACGAGACTGCGGGGTCCGTCGGTTTGGCTCATTCGTTCCCTCCTCGGTGGCGGCTACTGTGGCATGAGCGCCCTCCCGAGCGAGGCAAGCCGGCGGAAGATGCCGCCGACAGGTACCTCGAAGGCGGCGCCGGTGGACTCAACCACCCGTTCGCGCCCGCCGAGCGCGTACTCCACTAGACCTATGGACGTGGCAAACGCGGGCGTCCCGATCAGGTCGGTAAGCCCGGAGTACCCATGGGGGCGGCCCAGGCGGGCCGGGATGCCGAGGCGCAACTCGGCGACCTCGGGGAGGCCACGCAGCTGGGCCGTGCCGCCGGTGAGGACGAGGCCGGCCGCGAGACGGTCGAGGTAGCCCACGCGCTTCAACTCGAGGGCGACCATCTCGAGGATCTCCTCGGTGCGGGCCTGGAGGATTTCGCAGATGTGGCCGAGCGGCACGTGCTTCGTCGACTGCGTGCCGAACGCCTGGATCTCAACGGTCTCGCTCACCATCGCCGGGTCGGCGAATGCGGCGCCCACGGTGCACTTCACCTGTTCGGCGCTCTCCCACGGGCAGCGGAGGACGCGGGCCAGGTCGTGCGTGAGGTGCGAGCCGGCGATCGGCAGGCAGGCGGTGTGCGCGACTGAACCCTCGTCGTAAACCGCAATGGAGGTCGTGCTCCCGCCAAGATCAACGAGAGCGACACCCTGCTGCTTCTCCTGCTCGGCGAGGACGCTCGTGGCCGAGGCGATGCATTCCAGGACGATGTCGTCGACCTGGACGCCCGCGCCCTCGACGCACTTCGTCAGGTTCTGAATGGCAGAGACCGCGCCGGAGACGATATGGACCTCGGCATCAAGCCGGCCCCCGAACATGCCGACCGGGTCGCTGACCTGGTCGGTGCCCTCGACCCAGTAGCCCCGCGGGACGACGTGGATGACCTGGCGATTCGTGGGGATAGCAACCTGGCCCGCGCTTTCGAGCACGCGAGAGCGATCGTCGGCCGAGATGGGCCGCGTGCGGTCGGGGATGGCGATGATGCCTCGGTTGTTCTGGGAGGAGATATGGCCGCCCGAGATGCCGACCACGGCACTGAGGATGCGCATCCCGCAGGCCTGTTCGGCCTTTTCAACCGCAATGCTGATGGCGTCCCGGGCGCTCTGGATGTTGTCGATCACGCCTCGGGAGAGTCCAGCCGCGGGCGCGACGCCAACCCCGAGGATGCGCGTATCGCCGTGCTCGGTGACGTCGCCAACGATGACGGCGACCTTGGTGGACCCGACATCGATGGCTGCTACGGTACTGCGTCGTCGCATGGTGGTTCTCCTGTGAATTTCTACTGCAGCACTGGCCGGTTGCCGTAGCGCAGGTCGATGGTCGTGTAATTGATGCGGCGGGCCTGGGCTTCGGCCGCGAGGGCCGCCCAGACTGAGAGCTTGTATGAGATGGCGCTCGAGTCGCCGAAGAGGGCTGTGAGCCCGTTGGTGGTGGTCACCTGGACCCCCTTGCCCTGGATGAAGGCGACTTCGGCAACTGTCGTACCGAGCTGGCGGGGGAGCTTTTCGTAGAGTTCGGCGGCGGCATCGACGGCCTGGTAGTCGACCCGGTCGCCCTGGACGCGATTGCCGGCCTCGGAGCTGCGAATGACTGGCGAGCCATCCGGGGCGGGGCCAACACCGAGGACAACTCCTTCGCGATCGATGGTGTATTCGACGCCGGACTGCTCCCAGGTTCCCCAGGGGCGGCGCTCCTCGATGGTGATCCGGATGGTGTGGGGCCAATCCCGCTCGATGCGCACCCCATAGACGAGGGGTTCCTTGTACAGCTCCTTCTGGGCTGCCGCGAGGTCCGCATCGAACATGCTTTCGCCAAGGATGCCGGTCGTTTCGATGACCGTGCTGGCGGCGATACGCTGGGTGCCGAGGACTTCGACCTGGCTGATCTTGAAGAACGGCGAGTTCCACACCCAGAAGGCCCCGTAGCCGAGCAGCGCCAGGGTGCCCAGGAGCGACGAAACCACGAGCAGCGCTTTCGAAGGGCGCCAGGAGAAGGAGGGCCACGAGAAACGCGGTCCGCGTGGCCCTCGGGGCGGCGCGCCCCCGACGACACCGCCCGAACGGCGCACGATCAGCCGTGGGGCAGAAGCACCGACGGACCGGCGGTTCCGCTTCACGATGGCGCGGGCACGATTGTCCTTTGGCGGGCGGTTGCGCTTGATGATCATCGGCGCGCCCTCCGCTCATGGCGTTCGAAGGCGAGCTCGAGAATGCGGGTGAGCAGCGGCGTGTAGCTCAGCCCGGACGCTTCCCAGAGCTTCGGATACATGCTGATGCTGGTGAACCCCGGGATGGTGTTCACCTCGTTGGCGACGACGCGGTCCCCGGAGGTGAGGAAGAAGTCGACGCGGGCATAGCCCTCGCAGCCCATCACGCGGTACATGCGGAGGGCGAGGTCGCGGACATCCTTCGCGGCCGACTCGGTAATCGGGGCCGGGATGCGGAGCTCGGTGGCGGAGCCGCTCGCATACTTCGAGTCGTAATCGTAGAACTCCCGGTCCGGGACTATCTCGCCGGCCACGCTGGCCTCGGGGTGTTCGTTGCCAAGCACGGAGCACTCGACCTCGCGGCCAATCACTGCCTGTTCTACGACAGCCTTGTCGTCGTAGGCGAAGGCGGCCGCGAAGGCGCCGGGAAGATCTTCGCGCGAGCGGGCCTTCGTGATACCGACAGAGGAGCCTCCGTTGGCCGGCTTGACAAAACATGGATATCCAATCGCGGTGTCTATAAGGCCCATCGAATCATTCTGGGCAAGTGTATACTCCCATGATCGGATTACGGAATAGCGTGCGACAGGAATTCCTGCTTCCCGGAACAAAGCTTTCATGAGCGCCTTGTCCATTCCGATGGCGCTCGCAGCCACACCGGCGCCCGCATAGGGCTTCCCGGCGATTTCGAGAAAGCCCTGGAGCGTGCCGTCCTCGCCGTTTGTGCCGTGGATGAGCGGGAAGGCGACAGCGCAGGAATCGAGGGCCTCGAGCGCTTCGTTGGCCCGGAGGACGGGTGTGCCCGAGCCTTCGAATGCGCGGGCGCCAGCTTCGAGCTCGGCGCGCGTTTCGCCGGGTGAGAGCCAGGCGCCCGACTTCGCGATACCGATCGGCACCACTTCCCAGCGCTCGGGATCGAGGGCGGCCATGACGCTGCGGGCGCTCACAACACTAACCTCGTGTTCGCCGGAGCGGCCGCCAAGCAGTACTGCGACGCGCTGTCTCGCCATCACCACGCCCCCACGAATTCGACTTCGCGTTCGAGCGTGACGCCGAACTGTTCCTTGACGCGGCGCCGGGCCTCGGCGATGAGCCAGGCGACATCGGCCGCGGTGGCGTTGCCTTCGTTCACGAAGAAGTTGCAGTGCTTTTCGGAGATGGCCGCGTCGCCACGTCGCATCCCGCGCATGCCAACCGCTTCGATGAGCTTCCATGCGGGCGACTCGGGCGGGTTTTTGAAGGTGGAACCGGCGTTCCGGCCGCGCGGCTGGGCAGCCAGGCGCTTCTCGTCGTGGGAGGCTGCGCGCGCGAGCAATTCGCGGGCATTGCCGGGCGCCAGCTCGACCTCGGCTTCGAGGACCGCCTTGCCGGTGAACTGGCCGCGGGTGAAGACGCTGCCGCGGTAGACGAGGCCGAGGTCGGCGGCATCGACCCACTCATCGCCGCCGCCCGGCAGCTGCAGGCGGACGCGCCGCAGGACATCGGCGAGGCAGCCTCCGTAGGCTCCCGCGTTATAGACGACCGCGCCGCCGAGGGTGCCGGGGATGCCGACGGCCCACGAGAGCCCGTCGAGGCCGAGGCGGCACATCTTGCGAGCGAAGGCGGCGAAGCTTGCCCCGCTCTCGACGCGAACCGTCAGTCCCGTGGAGTCGGGCTGCTCGGCGCGGGCGCGGTTGTCGATGACGAGGCCGCGAATGCCCGCATCGGCGACCAGGATGTTGCTGCCACTGCCAAGGATGAAGAGCGGAACATCGGCATCGTGGGCCGCATTGGTCGCGATGGCGAGTGAGCCGGCGGACCGGACAGTGAGGAAGAGGTCGGCGGGGCCACCGATACCGAACGTGGTGTGGCGGGCGAGATTCTCCCCGCGGCGGAGTTCACCGTGGGAGGCGAGGCTGGTGGAAAGCTGGTCGAGGGCGGTCATCGCAGCGCCTCCAACAGCTTTGGGCCAACTTCGACCACATCGCCCGCGCCGATGGTGAAGACGACATCTCCGGGGTGCGCGAGTTGGGCCGCCTGTCGTGCGGCGTCGTCGAAGTCCCTGGCGTAGGTCGCGCGGGGGCTGGTGATGGCAGTGGCGAGGTCGGCGGCCGAGCGGCCGGGGAGGGGCGCCTCGCGGGCGGCGTAGGTTTCGAGCACGATGAGTTCGTCGAGGCCCTGCCAGCAGGTGAGCCAGTCATCCCAGAGGTAGGCGATGCGGGAGTAGGTGTGGGGCTGGTACACGCCGATGAGCCGGCGCTCCGGGAACGCTTCGCGGGCGGCGGCGATGGTCGCGCGGACTTCGGTCGGGTGGTGGGCATAGTCGTCCATCACAAGCACGCCGCCGGCTTCCCCGACGGTCTCGAAGCGCCGCCGCGCCCCGCGGAAGGAGGCGACCGCGTCCCGAATGGTCTCGAAGGGCACATCGAAGTGGAGTGCCACGGCCACGGCCGCGAGGGCATTACGGACGAAGTGGATGCCGGGCACCGGGGCATGGATGGAACCGAGAGGCACGCCGCCACGCATCACCGTGAAGTCGACACCGCGGTCAGACAGGGCGATGTCCCTGGCCATCCAATAGCGGACGCCCTCGGTGCCGTAAGTCTCGTGGCGGAGAGGGTCGTCACCGAGCACGTCACTGATGTAGCGGGCGCCGGGGTCATCGGCACAGGCGAGGATGATGCCGCCGGGCTTCACCTTGCGGCCGAATTGGATGAATGCGTCGCGGTAGGCCTCGGGCGTGCCGTAGTAGTCGAGATGGTCGGGCTCGACGTTGGTGATGACTGCGAGCTCGGGCGTGTACTCGAGGAAGGCCCGCTTGTATTCGTCGGCTTCCACGACGCAGATGTCACCCTCGCCCCAGGCGGCATGACCCCCGAGGTCAAGGCTCTCGCCACCGAGCAGGTACATCGGCTGGCGCCCTGCCTGGACCAGGATGTGGGCGATCAGACTGGAAGTGGTGGTCTTGCCGTGGGCGCCGGCGACGGCGACCACCCGCTTGCCCTCCATGAGGCGAGCCACCATTTCCGCGCGGAGGAGGATGGGGATCCCTCGACTGCGCGCCTCAGCGAGTTCGGGGTTGTCGTCCGGGGCGGCAGCGGTGGTGACGACGAGGGCGGTGCCAGCGGGGACGTTTTCGGCCGCATGGCCGGTGACGACGCGAGCGCCGGCGGCCTCGACCTTCTCGGTCATTGCCGACGGGCGGAGGTCGCTCCCGCTGACTTCGATGCCTCGGGCGCGCAGAAGCAGGGCGATGGCCGACATGTGCATGCCGCCAATCCCCACCAGGTGCACCGGGCCGCGAAGTTCGGTCATTTGCGCGCCACCTCCATCACGACCTTCGCGATGGCCGCTGCGGCATCGGGGCGGGCGAGTGCGCGGGCGGCCACGCGCATGGCTTCGCGGCGGACATCGTCATCCAGCAGTTCCCTGACCCGGGCCTCGAAAGCTTCGAGCCCCTCCTCCTCGAGAATGACCGCGGCTCCGTTGTCCGCGAGCCAGCGGGCGTTGTTACGCTGGTGGCCCCCGGCGAACGTGCCGGGGATGAGGATGGACGGGAGAGCGGCGGCAGGGATTTCGCCCAGGACGGATGCACCTGCCCGGAAGACCCCGACATCTGCCGCGAGCATGAGCGCGGGCAGGTCGGAGCGGAACGGAGACGGCTGGTAGCGGTCGCGAAGGTCCGGGGGGAGTGCTTCCCGTACATCGATGGCGGCCCCGAGGCCGGCTTCACCGGTGATGTGCACGACGGTGGCCGTCCGGCAAAGCGTGAGGAGCCCATGAAACACCGCGCTATTGATGACGCGCGCGCCCTGGGAAGCGCCCGCAATGACAACGACTCGCTCATCGGGCGCGATGCCCAGTTGAGCGCGCGCGTCGTCACGCGTGAGCGTGAAGAACGTCTCGCGGACCGGGTAGCCGGTGACCACGGTTTTCTTTGCCGGGAGGAACTCGAGGGCGGCATCGGTGGTCGTGGTCATCCGCGTGGCGAGCAGGCGTTCGGCCTTGACGGCCCAGCCCGGGTGGACATCTGGCAGGTAGACGACGAGCGGACGGCGGAGGAGGCGGGCGGCCAGGCTGCCGGGGAAGCTGCCATAGCCCCCCGTGCTGAAGACCACGTCGGGCTTGAAGCGGCGAAGCTTGCGGACCGCGGTGACGACGCCGGACAGGAGGGCCCACGCGCTCTTGACAAGTCCAAGAGGCCCACGCCCCCGCAGGCCCGCGGACGGTACACCTTCGAATGGGACGCCGGCGGACTCGACGAGTGAACGCTCACCGCGGTTTTCGGGTCCGAAGAAGCACACCTCGATGGGCGTGCTGGATTCGGCCCTCACAGCTTCGAGCACGGCCAGGGCGGGGAAGATGTGGCCCCCGGTGCCGCCGCCGGTCAACGCGAGCCTCATGATCGTGGCTCCCGCTTCTTCACCACGCGCCGCTTTTCGACGGGGTGCGAGTCCATGTAGCCACCGCGGTCGTTTCCGTAGCGGGAGATGCTGATGAGGACGCCCATCGCGAGGAGCACGGCGGCGAGGGCGTTGCTGCCGTAGCTCAAGAAGGGCAGCGGCACCCCGGTCAAAGGGATGACGCGGGTGATGCCACCGATGTTGAGGAGCGCCTGGGCGGTGATCCAGGTGGTGATACCCGTGGCGATGAGCCGACCGAAATCGTCGCGAGCGCGGCGGGCGACCTGGAAGCCCCGGAACATGAGGATCATGTAGAGGAGAAGGAGGGGGATAGTCGCGAGCAGGCCCATCTCCTCGCCGATGATGGCGAACACGCCGTCGGTGTGGCTTTCAGGGATGTAGAAGAACTTGGCGCGGCTGGCCCCGAGACCCAGCCCGTGGATGCCGCCGTTGCCGATGGCGATGAGCGACTGGAGGGTCTGGAAGCCGTTGCCGAGCGGGTCGGTCTCGGCGCTGAAGAAGGCGGAGAGGCGATCCGCCCGGTAGCCAGCCATGGTGGCCAGGACGGCGATGCTGCCAAGACCGGTGACCCCAAGGGCGAGCATTTGCAGGAAGGAGGCGCCTGCAACCCAGAACATGGTGACCGTGATCGCGAGGATGATGACGGTAGTCCCGAGGTTGGGCTGGAGCATGATGAGGACGCTGACCGCACCGATGATGATGACGAACGGCATGAGCCCGTGTTCGAGCGAGCGGACGGATTCGCCCTTGGAAGCGAGCCACGCGGCCAGGTAGATGATGACGGCGAGCTTGGCGAACTCAGCAGGCTGGACGGTCAGTTCGCCAACGCCGAGCCAGCGCCGGGCTCCACCGCCTTCGACGCCAACGACGAGCACAGCCAGCAGCGCACCGATGGTGAGCACCATGATCGGCACGGCCAGGGGCCGGAGGCGGCGGTAGTCGGTCCGGGCAAGAGCAACCAGGAGGATGACGCCCATGGCGCCCCAAATCGCCTGGCGGATAACGAAGTAGTAGGGGTCGCCGAATTTCGCGAGCGCGATGACGAAGCTCGAGCTGTAGACGGCGACCATGCCAGTGATGGTGAAGATGGTTGTGAGCGCGAGGAGGGCGTAGTCGGGCCGTCCCGGCGTCCACTTTCCGGTTCCCTGTGCGGCGGCTATGGCGACACCTCCCGCGTGAACTGGGGGAGTGCCGCCACCAGGCGGCGGAACGTCTCTCCACGGGCTTCGAAGTTGGGGTAGGCGTCGAAGCTGGTGCCGGCAGGCGAGAGGAGGACCACGTCACCGGGCTGGACCGCACCGGCGGCCACGGCCACGGCGTCCTCCATGGTGGCCACGAGGCGGGCGTCGGCAACCGCGCCTGCCATCGCATCGTGGAAGAGTGGGCCCGCCTCGCCGAAACAGATGACGGCCCGGCAGCGCTCGCGGGCGAGATCCTGGAGCTGGTCGAGCGGGAGGTTCTTTTCGCGGCCGCCGAGGAGCAGCACCACCGGCTCGTGGAATGCGCGCAGCCCGGCGATGGTGCGTTCAGGGCTTGTCGCTATGGAATCGTTCACCCAGGTCGCCCCATTCACCCGTCCGACTATCTCGAGGCGATGCGGAACGCCGTGGAACGCCCGCACACCACGGGCCATGGCCTCGGGCGCGAACCCGGCCTCGGCTGCGATCGCACAGGCCATCACGACGTTCGCGAGGTTGTGGGCGCCGCGCAGGCGGATGTCGGCTTTGTTCACAGCGGGGACAACCCGGGCGCCGTGGCGCAGCACAACTTCGTCATGATCGAGCCATGCGCCGTCGCCTTCGACCTCGGAGTTGATTGAGGTGCGCGCGAGCCGGCCGCGGACCGAGGCCATGAGCGCGCGGCTGGTCTGGTCGTCGGCGTTGAGGACGGCGACGTCTTCGCGAAGCTGGTGGGCGATGATGTTGCGCTTGAGGCCGACATACTCGTCCCAGCTGAACTGATCGAGGTGGTTCGGCGTGATGTTGGTGACCGCCGCGATTGCGGGCGACCGGTCGGTGTACTGGAGCTGGGTGTGGCTGATTTCGAGGATGACGTTAGTCTCGGGTGTTATCTCGTCGAGACGGCCGAGAAGCGCCTCGCCGATATTTCCACCGACAATGAACGGCAGGCCAGTCTCGGCAGCGATCGCGCCGACGAGAGCGGTGGTCGTGGATTTCCCGCTGGAGCCGGTAATGCCGATGACCTTGCCCGCACAAAGCTGCAGGAAAAGGCGCATCTGCGAAGTGACCGGGATGCCGAGTTCGCGCGCTCGGCCGAGCGCACGGTCGTAGCGCAACACGGACTGGGAGACGGCGACCAGGTCGAACCCTGCCGGGTCAAGCAAGTCCTGCCCGGTCACCAGGCGGTCAAGGCCCTCGGGGGCGCCGGCACCGGCCGCGGCGAGCGCTGCATCTGAGCGGGTATCGCTGACGGTCACCCGTGCGCCCTGGCCGAGCATCCAGCGCGCGAGGTCGCGGCCTTCGATCCCGAGCGAATAGACGAGCACGCGCTTGCCACGGACATCGAATGGGGCGGAGAGGAGGGCGCCGTTGGTGGCTGTCATTTCTCCGGCACCTCCAAAGCAAGTGCGACACCGGCCATCGCGGCGACAATGGAAATGAGCCAGAAGCGGGTGACGATCTGGGTCTCGGCCCAGCCGATGAGTTCGAGGTGGTGGTGGAATGGCGCTCGCCGGAAGATGCGCTTGCCGCCGCTGATCTTGTAGTAGCCGATCTGGAGGATGTTGCTGCCAGCCTCGGCGACGAAGACGATGCCGATGAGCGGGAGCAGCAGCCACTGGCCGGTCATGAGCGCGACGACTGCCAGCGACGAGCCGAGGGCGAGGGCGCCCGTATCGCCCATGAACACGCGGGCCGGGTGGGCGTTGTACCAGACGAACCCGAGGTTCGCGCCGGCGATGATGAAGGCGAAGGTCGCGACGAATTCCTGGCCCTGGATGAACCCGATGATCCCGTAGGCGATGAAGGCAATGAGGGTGGTGCCGCCAACGAGGCCGTCGAGACCGTCGCTGACCGCGACCGCGCTGGTGGTGGCGACGATGACGATCGTCGCCAGGGGGATGTAGAACAGCCCGAGCGCGTAGCTCCCGACGTACGGGATGTTGATCGACTCAACCTCGATGAATCGGTAGAGGACGATGGCCGCGCCCAGCGCGAAAAGCGAGGTGAAGGCGATCTTGAAGCGCCAGGAGAGGCCCTTTTGTGAGCGATACTGGAGCGTGCCCAGGTCGTCGACAAAGCCCGCGGCCATGGTGATGCCGATCATGCCGAGCGGGAGCAAGATCGACTGGTGGTTCCACCAATCGACCGCGACGGCAGTGACGATGAAGGTGGGCAGCCAGATCATGAACCCGCCGAACGTGGGCGTGCCGGCCTTCTTCTGGTGTTCGGGGAGGTGTTCGCTGACTTCCTTGCCGATGTTCTTGCGGCGGAGGTAGCGGACGATCGGTTCGCCGAGAGCCAGGGCGAGGAAGAACGTAGCGACGCCAGAGAAGAGCGCGTGAATCACGGCCGGCCCTCCAGCAGAGGGATGGCAGCCTCGAAAGCCTCGCCGCGGGACGCCTTCACCAGCACGACATCGCCGTCCCGGAGGATGGCCGCGGCTTCGGCGGCGGCCTCGTCCCGCGTGTGGAACCAGCGCACGTCGGTGTGGCCGGCAGCGCGGGCGGCTTCGGCGAGGGTGCGGCAGGTCTCGCCCGCGCAGAAGAGGATGTCGCAAGAAGCGGCGGCGATTTCGCCAGCCCTGCGGTGTTCCTCGATTTCGTGCTCGCCGAGCTCGGCCATGCGCCCGAGGAAGGCGATCCGGCGACCGGAAAGGCCGCGGAGCATCATCAGCGCGCCGGCGAGCGATGCGGGGCTCGAGTTGTAGCGGTCGTCGATGATCGTGGCGCCGGAGGCGGCCTTGAGGACGTGGGCCCGGCCTTCGACGTTCGCGTGGTAGACGGCGGAGGCGGCGCCACGGAGAGTCCGCCCCAGGGAGATGGCCGCGGCCATCGCGGTCAGAACCGCCGGGACGGTGTGGGCGCCGGGCAGGGGCGCAGTGACGCGCTCGGTCGAGTCGGCGAAGGTGACATCGAACGAGGTACCGAAGAGCCCGTTCTCGGTGACCGGGCCCCGCCGGAGCGTTGCGGACTCGTCCTCGCCGAACGTCATCACCTGGCACTTCAGCTCGGGCACGACGGAGACGACGCGGGGGTCATCGGCGTTCAGGATGGCGCAACCATCCGAGGGGAGATTGCGGGCGAGATCCAGCTTCTCGCGCTGGATAGCCTCGATGCTGCCCAACTTCGAGATATGGGTAAGCCCAACATTCAGCACCGCACCGATCCGCGGTTCGGCGATCTCGCAGAGGTCGCCGATCTCACCGGGGCTATCCATGGCCATCTCCAGGACCGAGACCTCGTGGTCGCGGCGGAGGCTCAGGAGCGCGAGCGGCAGGCCTTCGCGAGAGTTCAGGTTGCCCGCGCTGCGGTGCGTGCGGAAGCGGTCGGCGAGAGTCGCCGCGGTCATCTCCTTCGCGGTCGTCTTGCCCACCGTCCCGGTGATGCCGACGACCTGAGGGTCACAGGTCTTGCGCCAGGCGTGGGCAAGTTCGCCGACCGCCCGGGTGGTGTCCGGGGCGACGACGATGGTCTTGCCAGGCCATTCGCCTTCCGGCAGACGTGAGCAGATGGCGGCCACGGCCCCGGCCCGGAGGGCGCTGGCGACGTAGAGGTTTCCATCGGTCTCCTCGCCCGGGAAGGCGCAGAAGAGGTCGCCGGGCTGGACGAGGCGGGAGTCGGCCGCGCCGCCGGTGACCTCGACGGCCGGCCCGGCGAGCACGCGGTAACCGCGGCGGGCCATCTCCCCGGCGACAATGGCAGTGGTGAGGTGTTGGCTCATCGCTGGCTCACGTAGGCGCCCTTATCGGGCCGGATGTTCATGTAGCGCAGGGCGTCGTCGGCCAGGGAGGCAAAGATGGGGCCGGCCGCGGCCGTGCCCGTGAGGCCGTCCTGGTTCTCGTCGATCTTGACCAGGACCAGGATTTCGGGCTGATTCAGAGGAGCGAAGCCGACGAACGAGGCAATCTGGGTGTCGTCGTAACCGTTGGGGACGGGGACATTGGCGGTACCGGACTTGCCGCCGGCGGTGTAGAACTTCGGGTTGCCGGGGTGGATGTTCAAGTCCGAATCGACCACCTTGTTGAGCATCCCACGGACGGTGGCGCTGGTCTCGGCCGAGACAGCCCGCCCAACGACTTCGGGGCCCACCTCGCGGCGGGAGCCATCCTGGCCGATGTAGGCCTTCACCAGGTGCGGCCGCATGACGTTGCCCCCGTTGATGGCGGCCGCGACGGCAGTCAGCATCTGGACCGGAGTGACGCTGATGGACTGCCCGAAGGCCTGGGTGGCCAGGTCGACTGGCGAATAGTCGGGATCGGTGGTCCGGCGGATGATGCCCGTCGCCTCGCCCTGCAGGTCGATCCCCGTGGGCTTGCCGAATCCGAATGCATCGAGGTAACGCTGGAAGCCGCCGGGGTCCTTCGCTTCCAGTGCCTGCATCATGAAGATGGCGCCGGTGTTGATGCTGTTCTGGAGCACGCCTGTCATGGTCTGCTCGCCGTAGACGTTGTCGTCCCAGTTCTTGATGGGTACGTCGTAGATGAGCGCGATTCCACTGTCGTAGTAGGTGGTGTCGGGGGTGACCGCGCCGGCGTCGATGGCGGCCGCAGCGGTGACGATCTTCATGACCGAGCCCGGCTCGTACAGGTCGGTCACAGCGCGGTTGCGAAGCAACTCCAGGACCTGCGGGTCGTTGAGATCGAGGGTACTGAAGACCAGGCCGGGAGAGGTGGCGAGGGCGAGAATCTCGCCGGTGGCTGGGTCCATCATGATGATCGAGCCGCCCACGGCGCGGTGGTCCTTGATGGCAGCGGCCAGGCGTTCTTCGGCCATCTGCTGGAGGTAGCGGTCGATGGTGAGGACGATGTCTTCGCCGGGCCGGGGCTCGGTAGCGACATAGTGCCCGTACGGGATGGGCTCGCCGCTCGTGTCGCGTTCGTAGATAGCCTTTCCAGGCTGCCCCTGGAGCACCTCGTTGTAGGCCGCCTCGATGCCTGCGAGGCCGGTGTTGTCGGTGCCAATGAAACCGAGCACTGAAGCGGCGACATCGCCTTCGGGGTTCACGCGGCCGGTGTTGGGCAAGGCGATGATGCCCGGGAGCCCTTTGTTGACGATCTCCAGGCCGGTTTCGTAGTCGACTTTCTTTCGGATGGGTACATCGACGAGTTCCGAGCTGGCGACCTCTGCCCGAAGCGCGGCCGGGTCGGCCTTGAGCAGCCTGGCCAGTTCGGCGGATGCCGTGGCGGCGGTGTTAGGGTCGCGCCAGGAGCGGGAACTCACATAGATGTCCCAGGTCTCGACGCTGGTGGCGAGGACGGCGCCGTTTCGGTCGAGGATGGCGCCGCGGCGGGCGTAGATGGTCTGGCTTCCAGAAAGTTCGGCCTTCGCGCGGGCCGCGTATGTATCGTGTTCGATAACCTGGAGCTGGACGAGACGCGCACAGATAACGAGGGCAAAGGCCCCGAAGAAGAAGGCCGGCAGCCACACACGGCGAGTAGGCCGCGCCTTTGGGTGCGACATCCGAAACGCGCCTCCACGCCTGCCCCGAAGGGCGGGCACACTTGGGCTACCCGGTCAGGGCAGCCAGCCTACGAGCGGCTTCCACCAGGGAGCTGGCGCATCCTGTTCGGGGGTGCGCCGGGGGAGATACTCCGCGGGAAGCTTCGCCGGCGCAGGGCCGGGCTCGTTCACTGAAACAAAGATGGGGTTGGCCGCGTGGACCATCCCGATATCCTGGGCGCGCCGCTCGATGCGGTTGAGCGACGTGAGGCGCGCGACATCGCTTTCGAGCAGTGAGATTTCGCCGTTAACAGCAGTTTCGCGCTGACGGATTGCCTGGATATCGAACCCCTGGCTGGTCGCCGCGCTGTTCTGAATGACGGGGAGCATGGCCGTCAGCGCCACGAGGGCAACTGCACCGATCAGCGTCCAATTTAGGCCGCCGGCCGGGTTCCGCAGTGGAAGCCCGCGTCCGGCCCTACCGAGGGGATGATTGATGGCTGCCATGTCAGTGGACCCGTTCCGCCGCCCGAAGGACAGCACTTCGCGAACGTGGGTTCGCGGCAACCTCGGCCTCGCCTGGCCGGATGCCGCGCCGGGTGAGTTCGCGGAGGGTTGCCACATGGCCACAGCGGCAGATCGGCAGTTCTGGCGGGCAAATGCAGCCAGTCGATTCGCGGCGGAAATACTGCTTCACGATGCGGTCTTCGAGAGAATGGAAACTGATGACGGCCAGGCGGCCGCCGTGCGAGTTTCCAGAGCCGAGCAGGC
>JAANMV010003312.1_pt1 | contig 14185 bp, 9 predicted proteins | sample 7279661 | NCBI WGS metagenome assembly JAANMV01 (sample SAMN14094540, study PRJNA606508) | bioreactor metagenome | isolation source: A lab-scale SPAN reactor treating ammonium-rich wastewater day 121 | place: Ireland: Galway | collected 2017-05-16 | reverse complement strand
TTTAGCAAAACAAGTTCCGTTTGCTTTAGGAATTGTATTGGTTTTAGAAGTTGTTTCTGGAATTTTATGTGTTTCTGGAATTATCCAACACTTAGTGCAAGATGTGGTAATTAGAGGTTTAGGATTTTATGGCGCTATTTTGTCTTGTATCACGTTACTTTTCCTTTTGTTCGGACAACGTTTAGCAAAAGATTACGATGGTGCAAGAACGATTGTAATCTACTTTATTCCAGCAGTTTTAGTGGTTTTTTGGTTGAATTAACCCAAACTCGCTTTATACAATCGAAGCTCATCCCAAGTGAATTTATCGCCGTGAATTTCTTTTAATTCGCCTAAACTTTCGCCATTAAAATCTTTGAAAGCAGTTCTTAAATCGGAAATTTTATCCTCTGGTAAAATGTCGGAAAGTTGTACTATTTCCATTTGAATTAACTTGGCAAAATGGTTGTAAATCGTTTGTGGTGTTAGCTTTCGGTGTTTTGCAATTTCGTAAATCGATAAGTTTTTTTTCCACAATTCTAAGGTGTCTTCGTAAGTTGATTTCTTTGGCTCTTTTGTTTTTTTCTTTTTTGAATCGGTATAATACGAAACGTCTTCATCGTCTTCCACTAAAGCCGCATGCGAAGTTCTAAAACGTTCTGCTACAACTACTAACTTATTGATTTTGTAGGTACTCATGTCTTCAGAAATTAAATTTTGCTTCGAAATTTCTTTTCCTTCGACAATGATATTGGTCAGTAATTTTGCTTTTTTAAGTTGCAAAATTGCTTTGATTTGAAGTTCTTCTAAAACCAATAATTCATCATAAAATGCTTTTACTTTTTTGATGCGTTTGATTTCTTCAATTTTCAATAATAATTCTTCAGCAACGGTATCTAACGTTTTGAAAAAGTACTGATAAGCCGCATCGCATCGCTCTTTTACGAAATTCACATCCAGATTTTCATCGGAAAAAATTTTATGCAATTGCGACATAAATTTCCCTGAAGGTTCGAGAATTTCAGCGATTTTATCGTGTTGGTTTTTTGCCCAGTCGTTATGCTTTGTTTTTGGTGATTTCGGTGCTTCGGAATTATAACTGAATAAATGATTGCGCCATTCTTGTCCTAATTCTTTGAAATCAAATGAATTAAGCAAAGTATTCAACCAAAAAATTAAGGTTTCTTTAGCTAACGAATGTTGCAAAATTTCTTCAGAAGCTTTGTTTTCAGCATAATTAAGTACTTGTTCATCGCTCGAAATGCCATTCATTCTCAACGGAGAAAGCAAAATAAGCCCTTTTAACGAACGCAAACGCGATAAAGCCACATACGCTTGTCCGGGCGCAAAAACTTGCGATACATCGAGCGCTGCTTTGTCAAAAGTTAAACCTTGACTTTTATGCACCGTAATCGCCCAAGCCAATTTGATAGGGTAGTGGACAAAAGTTCCGATTACTTCCTCTTCTATTTCTTTGGTATTTTCGTTGACTTTGTAGCGAATATTTTGCCATTCGTAGCGTTCTACTTCAATCGTTTTGTTTTCTTCGGGAAAATGAACAAAAATCTCCTTTTCGGTTAATGAACTGATAACACCCATTTTTCCGTTGAAGAATTGCTTTTCGAAATTCAAATCATTTTTAATAAACATGACTTGCGCTCCGACTTTTAACTGCAGTTGTTCTTCTAATGGATAGATTTTTTCTGGAAAATCTCCGGTAATTTCTGGTATATAAGTGAATTGTTTTCCTTCTAAATCTTTTAAAGACTGCGCATTTATGGTATCGGCTTTGGAATTATGCGTAGTTAAAATGATGAAACCTTTGTTCTTCTTCAGATCAAAATTAGGTTGTACAAACTGATTTAAAAGTTGTACATCTTCCGAAGTGATTTTATTGTGACGTAAATTGTTCAAAACATCAATAAATTCGGCATCAGTTTGACGGAAGATTTTATCTAATTCGATGTATAAAGGCGGAAATTGCTGTATCACATGCGAATGAAAAAAGAACATGCCTCGGTAATAAATCTTGAGCATTTCCCATTCTTCATTTTTAACCACAGGTGGTAATTGTAGTAAATCTCCTATAAATAATACTTGAACTCCGCCGAAAGGACGTTCTTTTCTTCGAACTTTTCGCATCATAAAATCCATCGCATCAAGCACATCCGCACGAAGCATGGAAACTTCATCAATCACTAACAATTCCATATTTCGAATTACGGAACGTTTTATGTTATTCATCTTAAAATGACGTCCAAGCGAATCTCTGTTTTCGAATTTTACGGTATCTGAAAAATGTGGAAGTTGCTTATTATCAGGAATAAAAGCCGCAAAAGGCAATTGAAACATGGAATGAATAGTTACTCCATTCGCGTTTAAAGCGGCAATTCCTGTAGGAGCTACAACGACAGTGTTTTTATGTGTTGTGGCAATAATTTCTTTTAAAAGTGTAGTTTTTCCGGTTCCTGCTTTTCCGGTAAGGAAGATGGATTTATTCGTTTGATTAATAAATCGGAGAGTATAAGTAGCTGCGGCTGATAATTGTTCCATTTGGCATATAAATTTGAAATACAAATATATAGAAACGATTAGAAATAAAAAAGTCCCGATAAATCGGGACTTTTAATTATTTTTTCTCTTCTTCTTTTGTAGGAACTTTTTCGTCACCTTTTGAAGCATTATATTTGTCGTTAAGTTCTTTTAGAACATCTTTTGTGATATCATAACCATCTTTGGCATATAAGATTGTTGCTGCATCGCCAGTTCCGTAGATATAATCATACCCTTTTTTCTTACCGTAATCTTTGATAAATTTTTTCACTTCGCTAATTAAAGAATCTTTCAATACAGCACCTTCTTGTTGTAATTGTTGGATTAAAGCATTTTGTTCAATTCCTAATTGTTGCTCTCTTTGTTGCAATTCTGCCCCTTTTTGCTGTGCCCATTGTGGTCCTTTAGCTTGTGCATTTTGACGGAAACTTTGCGCTTCAGCTTGGAAAGCACGAACTTTAGCTTCTAATGGACGACCTAATTCTTCTGATTTAACGTTGAATTTAGCGTCTTCATCTTTGAATTTTTCATATTTTTCAATAATCTCTGCTGTGTCGATATATGCGGTTTTGAATTCTTTTGAATTTGTTTCTGTCTTGTTACATGCTAAAACACCTAATGCAACTCCTAAAATCAATACTATTTTTTTCATTGTTAAATTTTGGTAATTAATAATTTTTCGTAAAAGTAATAATTAGTTGGTAAGTAGCAAACTTGTTACTTTTTTATTTATTTTTTAGTTATAAGATTTTCTTATGAAAAGTTAAAATTCTCATAGATACAGGCTATAAAAAACAACTTTCATAATTTAAATTAGATAAATCATTTAAAAAAAGACAACAAATTATATCAAATCGAATAAAAAAGTGTTTAAAATCGCTTTAAAATCATTTTTACTTGTTTTTTAGCACGTAAATGTGCGACGAAAACTCTTTTTTGAAGAATCCTGACACATTTGAAATCAAACCGATAAAAAATCCAGAAATGAAATTCATTTTTCCTGATTTATATTTTTCGGATAAAAGTGACACATAAAAACTATCAAACCACATGGGTTTAATGTCTTCCAAATTCATATTTTGTTTATCGAATAATTTTTCGATTGCTGTTTTTGAAAAATGCCACAAATGTCTCGGCACATCATAAGCGGCCCAAAATTCTTTGTAATATTTCGCATCATACGATTTGAAATTTGGAACTGCGATAATAATTGTTCCTGAAGGTTTCAATAAACGCTTCAATTCGGCAACTTGATGTTCGACATCTGGAACGTGTTCTAAAACATGCCACATGGTAATCACATCAAAAGAATTACTTTCTAACTTTTCAATCGTATCCCCAAATTTTACTCCTTTACCTAAAGCGATTCCTTTAGCTTTATCGTTTGGCTCAATTCCAAGTATGTCCCAATTCTGATTTTTACATTCCAAAAGAAAATCTCCTGTTCCAGCTCCGATGTCTAAAATTTTACCTTTTAGTGGTTGGTACGAATTAATTAATTTCACTTTATCACGAATTGCTTTTCTTTTGATGAAATGATACATTTTTTCAAACAAGGTACGTTTTCCATCGGTGTGGGAAATGTAATCTTCGAATTCGTAATATGAACCTAATTTATCTAACGTAGGTTGGGGATGTGTTTTTAAAATTTGATATTCCTCATTTAACAACAAGGAAAAAGATTCTCCAGAAACTGAAAAATCTTTAACGGTAATAAAACTTTTATCTTCTAAAAAATTCATTTATTTTATTTTTATGCGAAAGGCTTATTTTAATGGGGTTGACAGCGTTGTTTCACGTGAAACATTTTCAGTTGGCAGTCGCAGTGTTCAGTCTCAGTTAAATAAAAAAAGGAAACTGTGAGTAAAAACTGTGACTATCTACCCATATATATCAACAACACTGAAATATCACTTGGAGAAACTCCGCTAATACGAGAAGCTTGTGCGATAGTTCTTGGTCGGATTTTATTTAATTTTTGTTTGGCTTCAATTGAAATGGATTGGATTTTATCGAAATTAAAATTATCGGGAATTATCATGTCTTCTAAACGTGTCAATTTATCCGCATTATTTTTTTCCTTTTCGATATAACCAGAATACTTCACTTGAATTTCGGCTTGCTCCACCACTTCTTGATCTAAATCATGTTCTTCAATGTAAGCAGCCACTTTTTTAAATTTTCTAAAATCTTCCAAATCCAATTGCGGACGAGAGAAAACTTTAAACATTTTATCAGGTTGACTCATCGGAGCCGAACCTTTGGCTTCTAGAATCGGATTTGCTTCTTCTGGTTTTAAACTTGTTTCTCTGAAGAAATTAACCATCGCATCGGATTGTGAGAATTTTTGCTCCATACGAATCAAACGCTCTTCTTTAGCTAAACCAATTTCAAATGCTTTTGGTGTTAATCTAAAATCGGCATTATCTTGACGAAGTAATGTTCGGTATTCAGCACGAGAGGTAAACATACGATATGGTTCTTCTGTTCCTTTAGTAATTAAGTCGTCAATTAAAACACCGATATAGGCTTCATCACGTTTTAAAATAAATGGCTCTCTATTCTGAACTTTTAATGCTGCATTAATACCTGCCATCAAACCTTGAGAGGCTGCTTCTTCGTAACCTGTTGTTCCATTAATTTGTCCTGCAAAATACAAACCTTCCACTAATTTAGTCTCTAAAGTGTGTTGCAATTGCGTAGGAGGGAAGTAATCGTATTCGATAGCATAACCTGGACGGAAGAATTTAACATTCTCAAATCCGGCAACCGAACGTAATGCTTTGAATTGAATATCTTCTGGCAAGGAAGTTGAGAATCCGTTAATGTAATATTCACAAGTTGTCCAACCTTCAGGTTCTACAAAAAGTTGGTGACGTTCTTTATCTGCAAAACGATTAATCTTATCTTCAATCGAAGGACAATATCTCGGGCCTAAACTTTTAATTCTTCCGTTGAACATTGGACTTCTATCAAAACCTTCGCGTAAAATATCGTGCACTTCTAATGAAGTATACGACATCCAACAAGAACGTTGTGTTTTTAATGGAGCGGTCAAATTCGAATACGAAAACTTTTCTGGATGTTCGTCTCCAGGTTGTTCCACCATTTTAGAAAAGTCCAAAGAACGACCATCCACACGTGGAGGAGTACCAGTTTTCATTCTTCCTGATTCGAAACCTAATTTTACTAAATCTTCTGTGATGCCAAAAGAAGCACTTTCTCCTGCTCGACCTCCACCAAATTGTTTGTCTCCGATATGAATCAAACCATTCAAAAAAGTTCCATTTGTCAACACAACAGTCTTTGCTTTGATTTCCACTCCAAGAGAAGTTTTCACTCCAACAATCTTTCCGTTTTCAGCTAAAATTCCAGCCACCATTTCTTGGTAGAAATCCAAGTTAGGCGTATTCTCCAACATCGATCTCCATTCATCCGAAAAACGCATTCTGTCCGATTGCACTCTTGGTGACCACATGGCAGGACCTTTTGATTTATTCAACATCTTGAATTGAATGGCAGTCTTATCTGAAACAATTCCAGAGTATCCACCCAACGCATCAATCTCGCGCACAATTTGTCCTTTTGCAATTCCTCCCATGGCAGGATTACACGACATCTGTGCAATGTTTTGAAGATTCATTGTCACCAAAAGCGTAGAACACCCCATGTTGGCAGCAGCAGCAGCAGCTTCACAACCGGCGTGACCAGCACCCACAACAATTACATCGTATTGATTTAAAAACATCTTGTATAAATATTATGTTCCACGTGAAACATGTAAAAAAATTCTAGTTTATAAGCCTAATGTTCCACGTGAAACATTTGCATTTTTTCCTCTTCTTTCGAACGCATTAAAGCTTCGTCATTTGGAGATTTATCTTTGTAACCACAATAGTGTAAAACACCATGTGATAGAACGCGCTTTAATTCTTCCTCAAAAGAAACATTAAAATCATTCGCATTATCCTGAACGCGCTCTACAGAAACGAAAATATCGCCTTGTATTAAATTTCCTACTGTGTAATCAAAGCTAATAATATCGGTTAAAGTGTCATGGTCTAAGTACTCTACATTGATTTTATGTAGGTATTCGTCATCGCAAAAGATGTAATTGATTTCTCCTTCATCAAATCCTTCTGATTCAATAATGCGAGAAATCCAATCTTCGTATTGTGCTTCGTTTTCGAGTTCGAAATCTGTTTCGTAATTAAAACTAATCATTGCCTTTAAAATAGTTTTGAACCTTCTGGTTAAAATTGGGTTGCAAAGGTAAGCTTTGTCTGTTTAATATTTCAACACTATTCAGATAATCTTTTAATTCCTTAGAAAGTGGAGCAGTGGAACCATTATAATTCTTATCATTAGTTTTAGACTGACGCTTAGTATCTTCTCCTTGTTGCTGAATGGCTTTTTCCAATTTTAAAAGCTCGTGTTTTAAATTCAACATCTTTTGCAACGTCTCATTTTTGAATCCTTTATTGATTAATTGCTTTTCGATATCTTTCATTTGATTCAAAGCATTCTGACCTTGACCCGTCATACCTTCTTTTTCTAATGCTTTTTGTAAAGCATCACGCAATTGTCTTTGTTCTTTTAGAATTTCTAAAACTTTACCTGCATTACCTTCAGAACCATTCTCACCATCTTCACCATTCTCGCCTGATTGTCCGTTTTGTTTTCCTTGTCCAGATTTTTCACCCGGTTTATCACCAGGCTTATCTCGAGGTTTCATCCCATCTTTAATTTTTTCACCCAAACCTTCTTGTTGTTTGATTATATCTGGAAGTTGCATTCCTTTCCCGCCTCCAGGTTTTGGTTTTCCTTTTCCTGATCCTTGCCCTTGAATTTCCATATTCATATCGCTTTGCACATTACTTAAATAATCAGCTAAACGATTAGCTGACGTTAAAACGTATTGCTGGTGCGAAGCTCCCTTTTGAATGTTATTATCCGCTAAAGTTTCTAATGTCTTATCTAAGTTGTAATGGATTTCACCGACTTCATTCAAAATCGTTTCCGTAATTTTGGGATTACGTAAGGCAACCGCGAACAAACTATCATCAACATGTTTGAATTGCAATTTTAAATCTTGTTGCTTTTTTAAAACTTTGTTCAATTGCAAAGAACGTGTTTGTGTTGCATTTGTGGTCTTAATCAAAGTCTCTTCATCAAATGAAAAAGCTAATAAATTATCAAGAATTTGACGTAACAATTTAGCATCTTCTTGCATTTGTTCCATTTCTCCAGACTGCATTGATTGAGCCATTTTCTGACTCATTTGTTTCATTTTAGCAGCAGCAGATTTTTGCTTTGGTTTTGCTTTCTGTTGATTTTGTTTTTGCAATTCTTCAGAAGCTTTCTCCATGTCTTTCTTCACATCTTCTTGATCATTCTTATCATTAGGAATGTCCATAGGAGCTTTTAATTCTTTGTTTTCTTTGTCTAACTCTTGCAATTCTTTTTGAATATCTTCGAATTCTTTATTGATAGCGTCTTGATTTTCCTTGTTATTTTCTTTAACATCATCAGCTAATTTATCTTCCTTCTCCGCTAACTTGTCTAATTTATCAGCGATTTGTTCCGCCTTTTGTTCTACATAAAAACGTTTCGTTAACTCAACTAACTGTTCTAAATTCTGTTGTTGATTTTTAGCATTCTGTTTTAACTTGTCAGCCTTATCGAATAATTGGTCTTTTTCTAATTTCTTAGAAAGCTCTTCTAATTCTTTAAGCAATTTTTCATTTTTCTCTGCTTGCTTTTCGGCTTCTTCTAAACGACGTAATAATTCTTCTTTATCTTTATCTTGTGATTTTGGATTGAATTCTTCCAAATTCTCGGTTAACTTTTTAGTGAATTCTTTCATCATTTCATCTTGCTGTTTTTGACGATTGATAAAATCTTCCACTTTCTTTTGATCTTTGAAATCTAATGTCGATTTCTCTTTATTCATTTTTTGGAGTTTGTCCAATTCTGAAATTTGCTTCTCTTGATTTTGAAGCGATTTTTCTAAGCTATTGATGTTTTCATTCTGCTCTTGCAGTTGTTTATCTTCTTTTTGCTCTTCTGTAAGCTCATAATGAAGGAAAACTGAGGATTTTGTGCTTTTATAATTGTTAACTACATCATTATCAAACACTTCAAAGTAATATTCATAATTTATACCTTGATCAATTGATAAACCATTTGGAAAAGTATAAATAAATTGGTCAACGGCTTGTTTATTAATGGCTAAATTCGCTTTTCGAACTGCGTTTGGATTTCCTTTCGGATAAAAAACAACTTGTAACTTCGATAAACCATGATCATCGGCAACTTGACCAATCATCATTTTTGATTTTAATTTTAATGAATCTGGCGCAATTTGAACCGAAATAGTAGGATATTGATCTTTAATCGTTGCAATTTGATACGACAATTTTTCAAACTCGTTGATGTTTTTGTTCGATGTAATTACTTCGTAATTCAAATTATCGGTAATTCTTCTTGAAAGCGAAAAGTTATTTTCTTTATTAGCAAAAAAACTTACTTGGTTATTCGATTTGAAACTAACCTTATCGGTTGCCAAAGCGTTAATTCTCCAATTCACAACCGTTCCTTCAGGAACTACAGCATTTCCTGTTCCTTGAATAACTTCTGCTTTTTTACCTAAATAAGAAGGATATTGCAACACCATTTCAAAGTTGGCAATCGTGGGAACATTCACAACATTAATCTGATACTCTTTCGAATTTAATCCATTCGCTAAAAGCGAAAAAGTAACATCTTTAGATAATTTTGAAAACGTATATTCAAAAACTCCTGGCTTAGTACTTTGTAAAAAATATTCTTCGTCACCAATTTGAATGGCGATATTTTCAGGCATTACTTTTCCTTGCGTTTTCACTTGTAAAACAAAATCGGAATTCTGTTGCGCAGTTAATGATTTATTCAACACCACAAATTCAAACGGAGCAGGTGGAGCAAATTTCGTTTCATAATTAACAACTCGAGTAAAACTTTTCGATATGATTTCAGAATTTCCGGTAACGAAAAACAAAATCAATAATAGAATTGGAATAATTGCATAAGGCAAAAACTTTTTGTTCTTAGCAAAATTCACCGCATTTGAAAACGGAATTGGTTGTAATGAAGCCGCTTTTTGCTCGATAGAAGCTGCTAATAATTCTGAAGTTTGACTTTGATTCGCCAATTGTAAAAAATTCAACAACTTGTCTTGCACTTCCGAAAAATGATTGCCGATGATTTCTGACGCTTGTTCGTAATTGATTCCTTGTTGCAATTTGAATAATTTAAACAATGGAAAAGCAATAAAACGAATCAATAAAAACGATTCTACACCTACGAACAACCAAAACAAAATCGTTCTTCCTGAGGTGGATAACCATAAAAAGTATTCAATCAATAAGGTAAAGATGAAATACAACAAGCCCAATCCGATGAAAAGAATAACTCCTTTTATCAGTTCGTTGGTGTAAAACTTCTTGATAAACCCTTCGAGCTTATCGAAAATAATGCTTTTTGCTTCCAAAATTGTTGATATACTGTTTATAACCGATAAAAATACAACATCTTCCTAGATTTGTCAATAGGTTTTTAGTGAAACTTAACATTTGCGAAATCGGATTATTAATAACCTAATGATTTTCTAAAATCTAAATTCTAACTTCTAAATTGGAATCGTATCTTTGCACAACACTTCGACAAGCTCAGTGTGACAATAAAGAAAAATAAAAATAAAATGTCAAAACAAGTTAGAGTAAGATTTGCACCAAGTCCAACTGGACCTTTGCATATTGGTGGTGTTCGTACCGCTTTATTCAATTATTTATTTGCCAAAAAACATGGTGGTACTTTCTATTTACGTATTGAAGATACCGATCAAACGCGTTTTGTTCCAGGAGCAGAAGCTTATATTTTTGAAGCTTTAGAATGGTTAGGAATTGCTCCAGATGAAACCGTAGGAAAGAACGAAAAATTTGGACCTTATCGTCAAAGTGAACGTAAAGCGATGTACCAACAATATGCGGACCAATTGATTAATTCGGGTTGGGCGTATTATGCTTTTGATACAGCTGAAAGTTTAGATGCGATGCGTAAAGAAGCTGAAGCCAATGGAAAAACGTTTATTTACAATCATTCGGTAAGAGAGCAATTGGATAACTCGTTGACGGTTTCACGTGAAAAAGTGGAGGAGAGAATTGCAGCTGGAGAACAGTATGTCATCCGTTTTAAAACGCCTGTGAATGAAATTTTAGAATTGAAAGACATCATTCGTGGCGACATTAAATTTGATACCAATTTATTAGACGATAAAGTTTTGTTCAAATCAGATGGTATGCCAACGTACCATTTAGCAAATATTGTAGATGACCATTTGATGGAAACTTCGCATGTCATTCGTGGTGAAGAATGGTTACCAAGTTTACCTTTACATCATTTATTATACAAAGCTTTTGGTTGGAATGCTCCAGAATTTGCTCATTTACCTTTGATTTTAAAACCAATTGGAAACGGAAAATTATCAAAACGTGATGGCGATAAAATGGGATTCCCAGTATTTCCTTTGGAATGGAAAACGGAAGAAGGAACTTCATCAGGATATAGAGAAAACGGATTTTTCCCAGAAGCGGTAATCAACTTTTTAGCCTTATTAGGTTGGAATGACGGAACCGAACAAGAGATTTTCTCATTAGAAGAATTGGTACAAAAATTCGATTTAAACCGAATTCACAAAGCAGGAGCGAAGTTTGATCCAGAGAAAAACAAGTGGTTCAATCATCAATATTTACAAAAGCGATCAGATGAAAGCTTAGCAGGAAGCTTTAAAAAAATATTAGATAAAAAAGGAATCTCAACTTCACTTGATTTAACAAAATTGGTTTCTTTAATTAAAGAAAGAGCGCATTTCGTGAATGAGTTTTGGGATTTAGCCGATTATTTCTTTGAAGCTCCAACTTCTTATGACGAAAAAGCTGCTAAAAACTGGAAAGAAGAAACGCCAGGATTAATGCAACAAGTGATTTCAGAATTGAATAAAATAGAAGATTTTACTTCGGCTAACATCGAAACCTTATTAAAAGAATGGATGACAACAAACGAAATTGGAATGGGGAAAGTAATGCAACCATTAAGATTGAGTTTAGTAGGCGCGTTAAAAGGACCACATTTATTCGACATTATCGAAATGATAGGGAAAGCCGAAACAGTGAAGAGAATAGAAAAAGCAATTGCTAGTTTATAAAAGAAAAGCCCTGATAATTCAGGGCTTTTTTGTTTAGTAATGTATATGTTACTTTATTGATTCATTTAATGTATTGGCATAATCTCTACCATAATTAGATGCAATCCCTTTAACTAATTCCACAAAACCAATTCCAGACGATTTTGGGTAATATGTAAAAATATTTGATAAATCATCACCTTTATAAATGTATAATAACGTTGCAAAACTACCATTTGCAGTAGGTTGACAATACTCATAAACGAAAGCAACATTTTTCTCATTATTTAAAATTGCTTGTTCAATTCTACTACTATCAACAAACTCAAATTTATATTTATAAGTAGATGTAAATTCTTTAACAAATTTTTCGCCAACAAGATTTTTATCTATAAGTAAGGTTAGATTGCTTAATTCTTTTACACTTGGATTTAATTCAGCAGGAGATTTACTACCGTTTTTTCTCATTTCACTAAAAGATAAATCTTCGTGTGAAACGCCATAATCAATTTGATTTTTGAAAGATGCAATAGCAAATTTAATATCTGCCTCTGTAAATTGCTTTACAGCTGACTTTAAAAATTTAGACTTATCTTCAAAATTAACACTTGACAAATATCCACCATTTATCATAAAAGCAACATCATTAATTCCTAAATAAATTTGAGTAAACCATGTTGAACCAGACTTATTATATTTGTAACCAATAAATATAAATTCTTTTTTATTTTTTCTAATAGCTTTTTCAAATTCCTTTGGCTGTAAATATTGAGAAATTCTTGAGGCGCCAAAATACTCTTCAACATATTTTTTTAAATTAGAATTAAATATTTGAGCATTTGGATCAGAATCAGGAAGTTGAAGAAGAATGATAGGTTTGGTATTCGCAATTTCCCAATCTACTTTTTTAGGAATTTTAAATTGAGCTGTTGAGATACTTACTATTAATAGTAAAATAGAACAAAAAAGTGTTTTCATAAATAATAATTTAGTTGTTAAACAAGAAAGCTCAAATATTTTATATTTGAGCTTTCGATTTTTATTTTTTTTAAGTATTTATAAATAAATTGTAATCTGACCGCTAATCAAACCAATATTTCCTTTCATTTTTTCGCCAAGTAACTTAACGTTGTCGTTATTTTTTAGGTTTCCAAAGAAATTCGTTAAACCATATTGGTAACCAATTCTTGCTCTAACGTTTTTAAAACCACCATTAATTCCAACATAGAAATTGGCGTTAATTTTTGAAACATCTACAATATCTTTCGCTACTAAACCAGGTTGATCTAGTAATAAATTATACTCGTCCTCTTTATCAACACCTAATTTTCCATTTATTTGTAAAACGGGACCAAATTCTAAATTCAAATGATCTTCAATTGCCACATAACTCGGAACAATATAAATTTGAACTGCCGACATTTTAAAACTAGTTTGCGTTTGTTGCAATCCTTTTAATGTTGGAATTGAAAAATTACTATCGGTAAAAAACATACCAAAACTCATTTGCCAATTGTTGTAATAATTACCTCTAACACTTAAACCTCCAATCCAGCCATTTTCAGGTGTAACGGTAAAATTATCGGTATAAATATTTAATTGGGTTAAACCCGCACCAATTCCAATTCGGTTACTATCTCTAAAACCACGTTGCGCCATGGCAACAGCTGAAAACATTAGAAATAGGAAAGCTAATTTCTTCATCTATAATATTTAAGCGCCAAAAGTAAACTTAATAAATGATTTTTTGTAACTTTTTACTTTAAAAAGCGTATAACTTGTATAACTAAAACTATAAATTATGGAGTTTATTACATTTCCTCTTCTATTCGTTGGATTGATTGTCCTTTTTTCTTCGTTTTTCACCGTGAAACAACAAACCGTAGTAGTTGTGGAACGCTTTGGAAAATTTCTTAGCTTGAGAAATTCAGGTTTACAGCTTAAAATTCCAATTGTTGACAGAATTGCAGGACGCGTTAATTTAAGAATTCAACAATTAGACGTTATCATCGAAACCAAAACGAAAGATAACGTATTCGTTAAAATGAAAGTTTCGGTACAGTTCAAAGTATTACAAGAAAAAGCATACGAAGCGTTTTATAAATTAGAATATCCACACGACCAAATTACTTCTTATGTATTTGACGTAGTTCGTGCTGAAGTTCCAAAATTAAAATTAGACGACGTTTTCGAAAGAAAAGATGACATTGCTATTGCTGTAAAACGTGAGTTAAACGAAGCAATGACTACTTATGGTTATGACATCATCAATACGTTAATTACAGATATTGATCCAGATATTCAAGTTAAAAATGCAATGAACCGTATTAACGTCTACGAAGCGCCGCACCGCGTGCGGGCGACCGTCGCCGCGCTCGCGGATGCGCTCGGCGGCGCGCGCGAACTCGTCGTCGCGCGCGAGATCACCAA
>JAANMV010003309.1_pt1 | contig 14204 bp, 16 predicted proteins | sample 7279661 | NCBI WGS metagenome assembly JAANMV01 (sample SAMN14094540, study PRJNA606508) | bioreactor metagenome | isolation source: A lab-scale SPAN reactor treating ammonium-rich wastewater day 121 | place: Ireland: Galway | collected 2017-05-16 | reverse complement strand
GGCGTTGAGCTCGGTCGCGATGCGAAGGCGCGGGTAGAGCTGTGGCGCAATGGCTTCGGCAATACCGCGACCTCGTCTCGCTGCAGCTTCGCGCGATGCGTACGGAGGTCTGGTTCGTCATTACCTTCCAGGGGGCGATGGCGGCCGGGTTGGTCCTGGGGATGGGCTACCTGATGCCGGAGGTCTCCCGCAGGACGGCGACGTACCTGGTGACCGGCACCGCCGCACAGTCGTTCGCCACCGTGGGACTGGTCATGCTGCCGCAGGTGGTCGCCCGCGGGAAAGCGCTGGGCACCCTGGACTACTACCTCACCCTGCCGATCAGCCGCGAGGCGTACCTGCTGGCACTCGTGACGGTCGTTGCCCTGATGGCCTTCCCTGCCGTCGTGTTTTGCATTCTCTTCGGCATGTGGCGCTACGACCTCGCGCTCCAATTCGACCCGGCATTCCTGGCAGTGGCGGTTCTGGCCGTGCTTTCGCTCGCGGGGGTGGGTGTGGCAATGGCCGTGTATTCGCCCCACCAGCAGGTCACGAACGCGCTGACCCAGTTGGTGATCTTCTACGTCATCTTCTTTGCGCCGGTGCTGCTGCCGGTGGAGCAGTTGCCCGGGTTGCTGCAGTTCACCGCGAACTTCTTCCCGCCCACCTACGCGGCCGACGGCGTGCGCGCAACGTTGACCGACCTGCCCGGCACCCACCTCGTGCGCTCGCTCCTGGCGATGACCGGGTTCGCCGCCGGATCGCTCGCGTTGAGCTCGGCGGCGATACGCAGACGCGGGTAACCCGTGACACGGACCCGCTACCCCCTCGGTGCGGCGCCGGGAATCCCCTTCCCCGGCGCCGCACCATATGCTCCAATCCGAGGCGCGCCAGTCATGGCGCGCTGGGCTGCCGCTACCCCGAACGCCGTTTGCGCCCACCCACGGCGCCATGCGCTCCAGTCCGAGGCGCGTCAGGCATGACGCGCTGGGCTGCCACTACCTCGAACGCGGTTGGCGTCATCCGCCGCGGGATCCGGGCGCGTGACGCTACAACACGCCCTCGGAATCAGGCCGGGTAACTCCACGGGCGCGCCGCTTCGAAGGCCGCGCTCACCTGGAGAAGGAAGGCGTCGGCGTAGCGCGGCGCCACCGCCTGCAGCCCGATGGGAAGCCCGCTCGCCGAAAGCCCCGCCGGCAACGAGGCCGCCGGGTGCCCCGTGAAGTTGAACGGGTAGGTGAACGGGATGAAGCTCGATGGCCCGACTTGCTGGCCGTTGATGGTCTGCGGGGGCGGGCCCTCGGCCACGAAAGCGGTGGTGGCTGTCGTGGGCGTCAGCAGCAGATCGTACTGCTCGAAGAAAGCCGTCATCGTCCGGTTCATCTGGTGGCGCTGCTCGAGCGACTCGGCAACCTGGACGGCCGTGATCGCCCGCCCGAACTCGGAGAACCGCGCAAAGCCCGGCTCGAGGAGCGCTCGCTCCTCGGGTGTCATCGCGTCGACCAGGCGCGTATCGCCGGAGGCGGCGATGGTCAGCCACCACTGGATGGGGTCGGGGAAGCCCGGCCCCGCTTCGGCCAGCTCGGCCCCGACCGCGGCGGCGAGTGCCGCGGCCGCGTCGCGCGTCACCCGGACGACCTCCGGGTCGACGATCGCATAGCCGAGGTCGGCGCTGTAGGCGATGCGCTTGAGGCGGGGCGGCGCGCCAAGGACGGCCGCTTCGAAAGAGTGGCCCGTTGAATCCAGCGCGTCGAGGTCGTTCGGGTGAGGGCCGGCCGTGACATCCAGGTAGCGGGCCGAATCGCGGACCGTGCGGGCCATGGGGCCGAGCGTGCTGAAGACGCCCCAGGTGGGGGCGTGCACCTGCGCCCGGGGGATTCGGCCGGCGGTCGGCTTGATGCCGTAGCAGCCGGTCATCGACGCGGGGATGCGTATGGACCCGCCGCCATCGCTCGCCGAGCACAGCGGGACCATGCCCGCTGCAACGGCCGACGAGCTGCCGCCACTGGAGCCGCCCGGGGTCTTGGTGGGGTCCCAGGGGTTGCGCGTCGGCCCCCAAAGCTGGTTCTCCGTGTAGCCCTTGTAGCCGAACTCCGGCGTGTTGGTCTTGCCGAGCACCACGGCGCCGGCGGCCTTGAGTCGCGCGACGGAGACGCCATCATGGCTGGCGAGGCGGCCTTCGTAGGCGCGGGAACCTTCCGTGAAGAGCATGCCCTGCACGGGTTCCAGGTCCTTGATGCCCATGGGGACGCCGGCAAGGGGGCCGGGGTCTTCGCCGCGGGCGATGGCGGCGTCGACGGTGGCCGCCTCCTCGCGGGCGGCTTCCGGGTAGACCGCGATGAACGCGTTCAGGGCCGGGTTCTTCGCAGCAATGCGGTCGAGGGCGGCATCGAGCACTTCGCGCGCGGAGAACGCCTTCGCGCGGACCCCGTCGGCGATCTGCCAGGCGGCCAGGAGTTCAGACATGGAGAACCTCGGAAGTATGGTTGCGGTCCGGAGTATAGAGCAGGGGCGGAGCGAGGGACCGGCCACCTGCGGATCACCCCGGCGCACTGCGCGCTTCGGCCTTCGTCCTTCCTACTTCTCCGCCGCGCGCATCGTCCAGTAGTCCGCCAGCGCCTGCCGGATCACGACGATCGCGTGTTCCCGCCCCTGGAACGGGTCCACCACCACCTCTTTTTCCTCGAGCACCTTGTAATCCAGGAAGAACCGGTGGATCTCCGTCATCGCGTGGGGAGGCGCCTGCTCCAGCTCCTTGATGTGGTCCATCGCCGGGTCATGCGCATGGACCGCCAGGATCTTGTCGTCCACCTTGCCCCCGTCTTTCATGCGCATCAGCCCGATCGGCCGCACGTGCATCAACGTCAGGGGGTGGACCGGCTCCTGGCCGAGCACCAGCACGTCCAGCGGGTCGCCGTCGTCGCAGTAGCTCCGGGGGATGAAGCCGTAGTTTGCCGGGTACCGGACTGAGCTATACAGCACCCGGTCCAGCTTCAAAATGCCGCTCGCCTTGTCGAGTTCGTACTTGTTCTTGCTGCCTGAGGGGATCTCGATGACCACCGGGAGGAGGGTCTCGATCGTACCTGGATCGACCGCGATGTCGTGCCACGGGTGCATGGCCTGGGGTTGCTCCACAAAAGAGGTGATTCGAGTGTGCCATGGCCGTCCTTGCCCGCAATGGGCGCGTGTCATCCGCCGATCGGAGCTATCCCAGCCACCGGCTACCGTCCCGCGCATGACCACCCTCAGCGATATCCGCACCCGCCTCCGCCAGGACCTCGGCGACCCCGATTCCCTCCGCTGGGACAACGACGCCCTCGACCGCCACATCGCCCGCGCGCTCTCCGAGCTCAGCCTCGCCATCCCGCGCGAACTCACCGCCACGCTCGAGACAACGCCCGGTAGCCGCGAACTCTCGCTCACCACGCTCGACGGCCTGGTCGAAATCGAAGCAGCCGAGTACCCCGTAGACCACTTCCCGCCTTCCTACGTCCGCTTCGCCACCTGGGAGGGGACGCTCACCCTGCACACCGCCATCGCCCCGGATGGCGGCGACGCCCGCCTCTACTACACCGCGGCTCACACCCTCGACAGCTCGGCGTCGACCCTCCCGCCCCACCTGGAGGACGTGCTTGCCACCGGCGCCGCTGCCTACGCCGCTCTCGAACTCGCCTCATCCTCGACCGAGCAACTGAACCTGAATGGCGACACGCCCGCGACCTACGCTGGCTGGGCCCGCGCCCGCCTCACCGCCTTCCACCAGCTCCTCCACACCCACGCCCGCAAGAACCGCGTCCGCACCCGCAACCTCTATGTGCCGGCATAGGGCCCCGCGGGATCGCCGGGACGAAACACAGCGGTGCTGAGGCGCTGAGCATCTCCAGGACACCTCCGCGCCTTCCTGTTTATCCGTGCGTCGTTGGCGCACCTCCTGGCGCGCTGGCGGTTTATCCTTCCCCCATGGACCTCTCCCAGTACCCGCTCCAGGCGATCGCCGAAAAGGTCGGCACGCCGTTCTACTTCTACGATGGCGCGATCCTGAACCAGAAGTTCGCCGAACTGGCCGCGCTCACCGAAGGCGATCGCCTCAAGTGCCGCTTTGCCGTCAAGGCCAACCCCGCCCGCGAAGTCCTCGAAGCCGCCCGCGCCCACGGCATGTGGATCGACGCCGTCAGCGGCAACGAAGTCCTCCGCGCGAAGCGCGCTGGCTTCGCCATGGGCAACGAGCCGCCCGTCGTCATGTACACAGCCGATGTCTTCCGCGACAACGCGCTCCAGGCCGTCATCGAAAACAACGTCCTCCCGAACATCGGCTCCCCGGGGATGATCCGCGAGCTGGCCGAGGCCGGCTACCGCGGCCCCATCGCCATCCGCATCAACCCGGGCTTCGGCCACGGCCACGTCCAGGCCTGCGATACCGGCGGCCCTTCATCGAAGCACGGCATCTGGTACGAAGACCACGCCACCGTGAAGTCGCTCGCCGAAGAGGCCGGCTTCCCGGTGGTCGCGCTCCACGCCCACGTCGGTACCGGCCCCCAGATCCGCGAGTTTGACGAGAACATGAAAAAGCTCGTGGCCCTGTTCGCCCACCTCCTGCCCTACTACCCCGATGCTCGTGCCGTGAACCTCGGCGGCGGGATCCCCCACCCCTACCGGCCCGGCGCCGAGCCCTACCCGCTCGGCGAGTACCGCGGCATCCTCCAGGAAGGCGTCCGCCAGCTCACCGCCGCGGCTGAACGGCCCATCGGCATCGAGATCGAGCCCGGCCGCTACCCGGTCGCGGGCATGGCCGTCCTCGTCGCGCGGGTGAAAGACGTGAAGGCCACCCGGGCCAACGAGAAAGGCCCCGGCAACCAGTTCATCATGGTCGACGCAGGCTTTAACGACCTTATCCGCCCGGCCATGTACGGCTCCTACCACCACATCTCCATCGCTGGCGCCGGCCAGGACCGCACCCCGGAACCGTTCGTGGTCGCTGGCCCCCTCTGCGAAAGTGGCGATGTCTTCACCCGCGACGACCAGGAGCTCCTCCAGCCGCGCGACCTCCCTCGCCCCGAGCCCGGCGACCTACTCGTGCTGCACGACGCGGGCGCCTACGGCACAGCCATGTCCTCGAACTACGTCTCGATGGGCCGCGCCGCCCAGGTCTACTGGGAGGACGGCAAGGCCAGCCTCATCGCCCGCCGCGAAACCCTCGACGACATCGTCCGCATGGAGTGCGACGAGGCCCTCTGAGGCGGCCCAACCGCGCCCCACGTCACAGGCGCGCGCGTCAGCAAGCGCGTGGACGCCACTCGCACCACCACGCCGCGCCCGGCCGCTGCCATCCCCGCCTGCGTTCCACACACCCTCGTCCCCTCGCTGTTACCGCGTGGCATACTTGAGCGCATGACAACGCCCACAAGCGTCTCGCTCGAAGAGTTCCTCGCACTGGAGGAGACGAAGCCATACCCGGAACTGATTGGCGGGGAGGTCGTACCGAAAGCGATGCCGGGCCCAAAGCACTCCGCGACCGTCGTCGAGCTCGTTACGGAACTCCGGCTGTTTCTCCGCGATCGGCCAGTTGCCCGCGTCGATACCGAACTCCGGCACCTCCAGCGCGACGAGTCGCGTGTCTACCTCCCGGATGTCTGCGTCACGCTTCGTGAGCGTTTTCCCGGCGGCGACGGGCCTATCGAGTCTCCGCCCGACTTCGCCATCGAGGTGCTTTCGCCAGATGATCGCGCCGGCCGCGTTGCCGAAAGGGTCGACTTCTACCTCCGCGCCGGCACGCGGCTCGTCTGGATCGTCGATCCCGAATTGGAGACGGTTTCGGTTTATCGCCCCGGCCAGGCCCCGGAATTTCACCGGCCTCCCGCAGCAATCGATGCCCAATCCGTCCTTCCCGGGTTCACGATGGACCTCGCGAGGCTCTTCACGGCCATCCGGGACTAGCCACCACGCACGTCAACCACGTCACAGGCGCGCCCTACGTCACAGGCGCGCGCGTCAGCAAGCGCGTGGATGCCACTCGCACCACCACGCCGTGCGCCCGGCCGCTGCCATCCCGCGCACCCTACGTCACAGGCGCCCGCGTCAGCAAGCGCGGGGATGCCACTCGCACCACCACGCCGTGCGCCCGGCTGCTGCCATCCCGCGCGCCCTACGTCACAGGCGCCCGCGTCAGCAAGCGTGTGGATGCCACTCGCACCACCACGCCGTGCGCCCGGCCGCCTGCGCATCAGATCCGCAGCACGTCCCCCTTGAGCGCCCAGAAGATGGCCAGCACTTCTTCCTGTTCGCGCTGGCCAACTCCGTTCGCCAGCAACACCTTCATCACGTCATCGACGGTGGCCACGAACTCCTCTTCCGAGACATTCATCCCGCCGTGGATCGTACGCAAGTCACGGCCGGTGTAGGTCTCCGTCCCGCCGCTCCCCGCGGCAAAAAACTCGTAGGCCAGCCGCTTGACCGTATCCGGGTCCGACTTGCCGAAGCGCGGCGCGATCGTTGGGTTCTGCAAGTGCGCATCGACCAGGTCGTTCGCGATCTTGCGGAGCCCCGCCCCGCCACCGAGCCGGTCATACAGCGTGCGCGTCATCGTTTGGGTCATGCCTGGTGCCTCCTTTGGGGTTGTCCAAGGCTATGTTATACAGCGTTACGCGCACTTAAACTACAGAAACGCGGCCACCTTTACTTCGGCCCCGGCCGCTGGCCTTCCTCGCTGGATCACCGGGGGTAAACGCCATGCCGCCCGCTATTCTGCCAATTCCTTCTTTGCCTCCGGCACCAGCCGGTAGCCCACGTTCCGCACCGTTTCGATGAACGCGTGCCCGTGGATCTCGATCTTCGCCCGGATGCGCCGGATGTGGACGTCCACCGTCCGCGCTCCGCCGAAGTAGTCGTAACCCCATACCCGGTTCAGCAACTGCTCGCGCGTGAACACTCGCCCGGCGTTCATGGCCAGGAAGCGCAACAACTCGTATTCCTTGAAGGTCATCACCAGCGGCTCGTCGTCCACCGTCACACGGTAGTTCGAAAGGTCGATCGCGAGCGCCCCACAGCGCACGTAGTTCTCGCTATCCACGCCGTGCTTGCGCCACAGCGCTCGCTCTATCCGCCGGGCCAGCTCCTCCGGCGGGGACCCCAGCACCACGAAGTCGTCGATCGGCAGGTCCACCGCCACCCGGTCGAGCTGCTCCCCGGCAACCATCGCGATCAGGATGACCCCCTCTTCCGCGTAGGTCGCGCTGAGGATGTTGAAGGCCGCGGGAGGGATGTCTCGCAGGTCGAGGAGTACCACGTCCGCCGTGGGGCTTGCCTCGTCGTTTGCCAGCTGCTCCGGCGTGATCGCTGGCGCCGAGAACCCGGCGCGTTCCAGCTCTGGGCCTAATCGGGCCACGTCCGGGTGGCGGGTAACCAGGAACACCGTACGCATCCGCGTGCTTCCCCTCTTACCCAAGCCAGTATAGACCGGCCCTCGCACCGGCCGGTCCCGGGGCGCGTGAAATCCATGTGAAATAAGTCACGAGACCAGCACGTAGCAGAGCGGCCCGGGTTGGCCTACGCGCACCGGTCTCGCAGGTCGCGCCGGCGCACTTGAGTCGCGAGGCGCAATTCGAACTTCGAACGTCGTCCTTCGAACTTCGCGCCTCGGGCTTAGCCCCGCACGATCCGCTTCAGGGCGCGCAAGACGAGCCACGCTGTGAAGCCCGCAGCCAGGATCACCGGCACTGCCGAGACCGGGTCGTGCGTCCGTTTGAACTCAGCCCGGCCGTCCTTGATTTCGATAAACCCGAGGGGGGACGTCATCGCCCCGCCACCGCCGCCCGAGCCCTCGCCGATCTCGTTCGAGTCGGCGCCCTTCTCTATCCCATGGCCAGAACCGCCCCCAAAGCCAAAACGCACCTTGGCGACCGGGATGACGGTGACGCCCTCGCGGTCGACCGGTTCGCCAAAGGCCGCATGTGCCCCGGCGCGGACGCCGACGCGGCTCGCGAGTGTCTCCAGGATGTTGTCGGCTGATCCAGATGCCGCTTCCTGCGCCTCGCGCAGGACCCTGCTCAGGTCGTCGCTCATAGCGGAGCCTCCCATCGAGAGTGCATGCATGGTGCGCTTCCGCGCACGCCGTTTCAATAGACCGCGACTTTACCCGCCGTCAGTCGCGCGTACCGCTCGCACTCCGGCTCCCGCGCCCGCGGGCCGCCGCCCAGGTGCTCGCCTCGCGGTCCCAGGAGTTCGCAAACTGCTTCTCCGCCCCGCATGCACAGCTGCCGGCCGAGGTTGGGCCGCCCTGCCCCTCGATGCGCCAGCGATGCGTGTGCTCCGCTTCAATCGCGCTCGTTTCGTTTCCCATGGCTGATCCTGGTGGCACTGGTGGTTCCATCCTTTCGTTCTGCCCCGTTGCGAGGCGCGTTCGTTCGTATGGTTCCGGGCCCGCCGGCACGTGCATGCCGGCGGACCCGTTGTTGTGCCGGGTCAGGTCCTAGTAGCGGCGTCCGCCGCCACCGCCACCGTAACCGCCGCCACCGCCGCCGCCGTAGCCGCCGCCACCCCCGCCGTAGCTGCCGCCACCGCCGCGGCGTTCACCACGCTCAGCCGGGGGCTTCGCCTGGTTCACCGTGAGGGCCCGACCGCGGAGGTCCGTGCCGTTCAGCGACCGAATGGCCGATTCCGCTTCGCCCTGGTCGTCCATCTCCACGAAACCAAAGCCGCGCGAGCGGCCGGTCTCCCGGTCCTTCACCACCTGTGCGCTGCGGACGTTGCCGAACGCAGAGAATGCAGTCTGGAGGTCATTGTCTGTGGCGTCGTAACTCAGGTTTCCGACATAGATGTTCATGGTTTCGGTTCTTTCCCTTCCTGGGCGGTCCACGTCGGCGCGGTTCCGCCGGCCCTCCCTGCAGCCCATAGCCCGGTCCGACTCACTACAGACCAGGACGAATCAGGAAGAAACGCAAAGCTGTCTTGAGAGGAGGCCGGACTTCTCGGCCACAAAGGGGGTCAACACCGGTCGTTGTCTCGAGGCCGGTGTCCTCTCCTACCGTACCCTACTTTCGCTTCACGCGTATTCCGCGCCCCTTCTCTCTGCCCCCTTGCCGCCCGTACGCTGTAGCCATGCCCCGACTCGCCGCCGTCCTCACCCTTGGCTGCAAACTCAACCTGGCCGACTCCGAAGAGATCGCTCACGGCCTCCGCCACTCCGGCTACCACGTCGTCGATCGCCTTTGCGAAGCCGATGCCTACGTCATTAACACCTGCTCGGTCACCCACGTCGCCGATGCGAAGTCGCGCAAACTCATCCGCTCTGTCCGCCGCCTTTCTCCCGGCGCCCGGGTCACCGTCACGGGCTGCTATCCACAGTCAGCCGGTTTCGATGCCGCAACCGCGCTCGGCGCCGACCTGGTCGTCGGTACGCGCGATTCCGACAAGCGCGAACTCGTGACCTTCCTCGCCGGCGAAAGCCCTCCCGCGCCGCCCACCGGCGCCTGCGCCCGGCCACTCCACACCCGCGCCTTCGTCAAGGCCCAGGAAGGCTGCAACGACGTCTGCGCGTTCTGCATCGTCCCGCGCACCCGCGGCCGCGAGGAGTCCCGTTCCGTCGCCGGGGTTGCCGCCGAGGTGAACCGCTCCGTCGAAGCCGGCGCCCGCGAGGTCGTCATCACCGGCACCCAGCTCGGCGCATGGGGCCGCGACCTCGATCCACCCCTTCGCCCCCACCACCTCATCTCCGGGATCCTCGAACAGACGGAGGTCCTTCGCCTCCGCTTCAGCTCCCTCCAGCCCCAGGACATCACGCCCGAACTCCTCGCCCTCTGGCAGGACCCGCGCCTGATGCCCCATTTCCACCTCGCCCTCCAGTCCGGCAGCGAGGTCACCCTCCAGGCGATGCGCCGCCGCTACACCGCCGCGCAGTTCGTGGACGCCGCTGCCCGCATCAGGGCCGCCGTGCCCGGCGCAGCCATCACGACGGACGTCATCGCTGGCTTCCCGGGCGAAGCGGATGAGGACTTCGAGGCCACCCTCGCACTCTGTCGCGAGGTGGGGTTCGCCCGCCTCCACTGTTTCCCCTACTCACAGCGTTCCCGGACCGCCGCTGCCCGCCTCCCCGGCCAGCTTCCGCCCCCGGTGAAGCAGGAGCGGATGTCGCGCCTCCTGGCGCTCGGCGAAGAGCTCTCGCTCGCCTTCCGGCGCGAGCACGCTGGCACCATGCGGCCGGTCCTCTGGGAGAGCGAGCGCCCGGCGGGCGATGGCGCCGGATCGCTCTGGCACGGCCATACCGATAACTACATTCCTGTTTATGGAACTGGCACAGGTTTGCTCAACCGCGTTACGCCGGTCGAACTCGGCGAGGTGTACGATGACGGTGTGCGGGGGTACTCCCCCCTGGAGTCCATATGAACGCCGTCCGCCGCATCCTCCTCGTCTTCTACAGCGTGCTTCTCCTCGCCGCCGCCGGCGGCCTGATCGCGCTCACCTGGAACCAGGACCGGAAACTCGACCTCGAGGTCGCCGACTTCAACCTCCAGGCCTTCGTCGATGCCTCCGATGGCGCGAAGTGGGCCGTCACCGGCATCCTCGCCGGCATCGCCCTCTTCGGCTTCCTCACCCTTCTCGCCGCCATCCTGAGGTCTTCGAAGGCGTCCAGCCGCGGCACCCTCCGCATGAAGCAGGCTGATGGCGGCACCGTCGTCGTCACCGCAAATGCGATTGAAACGCTCCTGCGCGATGAACTGGAACGCCTCCCCGAGGTCCGCCGCGTCTCACCCACCGTCCGCGTCGCCTCCGGCGCCGTCGATACCGTTCTCGATGCCACAATCGAACCGAGTGCCAGCATCGCTCACGCCACCCGCGTCCTCGGCGATGGCGTCGCCACCGTGCTCAAGGACCAGGTCGGTGTTACCAGTGTCCGCCGCCCGACCATCCGCATCTCCTACGACGAGCTTGCAGCCCGGCCCGCCGGCACCGTACCCGGACCCCGCCGCGAGCCCGAGGCGCCGCCCATGTACCCGGCCACCGTCGCCGGCCCCGCGCACCCCGAACTCCCGGGCGACGAGGAACCCGCCGCCCATGACTGAACCCGGACACACCCGGCCTCCATCAACCAACGAGCCGCCCTGGGTGATGGAGGCCCTCCTGTTTGTCGCCGAGGAGCCCCAGCCGCTCCCGGCCCTCGCCCGCGCCGCCGGAGTCAGTGATGCCGCCGCCCGCAAAGCCCTCAACCAGCTCGCCGCCGACTACGAAGCCCGCGGCCTGCGCGTGCTCGAGGATAGTCAGCGCTACCAGCTCGGCGCCGCCCCCGAGTTCGCACCCTACATCGAGAACATGCTCGGCACGGGCCCCGGCCAGCGCCTTACCCGGGCGGCCCTCGAAACCCTCACGATCATCGCCTACAAGCAGCCGTGCACGCGCGCCGAGATCGAAGCCATCCGTGGCGTAAACAGCGACCGCCTGGTCGCCATCCTCGAACAGCGCGGCCTGATCGACAACGTCGGCACCGGCGACGGTCCCGGCCGCCCGAAGCTCTACCGCACCACCATGCGCTTCCTCGAGCACTTCGGCATCAAGAGCCCCCGCGAACTCCCCCCGCTCCCCGAACCCCAGGAAGAGACCCCCATCGAAGCTGAGATCTGACCAGCCCCATGCGGTTCCGGCGAGCGCCAGCGATGCCGCGCCGCCCTGTCACTCGAACCCGAAACGCACCGCCCTCAGGCCCGCCCCTTCATGATGCCCCGCCAATACAGCGCTGGCAGGACATTGCGCTTGAACAGGTACATCGACCGGCGCTCTTTCGACTGGTCGAACTTGAAGGTTGAAATCGGCGTCAAGTCGTAGTCGAACTCCGCCATCACCAGCTTCCCGTAGCCGGTCACCAGCGGGCAGGCCGTGTACCCGTCGTAGGCGCCTTCGCCTTCCCTGCCCAGGATCGCGGCCACCAGGTTCTGGACCAGCACCGGCGCCTGCTTCCGGACCGCCGCCCCCGTCTTGCTCGTCGGCAGGCTGCTCGCATCCCCGGCCGCGAACACGTTCGCGTAGCGCGTGTGCCGCAGCGTCGCCCGGTCAACGTCGATCCAGCCATCCGCGTTCGCCAGCGGGCTGCTCCGGATGAAGTCCGGCGCGCTCATCGGCGGCGTCACGTGGATCATGTCGTACTTCACGGTCGTCAGTTCACCGCTATCCAGGTTCTTGAAATCCGCCTCCTTCGCGCCGCCCCGGATCGCGACGAGTTCCGTCCGGAGGCGCACGTCAATGCCCTTGCGCTCGACCACCTTGTAGAGCGTCTTCTCGTACTTCTCGACCGTGAAGAGCTTCGCGCCCCCGTTGGCAAAGATGATCTTCGAGTTCTCCCGGACCCCGGCCTTCCGGAACGCATCGTCTGCCAGGTAGGCTATCTTCTGAGGCGCGCCGCCGCACTTCACCGGCGTGCTCGGCTGTGTGAAAACCGCCGTGCCGCCCTGGAACGTGCGAATGAACTCCCACGTCTTGTCCACCGTCTCATAGGCGTAGTTGCTGCAGACGCCGTCCTTGCCGAGCGCTTCCGGCAGCCCCGGGACCTGGCTCCAGTTGAGCTGCATTCCCGGCACCGCCACCAGGAACTCGTACTCAACGCGCGTTCCGCCCGCGGTGACCACCGCGTTTTCGTCCGGGAGCACCTGCGTTACCGCGTCCTGGATCCAGGTCGCCCCCTTCGGGATGACCGACGCCTCGGGGTGCGCCGACCTCTCCTTCGGAAACACTCCGCCACCCACGAGCGTCCACAGAGGCTGGTAGTAGTGCGTCGTCGCCGGGTCAATAATCGCGACGTCGAGGCCCTTGAGCTTGCGAAGCAGACGAGCCGCCACGCTGATGCCGGCGTTCCCACCCCCGATGATGACCACCTTGTGGTGGGCGTTCCCTGCTGCTGTTCCGTTGTCTGACATAGCTGCCTCGCCTCGTTTCACGCCGGTTCAACCCAGTCTATACTTAATAATGTTGACCGATGAAGTCGAGAATAGCACCAGTCCACCAAACGCGCCTCGTTTCCCGGTATGATCGTGGTCATAGCCTGAGGTCAGCGCGCCGCGTGGTCCCCGTCGCGGACCGGCGTGCACCCGCCCCGGTCACGCCCCCTCTCAACCGAGGCCTGGCGTGCTCTCCGCCACATGCTGCGCTTGACGGTCATCGAGAATGCGGCATAAGCTCCCGCCGTTCCGAATCCCCGGCGCCGTTGGGCACGGTCGTTCTTCGGCCGGCGTCACAGGGGATTGGGGTGATTCGGGCGATGAGGACGACCATGGCTGTGCCCCTTGGCGACTCCGCAGTGGACCGTGACGAGCTGCGAGCGCGTATCTCCGACAAGTACCGGGATGTGGCGCTGAACCCCGCGCTGGGTTTTCACTTCCACTCCGGTGCGCCGCTCGCCAGGATGCTCGGCTACCCCGACGCGGTGGTCGCGTCATTGCCGGCCGAGACCGTTGACTCGTTCACCGGCACCGGAAACCCTTTCCTCTTCGGCGACCTCCACCCCGGGGAGACAGTCGTCGATGTCGGCTGCGGCGCCGGATTCGACACGCTGATCGCCGCCGGTCACGTCGGTAGCGCTGGCAAAGTCCTTGCCGTCGATATGACCGCCGAGATGCGTGCGAAAGCAGCTGCCGGGGCGCGCAAGATGGGTCTGCGGCACGTCGATGTCCGGGCCGGCTTCGCGGAGGACCTGCCGGTCGGGGCTGCCGCCGCCGAGGTCCTCATCAGCAATGGCGTGATCAACCTCTGCCCCGACAAGCAGGCAGTCTTTCGCGAAATGTACCGCGTGCTCAAGCCCGGCGGCCGCATCCAGGTCGCCGACATCCTTGTCCACAAGGAGGTCCCCCAGGAGGCGAAGGACGACATCGCACTCTGGAGCGGCTGAATTGCCGGTGCTCTGCTGGAAGCAGAGTGGAGGCAGGTCCTGAAGCTCGCCGGATTCATTGACGTGGTCATGTCGAACGAGGTCGACGTCTTCTCAGGCAGCAAACAAGAATCCGACGCCGCCGAGTTCGATACCCGCGGCGTGACCGTCTTCGCCCGCAAACCCCTGGCCTGACCCCGGCCCCGCTCGCCGCCCCGATCCGCTCACGCCTCACGCCTCATGCCCTACGCCCTACGCCCTACGCCCGGCGTCTCGCCGCGTAATCGCTGTACCCGCCCTCGAACACCCGCATCTCTCCGTCCCGCACCTCGAACACCCGGTCCACCAGCCGGTCGAGCAAGTACCGGTCGTGCGACACCAC
>JAANMV010003305.1_pt1 | contig 14223 bp, 9 predicted proteins | sample 7279661 | NCBI WGS metagenome assembly JAANMV01 (sample SAMN14094540, study PRJNA606508) | bioreactor metagenome | isolation source: A lab-scale SPAN reactor treating ammonium-rich wastewater day 121 | place: Ireland: Galway | collected 2017-05-16 | reverse complement strand
GGTCGGGGCCCACCGCCGCCGCGACGTTGCTGGTGAGCGTCCAGGGGGTGGTGGTCCACACCAGCAGCGATTCGCCCGGACGCCCCCGCAGCGGGATAATACATCAAATTCAGAGCCATACTCATTGATAACATCAAAATAAATTTTTTGTACTTTTTTTGATTGCCTATTGGTAATTGAAAGACATTCAGCAATTATTTTATCTAACTCCACCATTTTTTTAAAACCAGGCCTTGCTGGGGTGATATAACCATAACGACGATCAGCCAACTCTTCTACGCGATACTGTACTCCAATAGTTAAAGGTTTCTTACATTTAGAACAAATGCCTTTATTTTTTTTTGTATCTTGGGGAGAAAAAACTATATGACAATCACTGTGACCATCAAAATGGTATCGACCTTCTTCAGGAAAAAATTCAATCGTATATAAAAATTTATTAAGATCTTTTTGTTTTAATATCCTAATTAATTCTTGGTAAGATAAATCTTGAGGCTTAATTTCAAACACATTAGACTCTCGTCCTATATTTTTTAGTGAATGTGAATCAGAATTAGATATCAATATATATTGATCAAGCGCCGAGACTTGATAATTCATCAATGGGTCAGAGGATAGCCCAGTTTCTAAGGCAAATATATACTTACTCATATCACCATAACACTCAACTACACTATCAAAGCCAGATTTTGAACCAAAAATAGAAAACCAAGGCGTCCAGATATGGGCAGGAATTATTTCTATTTGTTCATTAACTGATTTAGCTAACTCCAAAAAATCCCGGTCAGACATACCAAGTATTGGCCGACCGTCAGAGTGTAAATTTATACCGCGCGCTAATAATTTTTTATTTAATTTTTTTACTGCATCGATGTTTGGTGCCAAGACTATATTGTGTACTCGTCTAGTTTTTTCACCTTTTTTATAAATAAAAGATAACTCAGTGGTAAAAATAAAAAAAATTTCCTGACTACCATTTTTTAAAGTATAAAATCCGTTACCATTATCTTGCAATTTTTCTTCACACTCTTTTAACCAAACTGGGTGAGTAAAATCAGCGGTGGTCAATAAGTTGACACCTTTAAACTTACCCCACTTATCTAAATTTTCTAAAGTTAAATCAGGTGAGCAAGCCCTAGAAAAGCGTGAATGATTGTGAATATCAGCTACAATACGCATATTATTATGTTGTCATATTTTTATGACAAAAACAACTTTATAGATTTGACAAGTAATCATATCTAAAATAAAATTATTTAACAAATTTAAGGAGGATTAAATGATTAATAATTATAGTAATTTTCAAAAACAAAATATTATTAAAGGAATCAAAAAAAGATTATTTCTCCCCCAGCTACAAAGTCTTAATTATGATCAATTAAAAGAACATTATCCCAATGATCTAAGAGACGCTCTTGAATATATTTCATCAATCCATGATCTTCCCTACGAAGATATAAAAGAAATATTTCAAAATAATTAAAACAATAAGCCGAGTATAAACTCGGCTTTTTCAATTAAAAATAAGATACATTGTTCCCGCGCCGACCTACTTTCCCCGATTGAGTATCATCGGCGCTGATAGGCTTAACTGCCGTGTTCGGAATGAGAACGGGTGTGGCCCTATCGCTGTAGGCACGGGAACAATGTATCTTATTTAAGATAAATATATTTTGTAAAAAATAGTCAATACAATTCTTGTGGTTAAAATCGGGTAATTAGTACTGCTCGGCTGAATCCCTCACGGGACTTACACCTGCAGCCTATCAACCTGGTCATCTCCCAGGACCCTAATAACGAACTCTAATCTTGCAGACAGCTTCGTGCTTAGATGCTTTCAGCACTTATCTTAACCGAACATAGCTACCCAGCAATGCCGTTGGTACGACAACTGGTACACCAGAGGTTACGTCCTTCCCGGTCCTCTCGTACTAGGGAAGGGCCTGCGCAAAGTTCTACGCACATGGCGGATAGGAGACCGAACTGTCTCACGACGTTCTGAACCCAGCTCGCGTGCCGCTTTAATTGGCGAACAGCCAAACCCTTGGGACCTTCTACAGCCCCAGGATGCGACGAGCCGACATCGAGGTGCCAAACCCTGCCGTCGCTGTGGACGCTTGGGCAAGATCAGCCTGTTATCCCCGGAGTAACTTTTATCCGTTGAGCTTCCGCCGTCTTATATCGAACGGTCGGATCACTAACTTCTGCTTTCGCAACTGCTCGGGTGGTAGCCCTTGCAGTAAAGCTGGCTTGTGGGTTTACCCTATCAATCCGGTTTCCATCCGGATCTAGCCAACCTTTGTAAACGCCTCCGTTACCTTTTAGGAGGCGACCGCCCCAGTCAAACTACCCACCAGCTACTGTTCCCATCCCGGATAACGGGACAAGGTTAGAATTAAAATTACACCAAGGTGGTATCTCACTGGTGACTCCACCCCGACTAACGTCAGGGCTTCATAGTCTCCCACCTATGCTGAATAAGAGCAATCCTAATTCAATAGCAAGTTGTAGTAAAGCTTCACGGGGTCTTTTCGTCCAGCCATGTGTAGTCCGCATCTTCACGGACCTTGCAATTTCACTGAGTACTCCGTTGAGACAGTCCCCAAATCGTTATGCCATTCGTGCAGGTCGGAACTTACCCGACAAGGAATTTCGCTACCTTAGGACGGTTATAGTTACCGCCGGCGTTCATCAGCGCTTCGGCTCAGGGCTTGCACCCCTCCCCTTAACGTTCTGACACTGGCCAGGCATCAGCCCCTATACATCCACTTACGTGTTAGCAGGGACCTGTGTTTTTGATAAACAGTCGCTTGGGGTCTTTCGCTGCGCCCCGACTTGAAGTCGGGGAGGCCTTATCCCGAAGTTACGGCCGCTGTTTTGCCGAGTTCCTTAACGGAGTGTCTCTCATTCACCTGAGGCTTCTCGCCTCACCTACCTGTGTCGGATTACGGTACGATTGCCTATCGCGTTAACTTTTAGAGGTTTTTCTAGTCAGTTCATCCGCTTAAATTGAATCCACCCAAGGGCTTCATCTCTTGGCTCCGCCGCTTTTTAATGCTTGCCGGATTTACCTAACAAACAAAGCTTCGGCACCAACGTGTATAACCAAAACACGCTTAAACCTTTGACCTGCGTCACCCCATCAATAGCGATAGGCAGGGTGGGAATATTAACCCACTCATCCATCGACTACGCCTTTCGGCCTCGCCTTAGGATCGCCTAACCCTGGGCTGACAAACATTGCCCAGGAAACCTTGGGTTTTCGGTGGGCAGGATTCTCACCTGCCTTTTTGCTACTCATGCCAACATTCTCTCTTCCTTGCGCTCCACCACTCCTCACGAAGCGGCTTCAGCGCACAAGAAATGCTCTCCTACCAGACGTTTAAATAAATTTAAACGAATCCTCGTCTTCGGTACTAGGTTTAAGCCCCGTTACATTTTCGGCGCGAAAACTCTCGACTAGTGAGCTATTACGCTTTCTTTAAAGGATGGCTGCTTCTAAGCCAACCTCCTAGTTGTCCGAGAATTGACACCACCTTATCCACTTAACCTAGATTTAGGGACCTTAGACTGAGATCTGGGCTGTTCCCCTTTTGACCAATGGAGCTTAGCCCCCATGGTCTGACTCCCTGGATAACCTTACTGGCATTCGGAGTTTGGTTGAGTAGGGTAGAATTTCTTCCCCCAAACCCATTCAGTGCTCTACCACCAGTAGGAATTCCAAAGGCTAGCCCTAAAGCTATTTCGGAGAGAACCAGCTATTACCGAGTTCGATTGGAATTTCTCCTCTAACCACAGCTCATCCCCTCGTGTTGTACGGCGAGTGGGTTCGGACCTTCATGAGGTGTTACCCTCACTTCATCCTGGCCATGGCTAGCTCACCCGGCTTCGGGTCTTGTGCTTACTGCCTTTCAACTTCGCTTCTCAAGTCCCAAGCAAAGAAATAATTCCCTGCTCAAGACTCAAGAAGATAAAAAGTTGAGATCGCTTGTTAAAACTCGGTTTCCCTATGCCTTCTCCCGTTTTATGGGATTAAACAAGCAATAAACACAAACTCGTTGGCTCATTCTTCAATAGGAACGCCGTCACTCCGCCAAAGCGGAGCTCCGACTCTTTGTAAGCATACGGTTTCAGATTCTATTTCACCGCCCTCACCGGGCTGCTTTTCACCTTTCCCTCACGGTACTTGTTCACTATCGATCAGCAAAAGTATTTAGCCTTAGCGCATAATCGCGCCAGATTCCCACAGGATTTCTCGTGTCCCGTGGTACTCAAGAACACTATCAGAGAGTATATAACTCCTTTCGCTGTACGGGGCTATCACCCTCTTTGGCACTTCTTTCCAGAAGTTTCTGCTAGGAAAGTTATATTAATTAGTACTCTCTCTTACATCCTCAAGATATAAACATAGTGTCTTACAACACCCTATAAAGCGTTAGGCTTGAGGCCATAATACTACCCATCGTTAACTTCAAAGAAATTAATTCAGAAGCAGTGAATCTTTATAAGGTTTAGGCTGTTCCCCGTTCGCTCGCCACTACTAGGGGAATGGATGTCTTTATTATCGAGTCATCAAACATCGTAATAACTCGATATAAAGACATGTACAGTTGTTTTCTTTTCCTCCAGGTACTAAGATGTTTCAATTCCCTGGGTCTTCTTTACACACCTATGTATTCAGTGTGCAATGATTCCGCATTCTCGAAATCGGGTTACCCCATTCGGATATCCCCGGGTCAAAGGTTGCTTGCCACCTCACCGAGGCTTATCGCAGGCTGCTACGTCCTTCATCGTCTTTTGCTGTCAAGGCATCCGCCGTATGCACTTAATAATTTAACCACAAGAATAGTATTGGCTAATCTTGTGTCAGTAAAAATTGCATTGACTTACTTAACTTACAAACTTACATCAATTTTTAATTTACAGTCATTGCTCAGCACAAATAATTTTTTATAAATCTTTTCTGCTGACCAATTTTTAGAGAAACAAAAAACCGCTTTTAGCAAGCGGCTGGCAGTTTTTTAGACAACTAAATAGGCCTATCCGCTTGTTTTTTGGTTAAGTATTAAAAGTATTTTCATATATTTCGTGCCTAAGTAGTGTATATTATATTTATATTTTTGGCAAGGGTATAGTGTGGAAAAACTCTATATAACTATTATATCATATTTTTTAACTATTGTCAATTATTTTATAAAAAAGTAAATTTATATATAAATTTGGAAAATATTAATGAGTTATATAAACTAATTAGTTAAAAATATTCATTATCGAGCTTAGCTTGGTGCCGGAGAGAGGACTTGAACCTCCACGGGGTTGCCCCCACCAGCTCCTAAGGCTGGCGTGTATGCCAATTTCACCACTCCGGCAAATTATTATTAAATAGCAATTATAGTGTAAAAGAAAAAGTGTTGTCAAACAAGTATTTTTTTTCTAAAATAAAATCAAATAATAATTTATACAAAACTTATGAGAAAAGAGGAGGGTCTCAAAGTTATTTTTATTTACACAACACTTTTGTTAGTTGTGTTTTTTATTTTTCCAAAAAAAGCTATCACGGAAACTAATCAAATCTTGCCGGGTGATATTATTATCACCGAAATTATGGCAAATCCTAAAATTATTAATGACACCACCGGCGAATGGTTTGAACTTTACAATCGAACTGAAAATGAAATTGATTTATCAAACTGTGAGGTGACTGACAATGGTACTAATAAATTTACTATTTCACAATTAATTGTTCCCAATCAATCTTATGTGCTACTGGCACGCAGTAACAATCCTGATGAAAACGGCGGGCTGATACCTGATTATATTTATAATAATTATACTTTAACTAACACTGAAGATGCTATTATCATCACTTGCCAAGAAACAGAAATTGACCGGGTGGAATACAGTTCAACTCTTGGTTTTATAATTCCAGACGGTTCGTCTTTTTTTCTAAAAGACTTACTACTAGACAACAACTCTGGTGATAATTGGTGTGAAGCAACTAGTATATATGGTGATGGCGACAAAGGTACGCCAAAATTTACCAATGACGACTGTGGGTCAATAAATAATAATAATCCATCTGTTACTTCTAACAACAATCCACCAGTGGCCGAAGCTGGGCCAAATAAAAACGGCCTGGTAGAACAAACAATTCATTTTGATGCCAGCGAATCTTATGATCCTGATGGTGACGCACTAAAATATAGTTGGGATTTTGGTGATGGACAAAAAGCTACTGGTAAAACCGTCAGTCATGTTTATCAACAAAAAAATATTTATTTAGTTACGCTCACGGTTGATGATGGTAAAATTTCTCAAACAGATTCACTAACTGTCACCATTACCGAGTTACCACTTGATAATTTTGTAGGTAAACTAATTATTTCTGAATTAATGCCAAATCCAGCCGGACCTGATGACGATGAATGGATTGAACTTTACAATCGAACTAATACATCACTAAATTTATCTGGTTTAAACTTATTTGATGCTAGTAATAAAAAATATATATTTAGCAATAATGATTTTGCCTCACTAATAATTCCCGCCCAAGGCTATTTTTTAGTACCAAGAGCTATTTCCAAAATAAGTTTAAATAATACTCCACCGGAAACTATAACTATAACAGCAGCTAACAAGGAGATAATCAATCAGGTAACTTATACGGAAACGGCTAAAGAAGGATGGAGTTTGATTTTTTATGATGATGAATATTATTGGACTCAAACTCCCACGCCTGGCTTTAGTAATATTTTGAATTTACCCACTGAAGATACAATTACCAATCAAGAAAATGGTACTGAAGTAAATAATACTAGCGACAATGAATTATCAAATTTGTCTCAAAATTGTCAGCCAGCTAAAAAAAATCAAATAATTTTAAATGAACTTTTGCCATCACCACAAGGTGATGATAGATTATTTGAATTTATTGAAATAAAAAATATATCTTTACAACCAGCCAATCTATGTGGTTGGAGTATCAGCGATCCAACTAAACAATATTTTTTCTCTGACGATGTAACTATTCTTCCCCAAAACTTTTTTGTTTTGGAATCAGCTATTTCACGTCTCAGTTTAAATAATAATGGCGATCAAATTAGTTTATATGATGCAAGTGATGAACTAGTTGATTTTATTGCTTACGGTCGATCAGAAGTTGACTGGTCTTGGTCGCGGACAATAGACAATGAATGGTTCTGGACAAAAAACATAACTCCCCATGAAGAAAATATTTTTTCTATTAACAATAAAACAATTACTGAGCAACCGCTAATTGCCAAATCAGAAAATTCAAATAATGACTATCAATATGTCCCTTTAGAAGAAATAAATCAAACCGCAATTAATGATCGTGTCATTGTAACCGGAATTGTTACTGTACCACCAGGTAAATTGGGCTCACAAATTATGTATGTTATGAATTTATCCGGTTTACAAATCTATCAGCATTTTAAAAACTGGCCTGACTTGACTGTAGGAGATAGAGTAGAGATAAGAGGTGTTATATCTTTCCCTGCTGGTCAACCCCGTCTTAAAGTCCAAACACCAGAAGACATAACAATTTTAGAAAAAAATCAAATTAATAAAATTGTTATGCCAATTGTTAGTACTGATGAGTTGAGTGAAGAAATAATCGGTTCATTAGTAAGTTTGGTTGGCACAGCTGTGGAGGTGAAAAAAAATAGTTTGCTATTGGCCGATGACCAAGGAGAAATTAATTTAGTTATTAAACCATCCACAGAAATTAAGTTGCCGCCAATTAAAGAGGGTGATATACTTGAAGCAATTGGAATAATTGATAAAACAACAGCTGGTTGGCGGTTACTCCCTAGGTACAATGAAGATATAAAAATTATTGAAGTGCAAGGTTTTGCCACTGCTGCACCAATTTTGGCAAATGATAAAATAAATACTGCCAAAACAAATAATTATAAATTTATCAATTATTTATACCTTACTTTAATTGCTATTATAATTTTACTAAGTGGACTAATTTACAAATTAAAAAAACAACAATATGGATACACCAACCACTAAAAAGCTAACTGATTTTGACAACTTTTGGAAAATCATTGCTTTAGTATCTGTGGCTGTAATCGCTGAAGGCGTAATTCTCTGGGCAGCTACTTCCGACATGGCAGTAAATTGGACTTACGATACTGTCATTGCTCCTCGAGTAGTTGCACAAGAAACAGTTGAAGCCGGCGCGCAAAGCGGCGGAGAAATGATTAGTGAATAAAATAAATAAAAAGGCCCATTATACTGCGGACAAGAAAATTTTTATAAGGAGCATTAAAAGCTAAAAGCCTTTAAAATCCTAATAAAAATCCCCATGCTTGTCGTGCCCGCAGAATAATGGGCTTTTTTTAAATTGTTTTTTTAGTGCTAACTGAGTATCATAGCAAAAGTTTTTTAACTTGTCAAGAGTAATAAAAAATACATTTAAATTAATCTAAAAAATTAAAAGTTTATTTTATTTTATAATTTAACAAATCAGCCCGCCGGAACGGCGGGCTGAAACTTTTAATTAACTGTTTTTTTAATTTTAATTTTCTTTATTGGTTATCTTTTCAAAAGCACGTAATATTTCCAAAGGTATAGCAAAAATTATTGTGTTTGATTGATCAGAACTGACGTCATTCAAAGTACTTAGAGTGCGTAAATGTAAAGCTCCTTGTTTACTTGATAAAATACCAGCAGCTTTAGCTAAATTTTCTGCAGCGGCCACTTCACCAGCTGATTTAATAACTACACTACGTCTTTCGCGCTCTGCTTCAGCTTGTTTAGCAATCACTCGTTGCATATCATCCGGCAAAATTATATCTTTTAACTCTACACTTTCTACGCTTATACCCCAGGGGTCAGTTGCTTTATCGACTATTAGTTTAATTTTTTGAGCAGCTGTTTCACGATTAGCCAATAATTCATCCAACTCTAATTCACCACACACGTTACGCATAGTAGTTTGTGCCAATTGTGAAACCGCGTACTGAAATTTTTCTACTTCTAAAAAAGCTTTATCGACAGCTCTTACCTTGTAATAAATTACGGCATTGATTTTAGCCGAAACATTATCCCGCGTAATAGTTTCTTGAAAAGGTACATCCACTGCTTTAACACGAATATCCACCTTGGTCATACTTTGAATAATTGGCCAAATCAAACGCCAACCCGGATCTAATACTTTAACAAATTTACCCAGCTGAAATTTGACTCCCCGTTCATATTGATTGACTTGACGAATACTGCTAATAATTAAAATTAAAACAAAACCAATAAAATACCACATATATTTTATAAAATAATTAGTACATTTTAATTATAATAAAACTAATCAATATTAGCCATAATTACTTGTCAAAGGAGGCTAATACGGTTAATCTTAAAACATATGACAGAAAGAATAATCTCACCAACCAGTAAAGATGAGGACATAAAACTAGATCAAACTTTACGGCCAAAAACTATGGCTGATTTTGTTGGTCAAGATAAAATTAAACAAAATTTAGAAATTTTTATAGCTGCTGCCAAAAAAAGAAATGAGCCAATTGAACATACTCTGCTTTATGGGCCACCGGGGCTGGGCAAAACTTCACTGGCTCATATTATTGCCACTGAAATGAACGCTCAAATTAGAATCACTTCCGGACCAGCTATTGAACGGAGTGGGGATCTAGCGGCCATTTTAACCAATTTATCTGATGGAGATATTTTATTTATTGACGAAATTCATCGACTTAATAAAGTAGTGGAGGAAATTTTATATCCGGCCATGGAAGACTTTGCTCTTGATATCATAGTCGGCAAAGGTCCCTCAGCTAGAACCTTACGAATTGACTTACCTCATTTTAGTATTATTGGAGCTACTACTAGATATCATTTACTTTCTTCACCCTTAAGAGATCGTTTTGGTTCAACTTGGCGACTTGATTTTTATACGTATGATAATATTACCAGCATCATAAAAAGAGCAGCTAAAATTTTAAATTTTTCCATTGATGAAGAGTCGGCTAAATTATTATCTACCCGTGCTCGACAAACACCGCGTATTGCCATACGGCTTCTAAAAAGAATCAGAGATTATGCTGATATAAAAAATCACGGTCAAATTAATCCTACAGTTACCAACGAAGCTCTAGCTCTACTTGATATTGATGCCATGGGTTTAGACGAGATTGATAGAAGGTTGTTACAAATTATTATTGAAAAATATCAAGGTGGTCCGGTGGGACTGGGAACTTTAGCTGCTTCACTATCTGAAGATATTGGCACTATTGATGAAATTTATGAACCTTGGCTGATGCAACTTGGATTTCTAGCTCGTACGCCTAAAGGTAGAACGGCTACTAAACTGGCCTATGAACATTTGGGATTACCAATCCCCATTAATAAGCAAGATACTTTATTATAATATGACTTTTTATCTTTGGTACTTACTTTTTCCTTATGCCATTCTTAGTTTGGTAATTAGCATTATGGCTTTATTTAATTTGTATCATATTATACGTTTTAGTTTTTCCAACTCAACTTCAACTATTACTGCTCTTATTTACTTAGTTGGACTAATAATTATTTTACTTGCTTCGATTATTAGTATCTTACAATACGACTGGACACAAACTATTGAAATTAATTTATCTTTAAATGCTTAAACATTATCTTTTTCCTTCCCAAAAACCAGATGAGAAAATAATTATGCTCCGTCGTAGACATTGGTTAATTGCTGCCAAGATTATTGTTCGTTATGGTCTGTTTTTATTGGCTCCAATAATTTTATACTTGATTAGCAACAATTTTTTAACATTTGTAGAAGCGAGATTGGAACAAAGTTATTTAACGGGTCCACTTATAACTTTATTTTTGTCATTATATTATGCTTTGACCTGGGTGTTATTCTGGTACGCCTGGATCGATTATTATCTAGATGTATGGATTATAACTGACAAAAGAGTAGTTAATATTAAACAACAAGGTTTATTTTCTCGTTCAATTTCTGAAGCTAAACTTTACCGGATTCAAGATGTACAAGCTGAAGTACACGGACTTTTGCCAACTTTTTTTCATTTTGGCAATGTTACTATTCAAACTGCTGGCAATGAAACTTTTGCTATTTTTGAACAAATTCCCAGTCCTTATGAAACCTCAAGAGAAATACTAAAATTAGTTGAATACGAAAAAAAACATCAGGAAGAAAAAGAAATTAATGAAGTAACTACTTTCAACCAAACTGATAATACTTCATCAAGTAACCAAACTTATCATGGAGCTTAAAAATTTTAAATATAATTTACCACCAGACTTAATAGCTCAACAACCAGCCAAACCGCGTGACCACTCGCGGCTTTTTGTGTATGACCGACAGTTAGACCAAATAACGCATGATTATTTTTACCAACTACCTTCATATCTAAACCCAGGTGATGTGTTAGTGCTCAATAATACCAAAGTTTTCCCCGCTAGATTAATTGGTTACAAAGATAGTGGTGGTAAAATTGAAATTTTTTTACTTAAAAAAATAAATACCACCAACTGGCAAGTGCTGGTGGGTAAAAAAAGAAAACATTTAGGAACAAAAGTTAATTTTAATAAAAAATTTTTTGGAATACTAACTAAAAATAATCAGGATGGTACTTGGGAAATTAAATTTAATCTCAGTGGTAACAATTTTTGGCAACAGGTGAATAAAATTGGTCAAACACCATTGCCTCCTTATATAAAAAAATTATCCAACCGCAAAGACTACCAAACAATTTATGCTAATAAAAATGGTTCTGTAGCCGCTCCCACAGCTGGACTGCATTTTACAAAACAATTAATTAACCAGTTAAAAAAACAAAAAATTCAAATTGAGTATATTACTTTACACGTCGGACTAGGAACTTTTGCTCCGGTTAAAACTAATGATATTACCAAACACCAACTACACTCTGAATGGGTAGAAGTTGAAAAAGAAACTGCTAAAAGATTAAACCAAGCCAAAAAAGCTGGCAAAAAAATAGTTGCCGTAGGAACTACCAGTGTTAGAACTTTGGAAGCATTAGCTATAAAACAAAAAAATGGGTACGTGATTAAGTCAACAAAAAAATGGATAAATATTTTTATCTATCCTGGTTATAAATTCAAATTTGTGGACTTAATTATTACCAACTTCCATTTACCCCAAAGTACTTTATTGATGCTGGTAGCCACTTTTTTAGCTCAAAATAAATCGAAAAAATGGGGCATAAAAAAAATTAAACAACTCTACCAAATTGCCGTTCACAAAAAATATCGTTTTTATTCTTTTGGCGACGGGATGTTAATAAAATAATTATTATATCTAACTTGAATTTTATTGATAATCGGCTTATAATGTAAACACTTTATTTATTAATTACTGAAATTTATATGAAATCATTGAGTAAAAATTTCTTACTAATTTTTGTAGTATTTTTTGCGATGGCTGCATTATTCAGCTTTATATATAAACCAGACCAAAAAACAGACACGGTTGGTATCAATCAACTTATTAACTATATAAATAATGAGGAAGTGAATAAAATCCAAGTTGATGGTAATACCATTGTAGTAAGTTTAAAAAATGGTGAGACTAAAAAAATTACCAAGGAAACTAACGAATCTTTTTCTGATGTGATAGCTAATTATGAAATAGATAAAAATAAATTAAATAATGTTGAAATTATTATCAAAGAGGACCCGTCAAAATCAGTTTTTCTTGGAACAATTTTACCATTTCTAATTCCTTTTATTTTGATTGCCGGATTCATTTGGTTTATGATGCGTCAAGTCCAAGGTGCTAACAATCGAGCTATGTCTTTTGGTCAAGCAACAACCAAAGATGTGGGACGACAAAAAATGAAAAAGAAAATTACTTTCCTGGATGTAGCTGGCGCTAAAGAAGCTAAAGAAGAACTAGAAGAAATTGTCGAATTTCTAAAAAGTCCAAAAAAATTTATTGCCTTGGGAGCAAAAATTCCTAAAGGCGTGCTGCTTATGGGCAGCCCTGGGACTGGAAAAACTTTACTAGCCCGAGCAGTTGCCGGTGAAGCTAATGTACCATTTTTTCATATTTCTGGTAGTGAATTTGTAGAAATGTTTGTTGGGGTGGGAGCTAGTCGTGTTAGAGATTTGTTTAATAAAGCTAAGAAAAATTCACCTTGTATTGTCTTTATTGATGAAATTGATGCGGTTGGTAGACAAAGAGGTGCTGGTTTGGGTGGATCACACGACGAACGTGAACAAACTCTAAACCAAATTTTAGTTGAAATGGATGGCTTTGATAATGAAACAAATATTATTGTGATGGCTGCCACCAATCGCCCAGATGTACTTGACCCCGCACTACTAAGACCAGGTAGATTTGATCGTCGCGTGGTAATTGATCTACCTGATATCAATGACCGTGAAGCTATTTTAAAAATTCATGCGCGCAATAAACCTATAGCTGAAGAAGTGTCATTAAGAAATGTAGCTGAAAGAACAGCTGGTTTTTCTGGAGCAGATTTAGAGAATTTATTAAATGAAGCTGCCATTTTTACCGCTAGACAAAATAAACGTAAAATTGGTAAAGAAGAAGTTTATTCTAGTATTGAAAAAGTTATTTTGGGTCCAGAAAGAAAATCAGCTGTAATCTCAGATAAAGAAAAAAAGATCACCGCCTATCACGAAGCTGGTCACGCCTTGGTTGGGCATTTACTTACCCACACTGATCCCGTCCAAAAAATTTCGATTATTTCCAGGGGACGAGCTGGTGGCTATACCCTAGCTACCCCTAAAGAAGATAAAAGATTATATGCTAAATCAGAAATGCTCGACAGACTGGCTATGATTATGGGAGGATATGCTGCTGAAACTTTAATTTTTGGTGAAGTTACAACCGGACCAAGTAATGACCTCCAAAAAGCAACTTCCCTAGCCAAAGCAATTGTCACTGAATATGGTATGGATGAAAAATTAGGACCTAGAACTTTTGGACAAAAAGAAGAGATGATTTTTCTGGGAAAAGAAATTCACGAGAGACGCGACTATTCAGAAAATACTGCCCAAATGATTGATGAACAAATTACTGGAATTATCAAAAAGGCTTACTCTGAAGCTAAAGATTTAATCACTAAACATAAAAATAAGTTAGAACAAATAGTAGAAGTCCTATTAGCTAAAGAAACAATTGAAAGGGAAGAGTTTACTGAAATAATGTCTTAAAAACCTAAAAATAAAATT
>JAANMV010003299.1_pt1 | contig 14244 bp, 6 predicted proteins | sample 7279661 | NCBI WGS metagenome assembly JAANMV01 (sample SAMN14094540, study PRJNA606508) | bioreactor metagenome | isolation source: A lab-scale SPAN reactor treating ammonium-rich wastewater day 121 | place: Ireland: Galway | collected 2017-05-16 | reverse complement strand
CGATCTGGCGGACGAGCTGGCGCTTCAACTGGTGGTAGATTGGCTCCTCGCTGCTGCGATCAAGCGCAATCGGCAGCATGGCCCACCCTCCTGATCCCTTTGCACCCTCAGTTTAGCGCAACAATAGGGCCAAGTATAGGGCCAAACAAGACCAATTTGGGGAGAACCGAGCAGCGAGTAACGAGTAAGGGTTTCGCAGTTGGCACGTTTACCTGGCAGCAAGAGCCAGAAAGTCCACTGAGGACACTAAAGGCACAAAAGAATCTGTCCCTTTCATCTGTGTTCTTTGTGTCCTTAGTGGACAAGTGCCCCTGCTAATGCGCGATGATCTGTTGCACCCAGCCGACCGACAGCGCGCCCGCGTAGGCGATCAGCAGCGCCTGGGCCGTCTTGCCGACCCAGGCCGCCGCCAGGAAATGCCACCACTTGACGCGCAACGACCCGGCGGTGATGCCCGCCATGTCAAAGGCCGGGTTGGGGATGATGGCGAGCACGACGATCACGAGCAGCCCGTAGCGCTCCATCCAGCCCCCCATCCTACAGCCATGATTCATCCCACTGCCCGGATCGATCCGACCGCTTCGATCGGGCCTTTCTGCTGCATCGAAGAAGGAGTGCATATCGGCCCGGAAGTTACCATCATGGCTGGATGCCAGATCGGACAAGGGACCTTCATTGGCGCAGGCTCCTGGATCTACCCGAATGTCGTTATTGGAGCGGCGGTCCGCACCGGCCAGGATGTCATCGTTCACAGTGGAACAGTCCTCATCTCGCCGGTCTGTGAGGTGATCGCAGAAAACGAGAATGCCGGGCGAAAGTTTCTGACCGAAATCGGAAAGGATGTTGAGATCGGAGCGAGTGTCACAGTCGAACCTGGACGGAATCATCCGACCCGGATCGGTCCAGGGACAAAACTGGATAACCTGGTCCGCATCGGCGCCGAGGCGCGCATCGGTGATGATTGTATTATTGTCGCTCAGGTTTCCATCGGAGCGGGTGTCACGATCGGGAACAATGTGACGCTGGCAGGCCAGGTCTGTATCGAGCCTCATCGCCGTGTCGGGGATGAAGTCATGGTTGGGGCCAAGAGCCTGATTTCCGATGAAGTCGAGGATCGTGCCGTGGTGAGTGGCATCCCTGCCCTGCGCCATGACCAGGATCTCCGGTTGAAGGCCCACTTGCGGCGATTGCCGAAGCTGTTTCAGCGTGTCGAAGCACTCGAAAGATCGCTCCAGTACCCCTCCGACGAACCCAGCTGAAACTGGAAACAACCAATCGATAAAGATCACTTCTGTGATCTTCCTTTCCGAATCCGGGGTTTACCATGCGTATCCGAGAACTTCAGGAATTTCTGGGATTGCGGCGCAGCCTGGCCGGGCTTCTGTCCATGTGCATCCTCGTGGGGATGGGCGAAAAGATGGCCGAACGCTTTCTGCCCATCTACCTCATTGCTCTTGGGGCCGGTCCACTTGCCATTGGGCTTCTGAACGGGCTTGATAACCTTTTATCCGCGCTGTATTCCCTCCCGGGCGGGCTGTTGTCGGACCGCTTTGGGCATAAAAAGGCACTCCTGATGTTCAACCTGCTTGCTATGGTCGGCTTTGCCATTGTGATCCTGATTCCCCGCTGGGAAGCGGTTCTTGCTGGAGCGGTTTTCTTTTTATCCTGGACCGCCATATCTCTTCCCGCCACAATGAGCCTCGTTTCGACCCTCCTCCCCAAAAATAAACGGACCATGGGGGTTTCCATGCACTCACTGGTCCGGCGTATTCCGATGGGGCTGGGTCCAGTTCTGGGTGGATTGTTTATCGACATCTGGGGGCGGACCAGCGGGGTCCGGCTTGCTTTTATTCTTGCGTTCGTGATGGCTGGGCTGGCTATCTGGATTCAACAGATTTTCCTGCCGGAGGATGTACCCGCCAAACGGGAGAGTCCCGATGATTCACAAAAGAGTCCATGCCTCCTGATGGCTCAGATGGGACCGGCTTTAAAGAATCTGCTCATCTCAGACATCCTGATTCGTTTCTGTGAGCAAATTCCTTATGCCTTTGTCGTGGTCTGGTGCATGGAAAGCATCCAGCATCCGGTTACAGCTTCTCAATTCGGATTCCTGACTGCCATCGAAATGGCCACCGCGATCCTGATCTATATCCCGGTAGCATACCTGGCCGACCGATCGACAAAAAAGCCCTTCGTGGTGGCCACTTTTGTCTTTTTCACTTTGTTCCCTCTTATTCTGCTGTGGTGCCATTCATTCACAAGCCTTGTATTTGCTTTTGTATTGCGGGGGCTGAAGGAATTTGGAGAACCAACCAGAAAGGCATTGATCATGGACCTTGCGCCAGAAGGAGCCAAGGCACGCATGTTCGGGCTTTATTATATGATTCGGGATGTGGTGGTATCAGTTGCGGCATTCGGTGGAGCTTTTCTCTGGATGAGAAACCCCGCAACAAACCTGCTGGCCGCTTTCGGATTCGGAGTGCTGGGAACTCTGTGGTTTCTCTGGAAAGGTGAGGATACGGGAAAGGTTGTGGCGCAAACCGCCTGAAAAGGGGAGGGGCCGCTTCCCTCCCCTGCATTCCGGAAATGTCTGCGCTTCCTGCGGCTTCAGTCTGCCACAGAAAAGCGATAATTCCAGCGCCGATTCGGGGCGCTGTCTCCATTGACACCGAACTCGGATACACCCTCGAAGCTCTGGATATTGTCGGCCCAGTGGAAATCGAAACTGGGTGTTCCATCATCAAGGCCTGTCAGGTTCCTCGGGACTGCCAGCTCCATCCCATTGCCATTGACCCGATAGGATGCCTGACCGACAGTCTGCCAATCTCCATCCTTCCAGGCTTTCACAGTTGTTTCTGTTTCGGATGGAACCTCTTTGTTGATTATGTAGTCATACCCCAGCCACCCGGTCTTTGTGTTCTTGTCGCTGTCGATGAATAACAGCATCCAGTTGGGATCGGGATGTGAGGAGATCGGCTGGCTGGTCTGCACAAAGAAAGACAGATTCCTGTCATCAAAAGCAGCTTTGGCAATGACGAAATCATTTCGCCCAGTGTCATTGGCATACAAGGTTTCTCCATAGCCTTTATGGTTCCGATGGGTAATATCGCCAATGGTATCTCTGAATTCGGGGGTGGCATCTTTCCAGTCCTCAAAAGAGCCATCGATGGCGATCGTGTGGCTCCCATTTGCTTTTGGGACTTCGCGAGCGCCTTTGTACCGCCGCACCCAGCTGGCCAGCTGGTAGTAGTAGTTGTCACCATGCCCACCCCGCATCGGCTCACAGTCACGGCTGTATTCCTGGGTGTACTGATCGACAAACAGCCCGCCCGGAAAATAGCAATCGGAATCTTTGTAACGGCTCCATTCAAGGAATCTGCCGGCCACCCATTCATTCCAGCCGGTTACGAAAATAAACTTCGGGTTTACCTCCAGAGCCCTTTGCCATTGTTCATCGAAATTCAGGCCCAGGCTGACTGCATCTTCACGCGGATCTTTAGCCCCTTTATGCCAGCTGCGCCCCATCGCCCCCTTCTTGTCCGCCATAGGAGCCGGGCCGGGGGTGTTGGGGAGTGCATTCTGCGCCACACCGACACTCATCTGCTCGGTTTCCCCTTTGCTGTTCTTGAAAACATGCTGAGGAAAAACCTCCAGCCAGCTCCACTGATCCGGTCCAGTGGGGCCGATCCAGTAATCCGGCATCGGGCGCCTGAAAGTAAAAAAGTCCAGCATGGCCGGATCTTTGATATAGGCCTTGTCCGCCAGGATGAAGGGCTTCCCCTCCCAGCGGAACCACAGGTCACTCCACAGACCTGGCTGATAAAGATCTTTCCAGACACGGTCGGTGATCGGGGTGGGATCTCCAAAGGGGGCTATAAAGCCGATGGCCGGTGTGCGCGCTCCTTCCGCCCGCATTGCGGTGTATTCACGGCAGAGGGCTTCATATTCCTCCTTCCAGGTGAAAGGGGGATTGGTGGTGTCGAAGAGGACCACATCGATGCCCGCATCCACCAGCAGGGTGGCATGTTTCCGAATCACGAATGGGTCGGTCATGATGTAGTAGCCCAGCTCCGGCTCACCCCAGTGGTGAGCGGCGGGAGGCTCAGGCCATTTGACAACCCCATCTTTGGCAGTCGCGATCAGTTTTGTATTATCGAATGGCCCTGGTCGATTGCCGGTGTGCCAGGTCCAGTAAAAAATCCCCACCTGTTTGTCCTTCTTTGGCGAACCACAGTCCTCATTCCCGGGAACAACTCTTCCGAGATCATCGGTCGCAACCCAGGTATCGGAGAACGTATCTCCATCGGTGAAAGGCTTGCCGGAAAATGGGCTATCCGCCGAGATACACTGTGCGGGAAGAATGAGCACTGCAGCCAAGAGGAAAACTCGAGTGACAATCCGATTCAGCTTCTGATCCCGCCGGAATGAACATGCAAAGTGTTGGTTGATCGACATAGCCAGCCTCCTGCACAGATGTTTTCCTGTGATACTGAAGGAGAACTCCGATTCTGTCATCCCATGGAGATCATGGCATCCAGAGTCATTTGGCTGACTTGATGAAGGCCAGCACATCTTTCGAATTGATCTTTCCATCCCGGTCATAATCGACAGCCAGAGGGATATCTCCCTGGCTTAACCAGTGCTGGGCCAGGCTGAATGCATCGAGGCCATCGACGATTCCATTCATATTGGCATCACCTGGAGGAGCGAACTCGATCGGAATGAAAAGCTGAAGAGCATGTGGAACACTGCCGGGACCAAGCGTTAGAAAGAGGAATTGCTTCTTATACTCCCCGGGTGGAGTCAGGATATACGCACTCAACCCGACTGTGCGAACTTCACCTGCCTGCAGATGCGGGGCACCGGGGGAGACGACCCCAGGATTCTTCTTTAAGGCCATTATATCCATATCGATGGTGTCATCGGGTGCATCGACCGCCCAGGTATAAACATAAGCCCGATAGGTGCCTGCGACAGGAAAAGGATAAAAGATCGATTCGGAAGAGCCTTGAGAATCCGACTGCATAACGAGCTCTGTGTTCTTGTAAACGCCATCCGGTGTAGTGCCATCAGCGCCATCACGGTACAGGTACAGATCGACATCTTTCGCTGTCGATCTGGCATCCACCCTGATCAAACCGGTTAAGTTATCGGTTCCAAAAGTTGCATGGTAATATTGGCTTTCCTGGATGGATTGAAAATTGTAGTGGCTGGCGCTTGAGGGGCCATACGCTTCCCCGGTGAAACCATCCATTGAAATCCCTGAGGTCACAGTGATGCTGTCCACAAAATTATTGGTGGCGGTGTACAGTTTGAGAGGGCTGGGTTTGATGTTGATTTTCGAAATCTCCACCTGGCATGGAATTTCGAACCTTCTTCCGCTGAACAGGACATTCTGGACAAACAGCGCATGCAGGCCATCGGTTAACGGGGCCAGCGAGTAGTCACTGTTGGAACCGGAGGCAGTCTGGTACCGCCAGTTGGGACGGCCAGGGCTTCTGAAGCCGCCAACAGGAACCAGGGTATTTGGTCCGAATTCGGTGTGGTAATCCGGGCCTCCGGGTGTTGTGAAGGAATCTTTTTCCGGCCCCATAATCAGTGTATCGATATCGGTGGGCAGGGTATCCTCCCAGGTGGTGCGTGTGAGCAGGTAATCACCGGATGAGGGGTTCTTGCAATCCAGGAAAAAGAATCGCCCATCACCCGATTCCTCCCGGCCTTCCCATGAGAAATCCCCTGAGAGGAAAGTATTTCGAAATGGACCAGCAGACTCGGTCACGTCATGAATCAAGTGATTGGAGTTCTCCAGTGTTCGGGCCACATTGATCATGACCGGAATGACTGTCGAATCGGTTACCTGCTGGAGAGGATCGGGCTGGAGGATCAGTTTGGCGGTATACAGCCCCAATGGCATATTGGGTGGGATAGTGGCATTCAATTGGATATAGCCATGCTGTCCGGGCGGGATGAGGAGTGAGTTCACCCCTGCCTGAAGCCAGGGGCAATCCACTTCACGGAAGTAGGTGGCGCGAATCCGGATTTTGACCGCCACGGGAGTGCTGACTGGTTTACGGTGCTGGATTCCCACCCAGATCCCATGGTGGTATCGCGAGAGTGGATTGGCAACAAAGGCTCTGAGCGATGTGCCGTTATTATATCCATAATTGAAACGCATAAACTCACCGGCATCCATTTCTCCATCTTCCACCAGGCCGGGAATCGATCCCCGTGTGTCATCGAACAGCTTTCCATTGCCATTGACATCGGTCCAGTCATAAATCAGGAGGCGGTATGAATTCTCGCGAGGTGGAAGAATCGAGCCTGGGTCGCCTGTCTGATAATTGGTATCGAAATCTTCGAAAGGATAGATCGCCTCGAACACAATCAGATCGGTTCCGGCAGGTATGGGATTCTTCCCGGGGCCATGGAAGAGGGTTGCATAATCCGGCTGGCGTATATCCAGTTTTTCAGCGGAAGTGGCCAGTGTGTTGATTTCAAAATCGGTATGGCCGAATTCCTCCAGTTGATTGTCCCTCACCTGAAGTGAAATTGGCTGCGCCCCCTGGTTCCAGACATCCACAGTCTTCTGATAAGCCTGCCCTGGATAGACAAGGCTGGCATACCCCGGATATTCAGTCCCACGGAAGTTTCCGGGAACCCACGATGGCGGGTTAACCTGAATGCCTTTTGACTGTCGCGCCAGATTGACTGCACGGCCCGCATGGATACGTCCACTCCCCTGGCGGAGAATGTCATAGTTGAGATCAATGGCCGAGCTCATCAGGATCCGCCGGACAGCCTTGGAATTTGGCCAGACACCATTGGCCTGCTTATAGGCCTGGCAAACCAGCGCAGCAACTCCAGCTGTTTCCGGGCAGGAACGGCTGGTTCCTCCCCACTGATCCCAGGCCTTCCATCCATCCTTGGCTTCATTGAGTGTCACATCGCCACCCCCCCAGGCGCCATGAGCGACCACATCGACACCGATCTGCCCGGTAGCAGTCGGCCCGGATCCGCTCCATGATTGAATATCACCATGGAGAATCTGGTCAGTGCTTGTCAGTGAATCGTACTCATCGCAGGTATCGTAACTGGTACATGCTCCGACTGTGACAGCCCTGAAGGAGGAGGGAGTCGTGCAGGTCGAATATCCAGGGGCACCATTGCCGGTCGACTTCAACCAGGTTATCTGTGGCGCTTTGAGGGACATCTTATCGATCAGACGCGAGTGAGGATCCCAGCCGTCATTATCGATATCTCCGGCTCCATAACTCATGCTGACAAGGTTGGGTTCATCGCCGGTATTTTCAATGCCATCATACCCGAGAGCGAAAAAAAGGTGAAAATTGGCGAGTGTTCCACCCACGTAATAATTCCCGACCGCGATGATCTTTGCCTCGGGCGCTGGCCCCTGAACCATGCCATCTCCTGGCCCCTGAAAGGGTGGTTTGATGCCAGGCGCGCCTCCATTGATAATCCCCCTGGCAACCGCAGCTGAAGCACAGAATGTTCCATGGTTCCCGCCCCTTTCATTCTTATCATTGATCATGAAGGCGACCAGGGAGCCATTCGCAGGAGGAGAAGCCTGGTAGAGCCAATCGGCTGTGGGGATATTGCGGACTCCATTGGCGATGAAATACACCATGCCTCCGGAAACATCCGGATAACCATCTGATCCAGCTGTATTCGCGGCGGAATCCCAGATATCTCGAAAAGAAATCTCGCTCCCTCGAAAGCAGGGTTTCTCATCAGTGAAATCATAGTCCCCATCCAGGTCGACATACACAGTGTTGTACCCCACACCCCGCTGAGCGGTATTCGGATGATCCACCAGAAGCACCGCTGCGGAGTAATCATTCAGGACATCTTTCTTCAACTTGGTATCGGGATGAATTCCAAAGCGATAGATCCCCGATACGCTCTCGGCGTTAAAAGTGTATGTGTGAGTTTCTGTCTGATCGCCATGGTAGATAGCGAAATTGGCTGTTCCCACACCCCCATTGATTGTGACCGGAGGGGTCGAGCTGGTATCGACAAACCAGGTCCCTTCGGTTGTGTGTGACATGTAATAAGTCGAAAGGGAACGGTCATCAAAGCAGATCGGCCAGCCATAATGTGGTGAGGCAGGATTTAAATCACGCGCCTGGGTTCCCAGGAGATCGGGATTTGCAAAATCGACTCCGGTGTCAATGATGGCAATTTTTACTCCCGCTCCTTTGATACCCAGGGACCAGGCCTCTTCCAGGCCCAACGGGTTTTTGATCCACCAATCCTTGTTTTCTTTGATAGAGACTTCCTCAACCAGCTTCTTTGCCTCGGAGAAGGGGGGAGCCTGCTTCAATGCCTTCTGAAATTCCTCGTGACCTGGAAGTTTCCTTTGAATCCCTGGCACATCCGGATCAGGAGGTGAAGGAGGTGTACGAGGCCCAAAGTCAAAGATTCCCTCCACTCCGGGGTCGCTGGCAGCCTTCAGAATTTCACGTGATGTCAGGAAACCGCGTATCAGACGCATCCCTGCAACATCCATCACCTGAATCTGCTTCAAATATTTCGGTGGCTCGGTATCTTGCGAGCAGATAATTGTGACCGGGTGGCGGGCTTCGGATGGAACAGAAATCTGTGCACGGAGTTCCGGGCTGATTTTATTTCTGGAAGTATCGATCTGGGAGAAGGAAGAATTTGGGGATAGAGAGAATGCCAATGCTGCGAGGCAGGAAATCCATCGAATCATCAGGGTGCCTCCTTAGGATGAGGGCTGGAGAACAAAGTTCAGATAATGTCAATAATATCAGAATTTCAAGACAACAGCTGAATTATTCGTTCAAGGCGATATCCGGCATCCTGAGCGGCAACAAGGATGTCGTCGGCGATCTGATCGATCCCATTCTGAGAAGGTTGATTATCTTCCGATCTGATATCTTCTTTTTGAATCGAGGGCATTTTCTCTGCCAGCCACAGCCCCTGGATCAGCCATTCAAGCCGTTCCTTGCTGATCCACCGGGACCCTTCGTATTCATTCAGTTGAAGGTATTCGGCTACATCGGCATCACTCAGGAGGGCAGCCAGGTCTTCCGCCAGGGTGGCCACAGTGCAGGTGCCAAGGAAACCGGATCTGGCATACAGCAGGACAGACAGATTCGCGAGCAGACCCGGAGAAGGGTTATCGTTGCCATCCGCTTCAAAGGCACGCACAAGAACTTGTTCGATCAGCCAGTCTGAGACCCAGCCGCCGTTGGGTTGGACTGTTTGAGGGCGGATGAATAATTTCTCGAACTGAACCAGCACAGACCGGGCACGCAAGGCGGAACGCAGCGGAGCATCGGGCAATAGCTCCTCACTGGCCTCAGGATCCTGCTTTGCAGTGGCCGGGCCGGTCCTTCTGTTTTCCACCCATTCCGAAAGCAGGTCATCAATGGTTATACAATCCTTTTCGATCTGCCTGGAAATGCGGGTCCAGTCAAGGGTCGCAAGATCGTATCTCCGTGCCGCAGAAAACAGATCGGATGTGACCTTGTTGCCTGCAATAGAAATCTCTTTCGCTCCGTTTTTCACAACCGACAGCAGGAATGCAGTCATCGGATTCAGGATCGGCGACAGGATCATCTCTTTGCGTGCAATTTTCAGATCAGGCGCACCGCTGCCAGACAATCTGGCGGCCAGTTGGCCCCAGGTTCCATCTGAATCGAGAATCTCTTCGAGATCGATAAAGGCCTGGTACTGATAACCAGGCAGCTGAACAAACAGGCCTTCATCCGCCAGCTGGCGGCCCGAACGGATATACTGAAGAGAATCGCGGTGGTCACGCAGGAGGTAATAAACATTCGATTCCGTGCGCAGGTCCAACGCCTGAACCAGCGAGCGTGACTGGAGATCGGTTTCATCCTGGCTGCCCATGTTGATCGGGGTGGAGATCCGAATCCATCCCGAAGTGGATCTGAGCGAGTTGTTGTACAGGATGATGGCCCGTTCATTTCCCGCACGGTTTGAATAAGCAAAGACATCTTCGTTGACATGACCTTCAGGCGTGAAAAAATCATAAAAAGCGAAGTTCTCGACTCCACTGTAAAGGTAACGTTTGCGCAGGAATGGAAAAATCTGGCCAATGTGGCGATTGACCAGGTCCTGATCCACCGATTCATCCCAGTAGGCTTTGCGGTATTCCATCCCATACTTTTCAGCGAACCCTTCGATCTGCCCATGCCCGAACATCGGCAGCCCGGGCATGGTGGCCATCATCAGGCAGATGCCGAGGTATTTGTCACCTTTTCCGAACTGCTCGACAGCGGTTTTTTCATCGGGGTTGTTCATGAAATTTACAAACCTGCGCAGGATTTCAGGGCTGAACTCGAGGACATTCCTGATGGTCAGGCGGTATTTGGAATTTTCCTCATCCTTGAGCATGTTCATGAAAGCGCTGTTATAAACACGGTGCATCCCGAGGGTGCGCACGAAATAGCCTTCCATCAACCAGAATGCTTCAGCGAGCAGCAGGGTGTCCGGCAACTCCTGTGCGATGCGGTCCACCACCTGGCGCCAGAATTCTTCCGGCATGATTGAGTTGAACTCTTCAGCATCCAGCCCGTGCTCGGATCTGGAAGGAATATCTCCTCCGAGGCCGGGTGGAGGAAACCAGAGGCGATGAAAGTGCCGTTTTGCCAGTGTCATGGCCGCATCGAAACGGATGATCGGGAACTTGCGTGCCACATGCAGGATGGTCTGAATGGCGGCTTCCCGAACTTCCGGGAGCAGGTAATTGAGCTGCGCTGTATCGTTCCATGGCATGTGGGTTCCATCATTGCCATGATAGACATAGCGTGCCTCCCCCGAGGCGTTGTCGACTCTCTGGAATACGACTGCTGCATCACGGTGGTCCCAGTATCGATCCTCGATGCGTATAGACACACGCGGATCACCGGACAGGTTTTCGCCTGTGAATGAGTAGTTGGGGAAAGGAGAGTGATCACTCTGAATAAACCAGTCCGGGTGCTCGACCACCCAGCGCGAATCAATTCCCATGTGGTTGGGGACCATGTCACTGGCCAGCCTGATGCCCCGTGCCCATGCGCGTGACCTCAGGTTTTCATAAGCCGATTCCCCGCCCAGCTCGGCTGCGATGACATAATCATAGATTGAGTAAGCAGAGGCCACCGCTTCAGGGTTGCCCCGCAGCTGTTTGATGCGCTGGGAGGCATGGGAACGTTCCCAGACTCCAATCAGCCACAAACCAGTGAATCCCCATTCCGCCAGACGATCCAGCTCTTCATCGGGGATCTGGTCAAGACGAGTTATTTCATGCTCGTAGGATTTTGAAAGCTGATCAAGCCAGACATATATTGATTTGGCAATGAGGACTACATTCGACATCCAGTCGCGATCCCGGGTGAAGCGCTCATACTCCGGATGGGCGCTCAATTGACCCGGTTTGCGTGAACGGAAAGTCAATACTTCGGCCGGTGCGGGGCCGAAACCGCGTGGACGATGCTCTTCACGCAGCAGATCGCGCCCAACCAGCAAACGAGTCTGCAGGTATGAGGGCAGAATCTTTCCCCAATGCTCATAGATGAATTCAAGCTGGCCGATCAGTGAATCCGGAGCCGCTTTCATCGGCGCCCTTAAAATGTGGAACAGAGAGCCTCCTAAAAATTCGGAGACGGGCTGGGATTCAAAAAAGGTTTCGAGGGACTGAACAAGCACCTCATAAACGGTTTCATCTTTCAGGCGCCTGTCATCGAAAAGTGGAACAAGGTGCTGAGCAGCCGGATTCTCGACAGAAAGAGACAGAAGAAGCAATTCGCGAATCGACAGGATCTGATTGGAATGGCCATCCGGGCTGGCTGCCTGAAGAAAAGAAGCGCTGTCCACTTCCGAAGTGAGGACATCCAATGGAGGAAAGAAGCCCACAAAGGTGTGGAGTGTTCCCTCGATGGATTCCTCCCCGTGGGTAGATGAAAACTGGTCCAGCCCATCACCGAGCGCCCCCGGGTTCTCCTCAAAACAGTAATGATCAAAGAAATACCTGAGAACTTCGGAGATCAGGCTGAGGGCAATCAGCTCCCCGCTGGAGGCATAACGCCCCTCGGGGAGAAGGCCGGGGGAATGGTCATTGATTCTCTGTGCCAGGACACGGATGGTAAAAACATTCCTTCGGACAGCGCGATTGCCTGTCTCGGGCAGAATGGTTTTGACATTCAGCGCATCCACAACCTGCTGTGTCAGTGCAAATCCAAAAGGAAAAAAAGGATGGGATTCTTCCCTGATGAGTGGCATGGTCTGGATCCTTCTCGGAAGAGTAATACTTGCATGATTTGCCTCGATTGGAATATCCCCATCCCAAAGCAGAATTTATTCCGATCAGACCCGTTTCAAAATATATCGCTGCAGGCCAGGCAACCCTGTGAATCCTAAACAGTTTCAGGCGACCCGTCGGAAAGATTCACCCAGTCAATACCGATTTTACGCAAGGCATATCCAACCTCTTTGAGATGGTCGCCATAGGCAAGCATCCAGTGGAATCCAACCATTTCCCGGGCGAGTTTATCGCAGTCACCCTCAATCGAGACATCGATCTGCGAACGGCAGATATCATGGAATGGATTCGCCAGGATCTTCCCACGGAATCCGATCCAGCGCACTGCATTGAAATCCGGATCGATCATGGTGATGGTCTGTCCCAGACGCATATCGACCTTGGGGGCCGCCCCATAGTCCGATTCAAAATGGGTGTATAATCCAGCCTTCTCGAGACGCTTGCCATCCATCATCCGGGGTGCAGTGCAGTGCGCCACTGTCACCATGCCATGATGCGGATAGGTGGGATCATTGAGAAATACCGGTGTTCCACAAATGTTGTGAAGAAGGATCCCCGAGGGAATCACCACGAAATCGGATTCACAGAACGCCATCGCTCCAGAATCATTGATGACAGACAACGGCAGGCAGGCTGTGGTTTCGGACATAGGCATGATCGTTCCCATGCAGTTGTTGATGGTCATGGCAGAGACACCTGCTTCAGCCATCAGGTCTTCAAAAACCGAAGTCAACAGGAATGCACGGTCCACAAACCCCTGATCGGTTTTGAGGCTGGTTCCACGTTGGGAAAGGTACTGCCTGGCTCGCTCGTCACATGCCTGGACCCTGGCAGTATCGTTTCGAGCGCTCTGAATCCGTTTTCCAAGGTCATCATAGGACACATCCACAAACTGAATCTTCCATTTTTCATTGGTAATCTGAGGGGCTTTCTGGCCTCCCATGCCCCAGCCACTGGCCCCACCCACAACCAGAATCTTCGAGCCGAGGGTGTTCTTCAATGCCGAGAGAGAGCGGAGCCTCCAGGCCAGATCGGCGGGTTCATCCACCATGACATCTGCCGGTTCAAGGCCTGGTTGGCCGAGTTCATCGACCGTTTTTCTCAGGAGGCGCGGGCTGGCAATTTCATACCAGAGGTAAACCGGGCCGGACCGGTGACGGAGGAACAGAAGGTTGTAACGGTCGGGCGAAATCAATGATTCAAGGATTTCTCCACCACCGCCAGCGCCATAAATCAGCATGACATCGGCTTGGGTTGCTGCAATGGCTTTGCCCTCAGCAGGTGTGGCAGCTTTGGCCAGCGGGAGGAACCTAAGTGGGAATTCACATTTTTTCGAAACCTGCGCCAGCTCAGAATCAATCCTTTTCATCTCGGCATCCACATCGGCTTCGGTCATGACTCCACCCCAATCCCGCCAACTGGTTGCCTTGGCTCGTTGGGGGATGCGATAGGTCAGCACCGGTTGGACCAACAGTTCCTGGCGTGCTGTATTCAAAGCTACTCGAGGTCCTCCACTCAGTGAGGCCGGATTCTCACCAGCCTCGGAAATCGAAGCGAAAGCAGCCCCAGCCAGTGCGCCTCCAGCAATAGCCGCTGTCATGAAAGACCTTCGATCCATCCCATGATGTCCACAACAACCACAACGATGCCCCTGTTCATTCATCGGCTTGCCTCCTGCTGATTAACTCACGGATCGAGTTTCATTCGATGCCTGATTACAGGAATACTCGATCATAAATATAATTATAGCATTCTCCCCAGACCTTTGATATCTGCTGTTTTGAGATCCCAGCTTACCGGTTCATTCCGGGGGGGTTTCCTCTTTGATTCGAGTGAGTGGTAGGATATGGCCAGCTGGAATCGGCCTGGTCCACTCAAGGTGCCATCAGGCATCTGCCAGCTGTTTATAATATGTATGGGTAATTAATCAGGAGGCG
>JAANMV010003298.1_pt1 | contig 14254 bp, 8 predicted proteins | sample 7279661 | NCBI WGS metagenome assembly JAANMV01 (sample SAMN14094540, study PRJNA606508) | bioreactor metagenome | isolation source: A lab-scale SPAN reactor treating ammonium-rich wastewater day 121 | place: Ireland: Galway | collected 2017-05-16 | reverse complement strand
GCGCGCGGGTGTCCGAGGCGTAGTAGTTCCACAGGTAGTCGCGCTCGCGGTCGGTCACCATTTCCAGCGTCAGCTCGTCATGGTTGCGCAGGAAGATCGCCCACTGGCAGTTGTCCGGGATATCCGGCGTCTGCCGCAGGATGTCGGTGATCGGAAAGCGGTCCTCCTGGGCGATGGCCATGTACATGCGCGGCATCAGCGGGAAGTGGAAGGCCATGTGGCACTCGTCGCCGGGGCCGCCGTTCTCGCCGCCGAAGTACAGCTGGGTGTCTTCCGGCCACTGGTTGGCCTCGGCCAGCAGCATACGGTCGGGGTAGTTGGCGTCGATCTCGGCGCGGATCGCCTTGAGCACCGCATGAGTCTCCGGCAGGTTCTCGTTGTTGGTGCCGTCGCGTTCGACCAGGTAGGGAATAGCATCCAGCCGCAGGCCATCGATGCCCATGTCCAGCCAGTAGCGCATCACGCCGATGACGGCCTTCATCACCTGCGGGTTGTCGAAGTTCAGGTCCGGCTGGTGCGAGTAGAAGCGGTGCCAGTAGTACTGCTGGGCGACCGGATCCCAGGTCCAGTTGGACTTTTCGGTATCGAGGAAGATGATCCGTGTGCCCGGGTACTTGTCGTCGGTGTCGGACCACACGTAGAAATTGCGCGCCGCCGAGCCCTTCTTCGCCTTGCGTGCGCGCTGGAACCACGGATGCTGGTCGGAGGTGTGGTTGATGACCAGCTCGGTGATCACCCGCAGCCCGCGCTTGTGGGCCTCGGCGATGAAGCGGCGGGCGTCGGCCATGTCGCCATAGTCCGGATGCACACCGCGGTATTCGGCGATGTCATAGCCATCGTCGCGCCGCGGCGAGGGATAGAACGGCAGCAGCCAGATGGTGTTGACGCCCAGATCGGCGATGTAGTCGAGCTTCTCGATCAGCCCGGCGAAGTCGCCGACACCATCGTTGTTGGAGTCGAAAAACGACTTCAGGTGCACCTGATAGACCACCGCGTCCTTGTACCAGAGCGGGTCCTTGATGAAGGCGGCGGGTTTGCGGGCTTTGGCCATGTCTTTCGGTCCTCGTACCGCTGTGCCCCGGGCAGTGTGCCGCGCGGCATCGTCGCTCGAAGCGACATTCGATTTGATCGGTATATGTCTGTTTCTAAAGCACTTGGTCAGCTCTCTTGAGTCGTTACTTGAGGTCTGGATCGACGGGCGCGGCGGTCAACCGCCAGATGCCGAACGGCAGATGCGCCGGGTCGATACGCATCCACTGCGTCTTGCCGTACCAGGTCCAGCGGTGGCCGTTCATCAGGTCTTCGCCCTGGGTATGGGCGTCGTCGCGCAGACCCAGCTCCCATAACGGCAGCTCGAAGTGCGCTTCCTGCGGGTGATGCGGGTCGAGGCTGATGGCGACCAGGATGAAATTGCTGCGGTCCTCGGTGCGCTTGCCGAAGTAGAAGATGTTGTCGTTCCACGCCAGATAGGGCTGGAAACCCAGGTGCGTCTGCAGCGCCGGGTTCTGCCGGCGGATGCGGTTGAGCTGGGCGATCTCGGCGACGATGTTGCCGGGTGCGTGGTAGTCGCGCGGGCGGATCTGGTACTTCTCCGAGTCCAGGTATTCCTCCTTGCCGGGGATCGCCGCCGCTTCGCACAGCTCGAAGCCGGAATACATGCCCCATAGCCCCGACCCCATGGTCGCCAGTGCCGCGCGGATGAGAAAACCGGCGCGGCCGGAGTCCTGCAGGAAGAACGGATTGATGTCCGGTGTGTTGACGAAGAAGTTCGGCCGGTAACAGTCGCGCAGCGGTGCCTCGTTGAGTTCGCTGAAGTACTCGGAAAGCTCCGCCTTGCTGTTGCGCCAGGTGAAATAGGTGTAGCTCTGGTTGAAACCGACCTTGCCCAGGCGCGCCATCATCGCCGGGCGGGTGAACGCCTCGGAGAGGAACATCACGTCCGGATCGCGCTCGCGGATATCGGCGATCAGCCACTCCCAGAACGGCAGCGGCTTGGTGTGCGGGTTGTCCACGCGAAAGATCTTCACGCCCTGATCCACCCAGTGCCACACCACGTCGCGCAGGGCGAGCCACAGGTCAGGCATGGCGTCTTCGGCGTAGAAGTCGACGTTAACGATGTCCTGGTACTTCTTGGGCGGATTCTCGGCGTATTTGATGGTGCCGTCCGGGCGCCAGGAGAACCAGCCGGGATGCTCCTTGAGCCAGGGATGGTCCTGCGAGCACTGGATGGCGAAGTCCAGCGCGATCTCCAGGCCGTGCTCGGCCGCCGCGGCAACCAGCGCACGGAAGTCCTCGTGGGTGCCGAGCTGCGGGTGGATGGCATCGTGGCCACCGTCCTCGCTGCCGATGGCATAGGGGCTGCCGGGGTCGTTCGGGCCGGCCTCCAGGCTGTTGTTCGGTCCCTTGCGGAAGGAGCGGCCGATGGGGTGGATCGGCGGGAAATACAGCACGTCGAAGCCCATGTCGCGAATCGCCGGCAGGCGCTTGATCACGTCGCGGAAGGTGCCGTGACGATTCGGGTCATCGGTCTCCGAACGCGGGAACAGCTCGTACCAGCTGGCGAACTGCGCGCGCGTACGCTCCACCTCCAGCGGAAAGATCGGGCTGTGGCTGCAATGCTCACGCGGGTCGGCATCGGCCATGACCGCGGCCGTCTCCTGCGCCAGCAACAGCGAAACCCGCTCGTCCTCCAGATGCGCCATCTGCAGGCGGTGCAGCAGATCGTCGAGCATCGCGCGGGTTTCCCCCTGGGCACGCCCGGCCGCACGCTGCAGGTGCAACCGCCCTTCTTCCAGCTCCACGCCGATTGGTACGCCGGCGGTATGCTTCTTCGACAGTTCGTAGCGATAGCTCTCGAACACGTCCCACCAGGCTTCGATGCGGAATTCGTGCGCCGCCACCTGCGTCGGCGTGAACTGGCCGCACCAGTGATCGTTACCCAGCTGCTTCAGTCGCGCGCGCCGCCAGCTTTCCTCGCCGCGAGCCCGCCAGCACACCGAGGCGGCCAGCTGGTCGTGGCCATCGGCGAAGATGCGGCTGCTCACCGTCACCGGCTGGCCAATGATCGCCTTGGCCGCAAACCGGCCGTTCTCCACCACCGGTTCGGTGGATTCGATGGCGATACGCCCCATCTGCAGGGCTTCTTCCAGGCGCGGGTGAAGGGCGTGTGCATCGGTCATCGGCGGGCTCCTGTGCGTTGCGTTGCGGCACGCGCCGGCCGACAGGCACAAGGCAGTCGGCTGGATGGGTGGCCGCAAGGACTGTCCGCATCGCGCGGACTCCTTTCTTCCGAGCCGAGGCCGGGCGGAAAAGTTCAGGCCGCGCGACCCTGCGCTACCGACGGCAGCACCCGCCCGTCGCGCATCCAGCGCATGGCGATGACCGGCCGGAACCACCGGGTGCGCGCCACCTCCATCGCTATGGCTATGCTCGTTCAGCAGCCGTCCGGCAGGAGAACACCCATGACGCACGCACGCCCCGATATTCCGCAACCCGATCCGGTGGTCCACGACAAGCCCGGCGATGTGCCGCAGGTGCCCTGCCCTGACGAGCTGGACGAGAACAAACCCGGCTCGCCCTATGGCGGCCAGACCGTCGCCGATCCGGACGACCAGCAGCCCAGCTAGGTTCCTCGCCTCACGGGCCGTCGTGCCTTGGCGGTTGGCGGCAACAGCTAGGAGCCCGGCAACTGCCGAAGCGCCGCCGCGAGGTTCTGGCGGGTCGAGCGATAGTCCGCCCAGGGATCGTCGGCGAGTGCCGCCAGGCGCTCGCCGAGGTTGCGGATGTGCCACTGATTCGCGCCATCGATGCGCGCCAGCTCGTCGCGCTGCAGCGGCACCGAAACCGCCAGCCCCGGCCGTGCCCGTACCGAATATGCGGCCACGGTGCTGGCGCCCTTCTGGTTGCGCAGGTAGTCGACGAAGATTCGGCCGACGCGGTTCTGCGGTCCCACCTTGTCGACGGCCAGCGCCGGCGCCTCGTGCGCCAGCCGCTCGCTGACCGCGCGGGCGAACTGCCGCACCCGCTCCCAGTCATGCCGGCGGTCGATCGGCACCACCACGTGCATGCCACGTCCGCCGCTGGTCTTGATGAAGGCCCGCAGGCCGAGCGTGTCGAGCAGCTGCAGCGTCAGTTCGGTGGCTTCGACCATGCTCGACCATGGCAGCGCCGGATCAGGATCGAGATCGAAGATCACCCGGTCGGGTCGCTCGATGCGGTCGCTGCGGGCATTCCAGGTGTGGAATTCGATGCTGCCCATCTGCACCGCCTCGATCACCGCCGTGATGCTGTCGGCCTGCATCAGCCGCGCATGCTCAGGATCGAGCGCGCGGTCGAGCAGGCGCATGTGCGGCATCTTCAACCGCCCGCAGTGGCGCTGAAAGAAGGTTTCCCCGGCAAGACCCTCCGGCGCGCGCACCAACGACAGCGGCCGCGCCCTGAGCTGCGGCACCAGCCATTCGGCGACGCCGAGGTAATACTCGGCCAGCTCGCGCTTGCTGACGCCACTGGCGGTATCGATGACCCGCTGCGCACTGCTGATGCCCACGCCGCCGACCTGCGGACGGCCAGTGCTCTTGCGCGGCGCGCGCATGTCGGCCGTCATCCGGCCTTCTTGCGGGGCGTGGTTTTGCGCGGCTCGCTTGCAGCGGATTTGCTCGCGCGGGAGGTGGTGCTCTTCGGCTTGGCCTTGCTCGACGGCTTGGCCTTGGCGGCCGGCTTCTCACCTTCGCCAGCACCGGCCTCGGCGTCATCCGCTGCTGCGCGTGCCTTGCCCGGTATGGCAGCCAGGCTGCGCTTGAGCAGTTCGGTGAGGTCGATGACGTCCGCTCCACGCCGGTCCACGGCCTCCTCCGGCCCGCCGACGGCTTCGAGCTTGCCTTCGCGGGCCTTCTTCTCCACCAGATCCATGATCTGGTTCTGGAAGGTGTCCTTGTACTGCTCGGGCTTCCATTTCTCGCTCATGTCCTCGACCAGCCGTTTGGCCATCTCCAGTTCGCGCTCGGCCAAGTCGGGATCTAGCGCTTCGTCCTTCAGCTCCAGATATTCCACGCCACGCACCTCCTCGGCCCAGCGCAGGGTATTCATCACGAGCGCCTTGCCCAGCGGCATCACCACCGCCAGGTGCTGCTTGTTGCGCAGCACCACGTTGGCGATGCCGACCTTGCCGGTCTGGATCAGCGTCTCGCGCAGCAGCGCGTAGACCTTCTCGCCGCGCCGGTCCGGCGTCAGGTAATACGGCGTGTCGATGTAGAGAAAGGAAATGTCCTTGGCATCGACGAAGGCAACGATGTCCACCGTCTGCGTCGCCTTGGGGTGCGCGGCCTTGATCTCGTCATCGCTGAGCACGATGTAGTGGCCCTTCTCGTACTCGATGCCCTTGACGATGTTCTCGCTGTCGATGTCCTCGCCGGTGGTCTTGTTGATGCGCTTGTAGCCGACGCGGTCCATGCTGCGCTTGTCCAGCCAGTCGAAATCGATGCCGGTGCGCGTGGTGGCTGGCACCAGCGCCACCGGGATGTGCACCAGACCGAAACTGACGGCACCCTTCCAGATCGTGCGAGGCATGGCGATTCTCCCGAATGTGAACGGTCAGCCGTTGACCACCGTACCGCCGTTGACGTGCAGCACCTGCCCGCTGACGTAGGACGAGTCGCTGCTGGCCAGGTAAACATAGGCCGGCGCGACTTCCTCCGGCTGGCCGGGGCGCTTCATCGGCACGTTGCTGCCGAATTCGGCCACCTTGTCCGCATCGAACGTCGACGGAATCAACGGCGTCCAGATCGGCCCCGGTGCGACGCCGTTGACGCGGATGCCACGCTCGGCCAAGTGCATGGCGAGCGCCCGGGTGAAACCGACGATGGCGCCCTTGGTCGAGGAATAGTCGATCAGCATCGGGTTGCCCTTGTAGGCCGTCACCGAAGTGGTGTTGATGATCGAGGCCCCTTCCGGCAGATGCGGCAGCGCGGCCTGGGTCATCTGGAACATGCCGAACACGTTGGTGCGGAAGGTCTTTTCCCACTGCTGCTGGCTGACGTCCTCGAAGCGCTCCTGCGGATGCTGCTCGGCGGCGTTGTTGACCAGGATGTCGAGCCGGCCCAGCTGCGCCAGCGTTTCGTCCACCACCCGACGACAGACATCCTTCTCGGCCACGTCGCCAGCGAAGGTCAGGCAGCGGCGGCCGTGCTGTTCGACCACCTTGCGGGTTTCTTCGGCGTCCTGGTGCTGATCGAGGTAGAGAATCGCCACGTCCGCCCCTTCGCGGGCGAACAGCACCGCCACCGAACGGCCGATGCCACTGTCACCGCCGGTGATGATCGCCACCTTGCCGGCGAGCTTGCCGGCGGCCTGGTAGTCCTCGCCGCGGTATTCCGGGCGCGGATGCATCAGCCCTTCCTTGCCGGGTTCGGGTTGCTGCTGCGGCGGCAGGGTCTGGTTGTCGGCCATGAAAAATCCTCCGTCAAGGTAAGTAACTTGTCTTCGGAGGACTTGGCGGGCAGCGGAAAAGTTTCTACGCCGCGATGAGAGGGCCTGTTACAGCGTCAGCACGACGCGGCCGCGCGGCACGCCGCTCTCCACGTAGCGGTGGGCCTCGACGACCTGCTCGAAGCGGAACTGCCGGTCGAGCTGCGGCTTGATCAGGCGGTCGGCGGTCAGCTGGTTGATGTGCTGCAGCGCGCGCTCGACGGCTTCGCGCTTCTGCTCGATGCCCAGCTCCGGCTGGCCGGTGAAATCGCACAGGCAGTGCAGGAAGAACTTGAAGTTCTTCTTGAACGCCGCGCAGGCCGGGAACGCCGTTTCGTTGCCGCCGTTCATGCCGTAGAGAATCAGTTTGCCCAGCGGGGCGATCACGTCGCCGAGCAGTTTCATCTGCGAGCCGCCGCAGGCATCGAGCACCACCTCGACGCCGCGCCCGTCGGTGATCTTCTGCAGGCGCCCGACGAGGTCCTCCTCTTCGGTGACGATGACCGTCTCGGCGCCCAGCTCGCGCAGGTAGGCGCGGTCTTCGGCGGTGTCGCAGGTCGCGATCACCCGCGCGCCCAGCGCCTTGCCGAGCTGCACGGCAGCCGGCCCGGTGCAGTGGTTGGCCTGGGTGATCAGTACGTACTGGCCAGGCTCCAGCTGCGCCAGATCGACCAGCGCGAAATAGCTGATCAACATCGGCACGTAATGGATCGCCGCCTCGCTGGCATCGAGCATGTCCGGGTAATGCACCAGCGACTGTTGCGGCAGCAGCACCTGCTCGGCATACAACGGGTACTGGTTGAGATCATGCGCGGGGAAACTCGCGACCCGGTCGCCAACGGCGAAGCCCTGCACATCCGCACCGACGGCAATCACCTCGCCGGCCACTTCGCTGCCCAGCCCGGCCGGCAGGCGTGCGTGGCGTGGCGCCAGGTCCTGACGCCAGAGCACATCGTTCCAGCTCACGCCGATGGCGCGAACATCGAGCAACACTTCGCCCGGCCCCGGCACGGGCGTGTCGCGTTCTTCCAAACGTAGAACGTCGGCCGTGCCGAACTGGTGGAAACGGATGATGCGGGACATCGCGACCCCTCGCTTACTGCTTGTGCAGGTAGGACTCTATCGCCCCTACCGGGACAACTCCAGCCGGCGGCCCTGCATTCCGGTCGATAATCGCCATGCGTGCAAATGATGCGGAGGTGCATGTATCGACGCACGCGGCTCGTCGGTACGCGCAGTTACAAAGCGCGAAAGCGCTATGCCGATGCACCGCCGATCTGTCTAGAATGCAGCCCGGCCTGCTTCCGCCGGACTTCACCAGAAGAACAAGGCATGAACCGCAACGACCTGCGCCGCGTGGATCTGAACCTGCTGATCGTCTTCGAAACGCTGATGCACGAGCGCAGCGTCACGCGCGCGGCAGAAAAGCTCTTCCTCGGCCAGCCGGCCATCAGCGCCGCGCTGGCGCGCCTGCGTACGCTGTTCGACGATCCGCTGTTCGTGCGGACCGGGCGCAGCATGGAGCCCACCGCCCGCGCCCAGGAAATCGCCCAGCTGCTGTCGCCGGCGCTTGATTCGATCTCCACGGCGGTCAGCCGCGCCTCGACCTTCGATCCTGCGACCAGCAACCAGGTATTCCGTATCGGTCTGACCGACGAGGTGGAATTCGCTCTCCTGCCCCCGCTGCTGCGCCGCCTGCGCGCCGAGGCGCCCGGCGTGGTGCTGGTAGTGCGCCGCGCCAATTATCTGCTGATGCCCGGGCTGCTGGCCTCTGGCGAGATTTCGGTTGGCGTGTGCTACACCGAGGAGCTGCCGGCCAACGCCAAACGCAAGGTGCTGCGCCGGCCTCGGCCGATGCTGCTGCGTGCCGACAGCATTCCCGGCCCGCTCAGCTTCGAGGATTACTGCGCGCGCCCACACGCGATGGTTTCCTTCGCCGGCGACCTGACCGGCTACATCGACGAGGAACTGGCCCAGCACGGCTGCAAGCGCCGGGTGGTGCTGGCGGTGCCGCAGTTCAACGGGCTGTCCGCGTTGCTCGCCGGCACCGACATCATCGCCACCGTGCCGGACTACGCCGCCGCCGCGCTGGTGGCCCACGGCGGTCTGCGCGCCGAGTCACTGCCGTTCGCGACCAGCCAGGACTTCGAACTCTCGATGGCCTGGCGCGGCGCCCAGGACAACGACCCCGCCGAGCGCTGGCTGCGCTCGCGCATCCAGATGTTCATCGGCGACCCGGACAGCCTGTAGGGTGGAAAACGGCGCAGCCTTTTCCACGCGTCGCCCCGCCCCTGCACGCCGCCACGCCTTTCTCGACTTCACTGCCCAGTGCCCTGACCGCCAGCCGACGCTGCCGATCGACGCCGCGCATCGGTGGAAAAGACCTGGCGGTCGTTTTCCACCCTACCGTTATTGCGTACTGCTGATGATCGATGCGCAACCATCATCGCCAATGATATTCACCTTCGGCTCGTTCGATTTCTGCCAGCCGGGTTGACCGCGCAGACTCCCGCCATCGACAAAACCCGACTTGCGGAGTCAAGCATGGACCGTTCGCTCTACGCCTTGCGTTTTCCCCTTCTGGCCCTGGTGGTGCTGGTCAGCGCCGCCTGCGGCAAGACCCCGGAGGCCACCCAGTCGGGCATGCCGCCGCCTTCGGTCAGCGTGGCCGAAGTCATCGAACAGCCCGTGACCGAGTGGGACGAAGTCACCGGCCGGCTGGAAGCCCCGGAATCGGTGGAGATCCGTCCGCGCGTCTCCGGCTTCATCGACAAGGTCGCCTTCGAGGAAGGCGCGCTGGTCAACAAAGGCGATCTGCTGTTCCAGATCGATCCGCGGCCGTTCCAGGCCGAGGTCAAGCGCCTGCAGGCACAGCTGCAGCAGGCCCGCGCCACACAGCAGCGCACCGCCACCGAAGCCGAACGCGGCCAGCGTCTACGGCAGAAGAACGCGATTTCCGCGGAACTCGCCGATGCCCGCGTCAGCGCCGCCAGCGAAGCGAAATCGGCGGTCGCGGCCATCCAGGCGCAACTCGACCGCGCGCAGCTGGATCTCTCCTTCACCCGCGTTACCGCGCCCATCGACGGCCGCGTCGGCCGCGCGCTGATCACCTCGGGCAACCTGGTCAACGCCGGCGAGGCGCTGCTGACCACGCTGGTCTCCACCGACAAGGTCTACGCCTACTTCGAGGCGGACGAGCGCACCTATCTGAAATATCGCGAGCTGGCCCGCGAGGGTGAGCGCGGCGAAGCGACGCCGGTGTATCTCGGCCTGTCCGACGAAGATGGCCACCCACATCTGGGTCGTATGGACTTCATCGACAACCAGGTCGACCCGCGCACCGGCACCATCCGCGGCCGCGCGGTGTTCGACAACCGCGACGGCCGCTTCACCCCCGGCCTGTATGCGCGCCTCAAGCTGGTCGGCAGCGCCACCTACGATGCCGTGCTGATCAAGGACGTGGCGGTCGGTACGGACCTCGGCAAGAAATTCGTACTGGTGCTCAAGCAGGACGGCACGGTCGATTACCGCCCCGTCGAGCTGGGGCCGAAGCTCGAAGGGCTGCGCATCGTGCGCACCGGGCTGGCGAAGGACGAAACCATCGTCGTCAACGGCTTGCAGCGGGTACGCCCGGGCAGCGCCGTGAAGCCGGAGACGGTGCCGATGGCGGATGCCGAAACCCTGGCCGCGCTGAAGCAACAGAACCGCGCGATCAGCGAGGCGATGAAGCCACAGGTGGTCGAACGCAGCCTGGCCCAGCGCCCCAGCAGCTGAACGCCAGCCAACCGCTGACCTGAATCCGGCGCGTCTCGCGCCCACCCGATTGATCCGCCAGGGCGCGTCAACCGCGCCCGTGCCCGGAGTGCGCCATGAATTTCTCGCAATTCTTCATCAAGCGGCCAATCTTCGCCGCCGTGCTGTCGCTGGTGATCCTCATCGCCGGCGCCATCTCGCTCTTCCAGCTGCCGATCAGCGAATACCCCGAAGTGGTGCCGCCCACCGTGGTGGTGCGCGCCAATTTCCCCGGCGCCAACCCCAAGGTGATCGGCGAAACCGTCGCCTCGCCGCTGGAGCAGGCCATCACCGGTGTCGAAGGCATGCTCTACATGTCCTCGCAGGCGACCGCTGACGGCAAGCTGACGCTGACCATCACCTTCGCCCTCGGCACCGACCTGGACAACGCCCAGGTCCAGGTGCAGAACCGCGTCACCCGCACCATGCCGACGCTGCCGACCGAAGTGCAGCGCCTCGGCGTGACGGTGGACAAGGCCTCCCCAGACCTGACCATGGTCGTGCACCTGACCTCGCCGGATAACCGCTACGACATGCTTTACCTGTCCAACTACGCCGCGCTCAACATCAAGGATGAGCTGGCGCGGCTGGACGGCGTGGGTGACGTGCAGCTGTTCGGCCTGGGCAACTACTCCCTGCGCGTCTGGCTCGATCCGAACAAGGTCGCCCAGCGCAACCTCACCGCCACCGACGTGGTCAACGCCATCCGCGAGCAGAACCGCCAAGTCGCCGCCGGTGCCCTGGGCGCCCCGCCCGCCCCCGGTGCCACCGACTTCCAGTTGTCGATCAACACGCAGGGCCGTCTGGTCGATGAAGAGGAGTTCGAGAACATCATCGTGCGTGCCGGCGCCGACGGCGAGATCACCCGTCTGAAGGACATCGCCCGCATCGAACTGGGCTCCAGCCAGTACGCCCTGCGCTCGCTGCTGAACAACCAGCCGGCGGTGGCCATTCCGATCTTCCAGCGCCCGGGCTCCAACGCCATCGCCATCTCCGATCTGGTGCGCGAGCGCATGGCCGAGCTGAAGCAGGAGTTCCCCCAGGGCGTTGACTACGAGATCGTCTACGACCCGACCATCTTCGTGCGCGGCTCGATCGAGGCAGTCGTGCACACCCTGCTCGAAGCCATCGTGCTGGTGGTGCTGGTAGTGATCCTGTTCCTGCAAACCTGGCGCGCGTCGATCATTCCGCTGGCCGCCGTGCCGGTGTCGCTGATCGGCACCTTTGCGGTCATGCACCTGCTGGGTTTCTCGCTCAACGCGCTGTCGCTGTTCGGCCTGGTACTGGCGATCGGCATCGTGGTCGACGACGCGATCGTCGTGGTGGAGAACGTCGAGCGCAACATCGGCCTCGGCAAGTCGCCGGTGGAGGCGACCCGCCAAGCCATGAAGGAAGTCACCGGGCCGATCATCGCCACGGCGCTGGTGCTCTGCGCGGTGTTCATCCCGACTGCGTTCATTTCCGGCCTCACCGGGCAGTTCTATCAACAGTTCGCGCTAACCATCGCCATTTCCACGGTGATCTCGGCGATCAACTCGCTGACCCTGTCGCCGGCGCTGGCCGCCACCCTGCTCAAGGCACATGACGCACCGAAGGACGGCTTCTCGCGGCTGCTCGACCGGCTGCTCGGCGGCTGGCTGTTCCGTCCGTTCAACCGCGTGTTCGATCGCGCCAGCCACGGCTACGTCGGCGTGGTGCGGCGCATCCTGCGCGGCAGCGCGGTGGCGCTGGTGGTCTACGTCGGTCTGGTGGGGCTGGGCTACATGGGCTTCGCCAGCACGCCGACCGGCTTCGTGCCGCCGCAGGACAAGCAGTATCTGGTGGCCTTCGCCCAGTTGCCGGACGCGGCCACCCTGGACCGCACCGAGGACGTGATCAAGCGCATGTCGGAGATTGCCGGCAAGCATCCGGGGGTGGAAAACACCGTGGCCTTCCCCGGCCTGTCGATCAACGGCTTCACCAACAGCACCAACAGCGGCATCGTCTTCACCCCGCTCAAGCCCTTCGATGAACGCAAGGACCCGTCGCTCTCGGCCGGCGCCATCGCCGCCGACCTCAACGGCCAGTTCGCGCAGATCCAGGATGCTTTCATCGCCATCTTCCCGCCGCCGCCGGTACAGGGCCTGGGCACCATCGGCGGCTTCCGCGTGCAGGTGCAGGACCGTGGCAACCTCGGTTACGAGGAGCTGTACACCCAGGTGCAGAACGTCATCGCCAAGAGCGCGGACTATCCGGAGCTGGCCGGCCTGTTCACCAGCTACCAGGTCAACGTGCCGCAGGTGGATGCCGACATCGACCGCGAGAAGGCCAAGACCCACGGCGTGGCCATCGACGACATCTTCGACACTATGCAGGTCTACCTCGGCTCGCTGTACGCCAACGACTTCAACCGCTTCGGCCGCACCTATCAGGTCAACGTCCAAGCGGACCAGAAGTTCCGCCTGGCGCCCGAGCAGATCGGCCAGCTGAAGGTGCGCAACAACCGCGGCGAGATGGTTCCGCTGTCGACCTTCGTCAACGTCACGGACAGCGCCGGCCCGGATCGGGTGATGCACTACAACGGCTTCCTCACCGCTGAGATCAACGGCGCCGCCGCACCGGGTTACAGCTCCGGGCAAGCCGAGGCCGCCATGGAGCGCCTGCTCAAGGCTGAACTGCCGAATGGCATGAGCTACGAATGGACCGAGCTGACCTTCCAGCAGATCCTCGCCGGCAATACCGCGGTGTTCGTCTTCCCGCTCTGCGTGCTGCTGGCCTTCCTCGTGCTTGCCGCGCAGTACGAGAGCTGGAGCCTGCCGCTGGCGGTGATCCTGATCGTGCCGATGACGCTGCTCTCGGCGATCACCGGGGTGATCCTGGCTGGCAGCGACAACAACGTGTTCACCCAGATCGGCCTGATCGTGCTGGTGGGCCTGGCGTGCAAGAACGCCATCCTCATTGTCGAGTTCGCCAAGGACAAGCAGGAGGAAGGCATGGACCGGCTCGCCGCCACCCTGGAAGCCTGCCGCCTGCGTCTGCGCCCGATTCTGATGACCAGCTTCGCCTTCATCATGGGCGTGGTGCCGCTGGTGCTGTCCAGCGGGGCTGGCGCCGAGATGCGTCATGCCATGGGGGTTGCAGTGTTCAGCGGCATGCTCGGGGTGACCTTCTTCGGGCTGCTGCTGACTCCGGTGTTCTATCTGGTGATTCGCGCCTTCGTCGAGAAACGCGCAGCGCGCAAAGCGGTATTCAAGGAGGCCCGCGCATGAAGTTCTTTGCCCTTTCCCTGCTGACCCTGGCACTCAGCGCCTGCGCGGTCGGCCCCGATTACCGCGCGCCGCAACCGGAACCGGCACAGATCGAGCGTGCCGCCGCTGAAGGCTACGACCGCTCGCGCTTCGAAGCGGCCTGGTGGCGCCAGTTCGACGACTCGACGCTGGATGCGCTGGTCAGCATATCCCTCGCGGAAAACCGCGAATTGCGCATCGCCTATGCACGCCTGCAGGCGGCGCGGGCGATCCGCGACGACATCAGCAACGACCGCCTGCCGACCGTCACGGCGGGCGCCCGCGCCGACATTGGCAAGGCGCAGCAACCGGGCGTCACCGAGCGGCGGGTGAACAGCGAGCGTTACGATCTGGGCCTGGACATGATCTGGGAACTGGACCTATTCGGTCGCATCCAGCGCAGCCTGGAAGCCAGCGAGGCGCAGGCCGACGTCGCCGAGGCCGAGTTGTATCAGTTGCAGGTCAGCCTGATCGCCGAGCTGGTCGATGCCTACGGGCAACTGCGTGGCGCCCAGCTGCGCGAGCGTATTGCCCGCGACAACCTGGCCAACCAGCGCAACTCCCACGAACTGACCGAACAGCTGCGCGACGCCGGCATGGGCAGCGAACTGGACGTGCTGCGTGCCGATGCGCGGCTGGCGGCCACCGAAGCCAGCCTGCCGCAACTGCAGGCACAGCAGACCCGCGCCCGCAACCGCATCGCCACCCTGCTCGGCCAGCGCGCCGATCAGCTC
>JAANMV010003293.1_pt1 | contig 14273 bp, 9 predicted proteins | sample 7279661 | NCBI WGS metagenome assembly JAANMV01 (sample SAMN14094540, study PRJNA606508) | bioreactor metagenome | isolation source: A lab-scale SPAN reactor treating ammonium-rich wastewater day 121 | place: Ireland: Galway | collected 2017-05-16 | reverse complement strand
CAGCCGTTCCGTCCGAACCCAAAACCGCCATCCGGGGTTCTAATTCAGTACTTTGTTATAATCAAAGCGCGCCAAGCGGCGAAGGATGTGGCTTATGAGTATAAAACAGGGAACTTTGAACGCTGCAGCAGTTGAGGTATCGTTGCGAACTGTGATTTGGCAGCATTTTGAAGCCGCGCAATTTTCGGCAGCTGCTCGCGTTTTCGCCGAATCGACCAAAATTCCTTTCACCTTTTCAACTTGTATCACTAAAGCTTTACTCGCTATTGCGCTTGCGGTTTTTTTTGTGCTGCCGATTTCCCCTTTGCCCGCTTCCGCGGGCGAAATGGCAATGACAAACTCCGTTGACGACTTGTTTGCGTTTCTTTGCAATCTAAGGTATGTCACAAATGCACCTTATCCGCCGGTCGAACCGGAAATTATTTATTCGGTCGCTTCAATTCCCACTAGCGAATCGACCGATGCAATTCTGATTCCGGATTGGAAATATTCGGAGCCGCGCCGATTCGGCGATTCTGATTTCGCCGCCGCTATCGCTGGCGCGGAATATAGGTTCGGGCATCTTGCTGAATATTGGGAATTGCTTGCACAGGCGGGAGCTTCGAATTCCACCGAATTCAATACCTTATTTTTGAGGCGCGCAGTCGATATAAATCCCGAGAGAATTCCTGCGCACTTTTACATGTTACTATCCGGCTCCGAACGTGCTTTTCCGCCTAAATCACGCAACATTCACTCAATATTCGATACGATTAATCCCTACTCAATTGACGCGACACGAACGATTACCGAATACGAAATCGAAAATACGATACTCGATAACCGCAATTCGTTTTATCCGATAATTTATGCGATTTGCCTAGCGCACGAAAATGACGTTCCGGAATCTATCGATATGCTGGGATACGCTTCCTCTGTTACCATATTCGAGCCTCCATTGCTATTTCCTTGGGATTACTTGACTGAATCGCTTGATTCCGCCGCAAAACTCGAAGGCGTTTTTGGCAACATTGGCGCGGCCGCAACCAATACGGTTTACACCGAATACCGAAACATATGCATTTTCGATGTGCTTGGCGTTAAAGAAGCTTATTCGCTGTTAATCGAGGCATCGATGGAATCTACCGACTGGAAAAAGCGATTGACAATTTTACACCGAGCTGCATTGAAATTCGAAGACTCCAACTCAAACTTCTTTCTAAATGCTTTGATTTCACATTCATTGCGCGGAGCATGTAGAAACTACGCAATGAAGCGAGCATATCGCGAAGGCGACACCAACTTGCAGATGGCTCTCATTGCCTTGTTATCGCAAGAGCAAAATCAGCTTGGCTACTTTCGCGGGTTTAACACCTCGAACGCCTCAATCAGCGGCACAAGCACTCCCGAATTCCTAAGGCAATTCGACGAAGTGTCGTTGACGGAAGAGTCAAGCGGCGAAATATCAGATTGGATTCGTAAGTGGCAAGCGCGGATTAATATAGATAATTCGTCCATGGATAACCTTGATGTGCTGTTGCCAAAGTATCGCGAACAGGTTGAAATGATTAGCAGTTTTGAAATACTAACGGGTGGTAGTAATGCCGTCTTACGGGTTTTCAACGAGCGCGAATCGTTGAAACAATTCAACAGAAACTACTCTCGGCCGCCGGTGTCGGAATTCGACTTTGAAAATCCGTCCGACTGGTATCGTAAATGGCTTACTCGCAGGGGTATATTAATCGAAAACAACCAAGGCGGCGTTTGACATGTTTTGGTATTTCAAAGCAAACATATTTAAACTATAATCACACCGCCATGCCCAAACACGAGTTTTATCCGGATTGCGAATTAATGGAGTGGCTGCTCGGCGGCTATTGGGAATTCGCCGGCCCGCGCGTATTCCTAAAGGAAGTCTCCACCGTAGCGGCGTTCCGGCAATCGCCGGGTGCGCCATACACGGTCGCCCGGCTGCTCGCGCACGCCAACTGGTGGCAGCGGATGCGAATCGAAATCGCGAAGGGCGCGGAATTCCCGCCGGATTTTACGCCGCAGGCCGACGACTGGCCGGACGTGCGCCCCGAAGATTGGGAAGCTCTCGTCGCGGATTTCATTTCGGGAATTGACGAAATTATCGCTCTCGCTGACGGCGACGAAGCGATGGGGCGAGAAGTTTACGGCGACCGGAACGCAGGCGCGATGCTCGTAAGCCACGCGGCTCACAACGCGTATCATTTGGGACAAATCGCGCTTTTGCTGAAAATGCAGGGCGAGTGGAACTATTCGCCCGCGGCAAATTGAGTTTGGCCCGTAAAGCTGTTTTGCCCTATGGGGCCGCGCTTTGAATCCGCGGGGAGCGGCTCGCTCGATGCCGCATTATTCGCAGCCATTTTTCACTCCCCTTCGGCGGCGCGCTTTAGCGCGGCTATGTCGATTTTTTGCATTTGAAGCATCGCGTTCATCACGCGGCCGGCCACGGCTTTGTCGGGGCTCGAGACCAGCTCGCCGAGAATTTTCGGCGTGACTTGCCACGACAGCCCGAACTTGTCTTTAAGCCAGCCGCACGGCCCTTCGCTTCCGCCTTCGGAAAGCGCCGCCCAATAACGGTCAACCTCGTCCTGCGATTCGCAGTGGACGATGAATGAAACCGCCTCGTTGAACTTGAAAACCGGGCCGCCGTTCAGCGCCAGAAACTTGTTTCCGCCGATTTCGAACGAAACCGTCATCGCCGAGCCCGCGGGCCGGCCGTGAATCTCGAATCCCTCTTCGCCGTACCTCGAAATCTCGCCGATTTTGGAATCCGGGAAAATTCCGGCATAAAACCGCGCCGCCTCTTCGGCCTCGCTGTCGAACCATAGACATGGGGTTATCAAGGACATATGTTTCTCCTTTTAAAGTTTGCAGTTGATTGAAAGCGGAATAATACCGCATTGGCCGATAGCCCGGTTCCAAATCACCCAATCGGCCAGCCGCCGTGCTCGTCGATCGCGGCGTCTATATCGGCCATTAGCTTTATCGTCTCGCCGATTGACGCGACGATGCGCTTGTAGTTGGTTATGTCCTCGCCGCTGGCGCGCGGGCTACGGGGGCGTAAGGGGGGGTTATTGTGGGGCTTCTGCTTGGCCGGATGTCTTCGGCTTTGAGTCCTTGAAAGTTTCGGCAAGCTTTTCAAATGTGCCGAACGGCTTTAGTTCCCGCCATTCTTTTTCGGTTACGAAAAGGCATTTGTACTCAACGCCGCCCGCATACGCAGTCGCATCCTTGCACCACTGCACAAGCCGGTTCCACTTCGGCGCGTCGTCTTCGTCCACACGGCCTTTGGTTTCGACTATCCATATCTCGTCAGGGCTGATTTTCACCGCAAAGTCCGGCAAATACGTGCTGATATTTCCGTCAGCCTTTTGATAATCGATTTTAAATCCATAACTCGGCAATAGCTTGCCAAAAGCAAGTACGTCGGGATACTTAGACAAATCCAGAGCGAAGGCAAGCTCGTATTCGTTGTCGCCGATTACCCTATTTTGCAGGCACTTATCCGATAGTCCAAAATCACGCGGTTCAACCAAAGTCGGGCGCGATTCGCTCAATTTTATCCACGTCCTTATTTCGGTCTTGCCGGTATCGTGGACGGTTAGCTTATTGATTGCTTCCCTAAAACTACTAAGTAAGGTTAATGTAATGTCCGATTCCGACATATTCCTTAGGATGTTCAAATCCTCCAAATCGATTTCGGTTTCAAACAGATGCTGGGTCATGAATTCCTTTACCTTCTCATAAAGCACTTCTGCACCGCCGACCAATCTAAGCTCGCGCATTAACCTGCGCACAAAAAATCCGATGGCGCTTTGCGGATTCGCTGCGAAAAGCTGCTCAAGCACCGTTACATGGCTGATATTCTCCGTGTCGATGTCCTTGAAAACTATTTCGCGCTGCTCTTCAGGCGAAAACTGCCTTACCTTGAACTTGCGGTTTCCAAACGAAGCCGGATTAAGCTCGTGAAGGTTTTTGAAGTCACGATTTATGCGCGGCTTCAAAATCGGCAATGCGATATCCAGTTTATCGATATTTTTCGATCCCGATCTGTCGATTTCCACGAGCATCGGCGACTTCGGCTTTGTGTCTTCACCCATTGGCTTATATTCGAGTTCTACGCCTTCGGTCTTAATACTTTCGACAAAATCAATAAACGCGTCCGTGCCAATTACGCAAACTTTTTCGCCTACGTTTTGACCGCGAAACATCCGTCGAAGCCCTCGACCAAGCGTCTGCTCCGGCAATATTTTCGATTTGGCGGTGTACGGCCTAAGCCCGACAATGCTGACTACGTTTTGAACGTCCCATCCTTCACGAAGCATCATTACCGACACAATGGCTTTGTATGGGCTGTTCATTCCGTCAATAGTTCTGCTTTGCCTGCGTAGCTCGTCGAGATATTCTTTTTGAGTTTTGCCCGAAGCGGATTCGGGAATTTCGCCGCTTTTGTTAGTATGTATTACGAGGACGGAATTAGCGAGTTCCGGATATCGATCCTCCAAATAATTCCCCACTTCGTCGCAGTTTTTGGTGTCGTCGGTCATTACGAATAATATGCTCTTTTTTCGAACCGGAAATAGTTCGTCGTATATCTTCTTCCATTCTAAATAACCGAGGTTTATGTAATCCGCATATATCTCTGTGTATTTATCGCTCTGGTTTTCTACTAGCTTCGCGCGCGATGCCTCGTCGGGCAGCACCGGAGTTTTTACAACACCTTGCCTTATAGCTTCGACTAGCGGATAATCGCATACGGTTTGTACGAAAATCGCGCCGTTGTTGTGTTTGGGTGTGGCGGTAAAGTCGAGCTGCATCGAAAGCTGACTGTCCTTTAATCTTAAATTGCTGACAATTTCTTTTATATTTTTGAACCATCCCAGCGTTTCGTCATGAATATGATGCGCTTCGTCGTTAAGTATCACAAGGTCTTTGACTTCTCTGACTATAACGCCCAAATCTACTTTCTTGTCGGTTGTTTTGGCGACAGGCTTACCGCCCAGAAGATAATCCGACAAATCTTCGTCGTCCGGCGACGGATCGCCTTTGCCCAAATACACGCGGTGAATATTCGTAAGAAAAATATTTCCCTTTTCGGATAGTTTCTTTAGCTCGTCCTGATAGTGCAGCGTGACCTGAAAATCGTCCTCCCAAAATCTGTCGTCGTATCCGTTGCGCGGCAGCACCGGGTCTTCGCGAAATATCTTTAGCCCTTCGAAGTCCTGCTTCAACCTTTCGAGCACGATTATATTCGGCGCAATCAACAGGAAGTTTCGCGACAAGCCCGAATCCGGCTCGTACAGGCTGTGAAAATAAGACCACGCGATTAAAAGCGACATTACCTTGGTTTTCCCGCTACCCGTCGCCATCTTGAATACGTACCTTGTCCAATCCTCGAAAAACATGTTTTTGCTGACACGATCCGACGAATCAAATTGCATAAGCGCATACGGGTCGCGCGCTTGCTTTACTTCGTACAGCCATATCGCGGTCTCGACGGCTTCCCGCTGAGCGAAATAATAGCGGAACTGCTTTTCCTCTCCGATTTCGCCTTCTATAAAGTGCTCTTCCGAAAACCACCATTTGAGTAGCGCTTTCGACGTTTGGCTTGCTCCCAAATAGCCGGTGTTTCGCCAGTTGTAAATCTCCTGCCGGATTTTGTGTACGAGCGGGGGAAGCAGCATTTCGTAGCCCATTTCGCCCAGCATTTCGGCGCCCGGATACCACCTGATTTCCGGCGGGAGGGTCGCGTGCGGGTCTGTTGGGAAATCGGGATGAATCGGCATTACACTTTCACCTCCACGACTTTGGTCGTGTCGTTTCCGAAAATATCTATCACTTTAACGGCAATCCGGTACGGTCTGCCGCGCTCTTTCGCGGATTCCTTATATTCGTACGGCCCGCTTTCGATTTCCAACGTCCTGTCTTTTCGCGTCCGGTAGCTTTGCCACATGTTTTGGAACAGATAATTGCCCGTCCATTCCTGACGCTCATTGCCGCCGTGTACGACCGTCACCATCTCCGGCCTGAACCCGAAATCGAAATCCACCGACCAATAGTCTATCCAGTCCTGCCATTTCTTGGTCAAAATGTCTTTCGTAATCTTGCCGTCTTTGTCTTTCGAGACTTTGACTACCTGCCCGTTTTCGACGATTACTTTGCTCGAACCGTTTTTCATTTTTTCGATTTTCTCGTCGCCGTCGTCCTGACGATAGAACACGCCGAAATCGGAAAGCTTCACCCTTACCGTCATTCCTTTGACTATCGGCTTAATCTCGACATACGCCACGTCGTAAAACTTGACCTGTCCCTTTTCCACGGCGCGTCTGTCGAAAACGTCTCTCGGTATATACTGGAGCGATAGCGACACCCCCCGCCGCGACGCCTCGTCGGTTATCGCGCCCACGCTGCCCATCTCGAACTCGAATCCTAGCACGTCGGCCATGCTGAATTTGCTTTTCACGCAAGCGTCGATAATTTCGTTCACCTGCGATTGCGTGACTGGCGCGTCCACCGGGCCAATAAATACCATCTTCCGTCCGATTTTGCCGTGGAACGGCGGCGAATTCCATACGCGCTCTGCCCGGTACGCCTGCAAAATCACGTTCACGTAGTGTTCTTCTTTTTGTATCGAAAGCGCCTTACGCTGGTCTTCCGGCAGCGTCGGGTCTATTCCCGCCCACCACTGCCGCTCGTACTTGCCAAGGTTCAATATCTCGAATGCGCGGTAGGGCTTGCCCGCGGCTTTAAGCTCCCGCTGTACGCCGATAAGCCGCTTGCGCGACGTGTGGACGGCGAACCTTCCAAGGTCGCATCCAATCCATTTTCTGCCCAGTTTTTCCGCGACCGCAAGCGTTGTCCCCGAGCCGCAGAAAAAGTCCGCGACGAGGTCGCCTTCATTGGATGATGCGTTAACTATCCTGTGTAGTAAATTCTCGTTTTTTTGCGTGGCATATCCAGTTTTTTCGGAATTGAAGCTCATTATCTGAATGGAATCCAATCTATCAACTGCATTGCAATTCCACGTATCTTCGATGGGATATCCTGGACCTTCGGGGCGTTTACCGTCACGTCGCACATATTCATCAGGATATGGAATATATTCCTTATTGAAATTAACTTCTTTGAAGTTTTTAGCATAGAAGTATATGCTGTCGTGATTTCTAATCCAATTTTTTGCTTTTGTCTTGTATCCTGATACCCATCCAATACGCCATATTATTTCTCGTTGAAAAGAGTCAGGGCCGAAAAGTTCATCCATCGCAAGCCTTACTATGCTGTTCACCCGCCAATCGCAATGAACATAAATGCTTGCATTATCAGCAAGCAGGTCGTACATTAACTTAAGTCTTTCGTAAATCATTGAAAGATAGGATTGTGTATCTTTGCCCCAAGTGTCCCTATAGGCGATTTCTTCTATTACGTTTCTTTCTTTTGTTAAAACCTCACCTTCACCTATTTCAATTTCGTGCTCAAAATCATCCCCTACGTCGAACGGCGGGTCGATGTAAATCAGTTTTATTCCGCCCGCTTCTTCGATTTCCTTGCGCAGCGGGCCGCCGAGAAGCGACGACAAAACGAGTTTATTGTCTCCCCAAATAAGCTTGTTAGTCCATCCGCCGCTCTGCCTTCCACTGGCCGCGTCGTGCGTAAAAAGGTCTAGCGTTTTTCCTTTGGCGGCTTCTTCCGAGCGCGGCTCGTCAATTTGTTCGATGGATTGAAACGGAAGGACGGCGGTTGTCACGTCTTCGGACTTCCCCGCCCAAATAAGCTCGACCTCGCGAGCATTCTCGAAGAGAACCGTCCGGTACTTGGCCGGAAGCGGCCTCCCCTCGTCTATCAGCTTCTTTAGCTGTTCTTTTTCCTGATTCGACAGATTCATGAGTTAACCCTCTCCAAATTCCGTGCTCGCGGCATATGCCTTGGCCGGCGGCGGGATTATAGCACTCGTCCTCCATTCCGCCATCCATAGGCCGCGCCTCCTTCCCCGCGCGCGCCCATCCCCCGCGCGCGCCTCCCACAGGCGGCCGCGCGGCGCGCAATTGCCCAATCGGCTTCACTTTGATACAATCGCCGCGCCCTGAATCGTCCCGGCATGGGCGGGGGTAGCGAGGTATCGATGCGGCATCGGGTTAATTGGGGAGAGCGGTTCGCCACCATGCTGCTTGCGGCATTTTTTGCAGCGCTCATTCTCGCGCCTGAAATCGCATCCGCGCAGGACGACGACGAAGATTTCAATCCGCGCAATCTCGGGGAGGCGACGGGCAAGTTCGCTCGCGAAGAAGCCGAAGATTTGAAAGCCGAGGGGATTCACACCGGCAAGAGTTTCGGCAACGTGACCGCCGACATTCCCGCCGCCGAAAAGAAAAAACTCGAAACCGAAGTGCGCACGGTTTTCGAAACGATGGGCGCGTCGTTCGTCGCCGGAAACGTCGAGGGAGTTATCGCCCTGTACGCCGACGACTACGGCTATTTCGGCAACAAAAAGGCGGACATTCGCGACAACATTTCCGAGTATCTGGCCGACTACGACGACGTCAAAATGGAACTCAAGATGTTCAAGCCGCGCGTCCTTAAGTCGCTCGACAAAGAAGGTGTTTACTTCGCCGAAGTGAGCCTGATTTTCGACCGAGTTACGACGCGCACGGGCACGTCGCGGGAAGAAAGGCTAAAAAAAGGCACGCCGAAAAGCGTGGAGAAAATGAAAGAAGACGCCGACTTCGAAGAGGCGGCGGAAGCGCTGGAAGAGTTTTATGCAAGCCAAAAGCACAAGCTCGACGACAGCCACAAAGACCCGACGCCAGTGGGCAAAGAAGTGAAAAAGGCAGTGAAGGCGAACTTCAGGCTCGAAAAACGGCCCGGCGGATGGGCGATAACGGAGGCCGAATTCGGCACGACCAGGCGCACGGTCTTCCTTTCGCCCGAAGAAAAATTGAAGAAATTCTGGATATTTGTCCCCGCGGGCAGCGTAATCGCCTTTATCCTCATTCTAGTAATGTGGAAACTAAAAGACCTTTCGGCCACCAGCGAAGAAATAACCGTTACCGAAGGCGAGGGCGCGATTTCGGCGAATTACAGAAAGGAACTTGAAAACGAAGTCCGGCTGTTCGTAAATAGCCTTGCGGCCGGCAAACACGACGAGGAAGTTGAAAAGCTGCTCAAAGCCCAAAAGTGGGACGAGGCCCGGCTGATAATTCGCGATCGCATCTCGATAGCGCACGAATTGCACGACAGAAATATGGGGGCGCTTTACGCGAAGTACGAGAAAAAGATTCTCGAATGGGAAACGCGCTACGCCAATTTCTTTTAGGTTTCGCCGCGCCCGTTTGTAAGCCGCCCGCCCGCGCCGCCGCGCTCCGCAGCCTTTCGCATCACGCTTTCGTAACACTCGATTGTGGCGGACAGCATTTGGCCGAAATCAGGCGGCCTGCCCGCCGGAAGCACTGGCTGCCTAAGTTGGTTTTTAAGCCCCGCCGCAAGCGCGCCGGGGTTGTTCGGCTCGACGACGACGCGGTCCAGCACTTCCGCCACTCCGCCCACGGCGGTCGCGACAATCGGCACTTCAGCGTCCATCGCGTCAAGCAGCGCGTACGGCAGGCCTTCCTTTACGGACGGCAAAACGAAAACGTCGGCGCCTTTCAAGTAATTCGCAGCCGAATCCACGAATCCCGCAAGCTTTACGGTATCGCCAAGCTTAAGCCGGGCGATTTGTTTTTCAAGCGGCGCTCTAAGCTCGCCTTCGCCGAAAACCGCCACCGCCGCCTCGTTTTTTAGTCCGGTCATCGCCTCGATCAATATGGAAATTCCTTTTGTCGGATACAAGTTGGATGTCGCAAAAACGAGTTTCCTGCCGCCCAGCCTGAGTCCGGAGATTTCTTCGATTTTCGCTCGCGCTTCTTCCCGCTGCATAAAATCGCACGGCGTCACGCCGCTTCTGATTTTTACGAATTTGCCCGTGTCGATGTTCGCACGCCGGCCGGCTTCGAAGTCGGTTTCGGACAATACGATTATTCCGTCGTGAAAGTTGGATGCGTAACGCTCCAGCTTTTCGTATAGCTTCTTTTTCCAGCTGCCGATTAGTTCGAGAAACACCCAGCCATGAACCGTATAAACGCTCGGATAAGACTTGCCCGCGGCCAGTCCGCCGATTATGCTCGCCTTGGAGCTGTTCAAATGCACAACGTCCGGCGATTCCTCAAGAAGCAATTTGTGCAGTTCGCCTACCGCGAAGTAATCGTGAAACGGGCTGATGTTGCGTTTCAGGTTTTGAAGGATAATCGTTTTGATTCCGGCCGCGTTCGCCGATTTTATGAACGCGCCGTTCCCGTCGCTTCCCGCGGCGATTACCGGCTCGTAGCCGTCCGGCAGTCCGGATGCGAGTTCGAGGACATAGCGCTGGGCGCCGCCCATTTCGGACTGCGTAATAACGAATAAAACCTTGATTTCAGCTCGCTCGAGCTTCAACCGACTTACCTCTTTCCTCGCCCGCCCCGGCGCGCCCCGAAGGCGGCAAAAGCACGAATCCCGCCAGCTCAATGCCGGCACGCGAAAGTTCCGAAATTGCGCCGGCGATTTGCACCGCCCTGCCCTTTCCGCATTCGGCGACGACGACCGCCCGGCTTCCCGCGAAGTCTTCGGAATATATCTCCGATATTCCGCCGCTTGCAGGCGTTACAATCTTCAGCCCCGGCGAAGCGGACTCGGCGGCGGACTTGACGAACGAAACCGCGGCGGCTGCGCCCGGAGACGCCGGAACTATCGAAACTATGCGTGCGCCTGACGCCGAAAGCGCACGAACGGCGTTTTTCAACCTTGCGGTTTCCACTCCGCCAGCGGATTTTCCGCCTGCATCCAACGTGGCGAAAACATGCACGCCGAATTTGGCTTTTACGTCGCTTTCGCCGAATACCGACCGGTCAATGGTCGTCATTACAAGCAGTATTACGGCGGTCAAAAACAGCGAAAATAGCGCAGAGCCGAGCGCGACCATCATTATCCTCGGCTTGACGGGACGTTTTTGCGCCACGCCTGCGTCGAGGATGCGGATTGGCGAAGTATCCGAAATTTTCTGCAGGTTCGCCACCTGCTGCTGGGCGTATAGCGTGCCGAGCGTTTGCGAACGAATCGTTAGTTCGGTCGAAATTCTGGTTAGCTCCACTTCGACGGCGGGAGACAAGTCCAGCAGCGATTCGTATTCGCCGATTCTCGAACGAACGGCCGCAACGTCCTTTGTAAGTTGGCCCTTGCTCTCATCGAGCAATCTGGCCAAGTTTTGCCTTAAATCTCGAAGCTTCACACGTTCCCTGATAACGTCCGGATGGCTTTCGGTTTTAACCAATAGCTCTGTTTTTAGCCTGCTTTCGGATGCGAGAATGCTTTCCGCAAGCCCTACTTCGATTTGACGTTCCAGTATTCCCGAGTCGTAATAGCCGATGTAATCCTCGTCCGACTTCAGATTTTCGATTAACGCCGCAACCTTTGAAAGTTCGAGCTGAAGGCTTCCCAGATTGTCCTTTTGCTGCAATAGTGCCTGAGCGGTTTGTTGGCGCGCGGCGCTTGCGAGCAGGCTGCTCCTGTCGCTAAGCGTACTTTCCTGCTTCGCCTGAAGTTCCTCTATTTCGGATTTGATGTTTTCTATTTGCTGGTCGATATAGACGAGCGAATCCTGCGAGCTTTTTTGAGTGTTTTCGACGTCGCGCTGTATAAAGTGGGAAATCATCGTATTGACCACGCTCGCCGATAGGTCCGGATGCGGCGCGACGTATCCGACGCCGATTGTATTGCTCCTCAGGCCCACGCGGAAAACCGTCATGTTATCGCGCATTACGTTTGTGATTTCGCCGGGATCGGTAAGCTTTAGCTTCCACGACTGCGCTTTCCCCGCCGTGAATCCCTCGATCGCTACCGAAAAGCCGCCAGTCGCCAGCTTTTGTCCCACGCTTTTGGTGTCGAGTGTCTTTCCCTTTTGCACAAGCGAATAGCTGCCCGTGCCGTCCGTTTCCACCGAAAATTTGGCTTTGCCGACCTTGGCGAAATCCATTTCGAGCGCGGTCACTTTCGGATATGCCATTTCCGAATAATCGAGCGGCGCCTTCGTTTTGAAAAGAATCGAAAAAATACGGTTGATTTGGTAGAAAAGCGGATTCGGCTGCCAGTCAGGCTCGGGCACGCATGTCAAAAACAGCGTATCCGCGGTCCGCTGGCGCAGCGATTGCGATTCGAGCGCGGCCAAATAATCTTCGGTCGTGTCTTTCGTCAAAAAAGACGCGAAAGTGGGCACGCCCGCCGCCATCGAACTCGAACCGCTGACGGACACCGTCGAGCGGCTTGAATACTGCGGAGGCGAAGAAATTAAAAACGCGCCTGCCGCCGCCGCGATTGCGACGAACATCAGCGCGCCCTTCGGCGCGTACCGCCTGAGCGGCGAGGATTGCCTCATAGTCGTTACCAAACCTTACCCGCGTAGCGCGCTTCCCAGGGCGCGCGGAGTGGCGATTATATCGCACAATCGCGTGCCGTGCGCGCTATCCGGTTCCGCCGGCGAAATTGACCGATTCTTCAATCGCTCGTGCATATTCCGACGCCGTTTTTTCAATCGAATAATCTTCCCGAACTACTTTCGCGGCCTTTTCGCCCGCAGATTCGAATTCGCTTGTGGAAATCGAAAATAGGCGCAAAATCCCGTCCGCCAGCGCCTTCGGCGAGCTTCTTTCCACGACAATCGAGCCGGTTTTGGCGGCGATTTCCGGAATCGCTCCGCAATTCGTGCCCACAAATATGCGGCCGCAGGACGACGCCTCGAGCGCGACGAGCGAAAACGACTCGTCCCTGCTCGGAATCGCCACGGCGTCCGCTGCCGCCATGTATTCGGCGGCGTTGCTCACAGGCGGCAGCGTTATTATCCGTCCCGGTATCAAAGACGAAAACGCGCTTAATTTTTCGAAAATATCGGCGTGCTGAGTCAGCCCCGTATTTACCCAAACGGCGTTTTTTTGGTGGAGATATTCGCCAATAATCGTCATCGCTTCGGCCATTACGTCCTGACCCTTTTTTCTGTGAATCCGGCTTGGCGTGTACAAAATAAAAGCGTCTTCGGGAAGTCCAAGCCTTCTCCTGTTCCCTTTTCTTTGGGCATACGGTGCGTATGAAAACCTTTTAGTATCGCAGCCGTTCGGTATGACCCTGATTCGTCTATCGGCGATCGCATATCTTGGCGCGTTGTTTTCACGGCTGTATTCGGACGGAAAAACGAGAATGTGCGCCCGCCCGCTGATTTTGCCTTCTGTCCTGTAAATCCTTTCGGGCATATGAACGCCGGAAACCGAAATCACGCATCCCGTGCCGCGAACGAATGGAGTGACCGCGAGATTATCGAAGTTCGGCCCCTGGTTCATGCTGACTACTGCTCGTATTTTTTCGCGGCGAATCAAGGTTTTCAACTTCATCCAGAAAGGAAACGGGTTGTGCGCGTGCCTATGCGCGACGTGCCATTCGATGCCCGCCGACGAAAGCTCCGGCCCGACGCCGCTTGGCGGATAGTGGAGCAAAAGCACCGGCTCGATTCTAGACCTGTCGATGTTGAGGCAAACGTCGCGCGTAAGCCTTTCTGCGCCTCCCGCTGTTTTGCCGCCTTCGGGCGGCGCGGGGTCGATCGAAGAAATTAAAAACAATGTTCGGATCGGAGTCAACGGACGAAATCCTACTCCGGCATGTAAAAAGTTGCAAATCCGGTGCGCTTGTGCGGATTATTTTTTTCTGCGATGCCGCCACGCTTCTTCGATTGCGTCCGCGTATTTTGCGGCGCATGCATTTATCGAATATTTTTCCCTTATGAACTTGGCCGCTCGATGTCCGGCGGATTTCAGAGCATCGGGTGGCAACGATAAAAGCTTGAGCAATCCTTCCGCCAGCGATTTCGCGCAGTTTTTCCGCACAACGATGGAGCCCGTTCCCTCGGCAACAGCCGGAATCGCTCCGCACTCGGTTCCGGCGAAAATGCGCCCGCACGCCGCGGATTCCAGCGCGACAAGCGAAAACGATTCGTCCCTGCTCGGGATGGCGACCGCATCCGAAGCGGCTATATATTCCGCTGAATTTGCGACGGGCGGCAGCATTTTTATATGGTCGGGAATGCTGCTCGCAAACACTTCGGCCCGGTTCGCCACTTCGGCGTCTTGAACGAGCCCGGAATTTATCCAGATTACATTTTTGTCCTTCAGCGCGCCGGGGATTTTCGCCATCGCTTCCGCCATAATGTCCTGCCC
>JAANMV010003292.1_pt1 | contig 14278 bp, 9 predicted proteins | sample 7279661 | NCBI WGS metagenome assembly JAANMV01 (sample SAMN14094540, study PRJNA606508) | bioreactor metagenome | isolation source: A lab-scale SPAN reactor treating ammonium-rich wastewater day 121 | place: Ireland: Galway | collected 2017-05-16 | reverse complement strand
ATTACCACCCAAATTATTTTTTGTATATTTTTCTTTTTCATCTACCTTTTAAGTAAAGCAATAAAAGCTTCAGAAGGAATTTCTACTCTGCCCCGGTGTTGCATTTTTCTTTTCCCTTTCTTTTGTTTTTCCAGTAATTTTCTTTTTCTAGTCACATCACCGCCGTATAATTTGGCAGTCACATCTTTACGCATGGCTGATAATCTTTCACTGGCAACAATTTTACCTCCTACAGCCCCTTGAATTTTTACTTCAAACATTTGTCTAGGTAATACTTCCTTCAATGATTTTACAATTTGTCTAGCAATCTGATAGGCTTGATCTTCATAAACCAAAGTCGATAAAGCTTCAACTTTTTCTTCTGCCACTAAAATATCTAATTTAACTAACTCGCATTCTTGATAATCAAAAAAATCATAACTTAAACTTGCATAACCACTAGTAACACTTTTTAGTGTATCATAAAAATCAACTAGAAGTGAAGTTAGAGGTAAAAAATAATACAAAATAGCTTTTTGTTCATCTAAATAGGTGGTGTCCAAATACTCACCGCGTTTATCACTGGCTAACTTCATAACACTCCCCACGTAAACCTTAGGAGTAAGTATCTCAACTTTCATTATTGGTTCAAATGTTTTTTCTAATTTCTCCCTAACAGGAAATTCCTCTGGCGAATGAATTATTTTTTCTTTACCTTTTTTATCCATTATCCTATAAGCCACCGAGGGGGTGGTGACGACCACTTCCAACTCATACTCACGTCTTAACCTTTCTTTAAATATTTCTAAGTGTAAAAGTCCCAAAAAACCACAACGAAAACCAAAACCCAAAGCCAGCGAGGATTCAGGTTCATAAATCAAAGAGGCGTCGTTTAATTTCAATTTTTCCATAGCCTCACGTAATTCAGAAAAAGCATCACCTTCTTTTGGATAAATACCAGCATAAACCATTGGCTTCATTTCTTCATATCCTGGCAAGGCCGAAATGTTACCACTAAGATTGTTGGTAATAGTATCACCAATTTTTGCTTCGCCGACTGTTTTTAAACCAGTAACAATATAACCAATTTCACCAGCTGAAAGTTTTGTCTGTTTATTCATTGTTGGCGAAAGAAAACCAACCTCCAATGCTTCCGTGGTGATACCAGTGGAAATATATTTTATTTTATCATTATTTTTAATCTCGCCATTCTGTAAACGTACATAAGATACCACTCCCCGATATTCATCATAAAATGAATCAAAAACCAACGCTTGAGTTGATGAATTAATATCACCACTTGGTTGGGGAATACGTTTAATTAAAGCATCTAATATCAATTCTACTCCTTGTCCGGTTTTTCCAGAGGCTAAAAGTACATCCTCTGGTTGGCAATGTAATAAATTAACTATATCAGCTCGCACCGTATCAACATCAGCGGCGGGTAAATCTATTTTATTGATTACTGGAATAATGACCAAGTTTTGTTTTTGAGCTAAATATAAATTGGCCAAAGTTTGAGCTTCTATGCCTTGAGTGGCATCAACCAAAAGCAACGCTCCTTCCACGGCAGCCAAACTTCGAGATACTTCATAGGCAAAATCAACATGCCCAGGTGTATCAATTAAATTGAGCTCATGACCTTGCCATTGCATCCGCACTGGTGTTAGCTTGATGGTTATTCCCCGCTCTCGCTCTAAATCCATTTGATCAAGTAATTGATCCTTCATTTTCCTTTTATCAACTGTATGGGTAATTTCCAATAAACGATCAGCTAAGGTTGATTTACCGTGGTCAATATGTGCGATTATACAAAAATTGCGTATATGTTTACTATCCATAAATATTTCTAAATTACTAATTATTAATAACTAACGAATTATCTAATTAAAAATTAAATAATTGAATAGTAACTGATTATTAATAATTAGTTATTGTCTTTACTAATATTATTTTTCTGAAATACTTTTAAATATTTTCCTAAAAACTTACCAATAATTTCAACTTCTTCAAATCTAAACAAAACTGACAATATTATATAAGCTCCACCGCCAATAAACAAGGTGGCAACTGTTTGCGTGAGAATACCAAAAAAAGTACGCATATTTACCAAAGGTGCTACAATATGCATTACTAAATAACCTAACACACCACAAAGTAAACTTAAAAAACTAATTTTCAAAGTAGCTAGTGCCAATTTTTTATCATCCAAATAACCTACTTTAAATCTTAATATAGTAAGTAAAGCTATAAAATTTAAAATTGCCGACAACGAAAAAGCAATCGCCACTCCAAAAATTCCAAAATAATAACCCAATATCAATGCTCCGATGATATTTATAACCACAGAAAAAATACTTACCCAAACTGGGGTTTTAGTATCTTCAAAAGCATAAAAGGAACGAGACAAAAGTGGTGTTAAACTTTGAGCAAACAATGATAAGGAAAAAAATCCTAAAGTTTGAGCAGTTTGAATCGTATCAGTCCAAGTAAAATTACCAGTCCCTAAAATCAAACGTACAATTTGAGCTCTAAGTAAAAGTAAGAAAATAGAAAAAGGTACAATCAAATATAAAATACGACGGAAATTAACACTAAAACTAATCATAAATTTTTCCTGGTTTTTTTCAGCAAAAGCTTGTGAAAAAACAGGAAAACAAGCGATAGCAATTGAAACCCCAAAAACCGAAATCGGAAATGACTGTAGGTTATTGGCTAAGTTGAAATAAGCCACTGAACCAACAGCTAAAGTTGATGCAATAATTACCGTCACTACTTGATTGACCTGAGCTACTGCTAACCCAAAAGTTCGTGGAATCATTAGAGTAATTATTCGCCTCACCGCCGGATGTTTTAACTGCCAATTAAATTTATAGCGCCAACCAGTTGATAATGTTTCAGGTATTTCTATTAATAATTGTAAAAACGCTCCGAATGCTACACCCCAAGCAAGGCCTATGGGACCAAGCCACTTGGAAAAAAATACAATACCAAAAATTATACCAAGATTATAAAAAATTGGACTTATAGAAAATGATAAAAACTTTTTATATGAATTCAAAATACCTGACAAAACATTAGAAACGGTAAAAAATAAAATTGCTAAAAACATTACCCTAGTGAAACTAACGGTTAAAGCAAATTTATCGCCAGTAAAACCTGGGACTACTAAATGAGTAAACCAAGGAGCAAAAATTATAAATACGACGGTTAATATACTAATTACTATTAACAACAAATTGAGAAGTGAATTAGCTATTATATTGGCCTCTTCTTTATTTTTATTCAAATACTTTACAAATACAGGAATAAAAGCTGATGCCAGTGCTCCCAGTACTAAAGTATTAAATACTAAATCCGGCAGTTTAAACGCAGCATAATAAACATCCAATAAATCTATTTTATCACCGGAAAAATTGGCAGCTAATATTCTATCTCTGAGTAGACCGACAATTTTGGCAAATACAGAAAAAAAGGCAATTAAGATTGCCCCGCCGGTTGTGGTATTATTCAATTTAAACCAAATTTTATTTAGCATTACAAAAATATTTTAACATAAATCCATAACATTTTAAAGTTAAAAAAACCTATTTCAAAAAAATAGGTTTTTAATACTCACTAATCTGGGGCCTGGTTCTAGAATTGCATGGTCGGCTGTGAGGAGAGAGTTTTTCCCGCAAAGCGGGACAACCGACTAGCCTCGAACCAAGCACCCAGATTACTGAGGGCGAATGTCAGCCTTGGATTCACCTACAATATGTAATTATAGCATGTTCTCAAGGGCACCGCACTCGTCATCAGTATTTTATTTTAAAATTTTTGGCAAGGATTTTATTGGTTTTTTTATTTTACCTTGCTTGATTCTCCTCAGTTTTGGGCATGAAACATACAATAGTAAGCTCACGCCCAGAACTAAAAAGAATCTACTGGGAGTAGTTATTTGGGAGCGAGCCTACTAGCGGTCTAAAAAAATATTTTGTACCGAGTAAGTCACTCTCTCCCCAAATAACTACTCCCAGATAAAGAAAATATAAATTCTGAGGGAAATGTTTGAGTGATCCCGCCAAGGGGATATCAAACGAGCAAATTGTCTAGCACGTATCCAGTTATGCACCGGATAAAAGGGCTTTACCAATTTACCCATAAACTTGAAAAAATATTTCCAAGTTTTCCCTCCAAATTCATACTTCCTTAAATATTTCAAAAAACTCTCCTGAAATTTTGGAGAGATGACAACTCTATTTTCTCTCTCCAATTCTCTAAACATTTCATTATACACCCTAAAATGATTTTTGTCAAGCCTAAAGCATTTATATTGGCTAATATTAGATAAAAATATATTTTAAAAAAAACTGACTTAAATAAAAATCTGATTAATAAAAAACGGAAAAGATAATTCCGTAAATTACTATTATTTATTTTACCAGTCAGTTAGCGATTAAATATTACCCCCCAAACCTGATCTGAGTTAATAGTATTTTGATAATAAACACGATTATCACGTCGGGCAGTGTTGTTCTTCAACAAATTACTTACTAAAATTTCCCAAGTATTAGGAAAAATTATTTCATGAGAAAAACTATAGGGTGGTTGTCCTGACTGTTTTTGTAATAATAAGGTATGCATTGCTACTTCATTATCACTCGCATTGCTTAAGCCGATATTTGCTAAAAACTTATCAACTAGATTTATAAAATAATTATCTTGATTTTGTTTTTTAAACTCAACCTTATTTGGTAAAACATAAGTTATACTTACTTCTTTTTGCTCACCTGGTAATAAAGCAATCCAATTACCAAAAACAGTTTTACCAAATTCATCAGTAATTCTTGTTCCTGTTCCTAAATCAATCCATTCATTGGTCTCAACATTTTTTAAAAATTCATCCTCACTAAAACCTGCAGCTGGATGATTGAATTCATCAGCGTTGGGAGGAGTAAAACCAGTAGCTGCTACCAATTTACTACCCTTAGGAACATAAACACGTAAATAATCCCGATACATTTGACCAGTAAAAACATCCATCGGGACACCATTATGTTGTTTTATTATTTTTAAACTATTGATAACTTCACCATTGATATTGATACTGCTAGTTAACAATACTTGACTACTGATAACTTGATCAGTCTTACCACCACCGATATTGGTATCAACCATTGCTAAATAATCATAGTCAGTATTTTGGACTTCTCCCCCAAAACCAAAATACTTTATTTTTTCTTGTAAATTTGCTTGTTGATGGTATAGTTGAATGTCTCTAACTTGCAAAGCGTTGTGCAGTAAAGAAAACATACTAAAAAAATCTTGGGGAGGTAAATTTTCTAAGCGTTGCAAAATAATAGGCATTAAACTGGCAATAATTTTTTTAGGTTGATTTAACTCGCGGTCATAATTTACTTCCACTTCAGTTTGTAATTCAGATATAACGTTGTCAGCATTTAAAACTAAATTAAAATCTTTTAATTCTATCGGTCCAGTAATAGTCAATAGTTTTGGTAAAATTTGTGAATTTACAGCTATCACGCCATCCACGGTTGGACCACCGGATTTTTCATAAAACCACATAATTTTCTTAGCACTAGTGGGAAAATCAAAAAACCAATTACTGTCTTGCAGTTGCCAATTGGCATTGAGTAATCGCAAAGGTTCGGGTGAGGCAAGTAATATTTCTAAATTACCTTGTAAGTCATAGACTCCTCCGGGGGGTAAATAAAAATTTTGTAATTTACCATTTTTTATATCAACTTCAGCAATTGAACCAATAAAACCACCACTAGGACGTAGTTCATTGCTATTTTGAAAAACCAATAAATAACGTTGTGGTTCATTTGCTCCTAACCAATCACTGGCAAATAAACTTACTTCAGCGGCATTTTGAAAAACCTTTTTTGCTGAAGGTAAAAGACTACTTAATTGATCAAATTGTTCGCGATAATCAGATGGTATATTATTGCTATCAACTTTTGATAATAAATCCTCAATTTCCTGTAAAGTCACCCCGGCCTCATTTAAACCTTGCTGTAATGAATGTAAAATTGCTATATTATCAGCTTTATTTGTTTGTAAATCATTAAATAAATTGGATAATCTAATCCCTAGATCGGCCATTTTATTTCCGGCAGCCATAATATTTAGACCGCTGCTAACTTCTTGACCAATACTAGGAATGACCCGAGATAAAGAAATTAAAAATGAAGGGTATTTTTCTAAAATTTGGTTGACTGAAAATAGATCTGCTTGGGCATCAACAAACCTGTCACCAGCGGCAGAAAAATCCAATTTCTCAAAAGCCACAAATCCTTGTTGAAAATCATCATAAATTGAACTAGTGGCTCCTAGCACCATTGCTCGTTGTGATTTCAAATCATGATAATAAGTATAACCCTGCAAAGGAACTATCAAAACCAAAGCCATTATGACAAACAATTTAAGAGAAACTAAAATATCGGCAGGAAAAATTGATAAATGTTTTTCTTCATTTTTTGTTTCAGTTAATAAGTAATCTTTATCTACTGTCATATCCGATTTTTGAGCCGCTCTTTGCAAAAAAGCTTCAGTTTTATTTTCACCCCAACGAGAAAATGAATCTATCAGATACTGATAAATTGACCCCATTCCCCCACCTGTCCGTAACCACAATCTTTTTAAAAAATTAGGCTGAGTATTTACTGAAAAACTTTCTTGATATTTGTACTGTTTGATTTCAGGTGTAATAAAATTTGTTTTAACACGTTGTATTTTTTGATCCCAGTGGGAAATTTTTTCTTCCCAAGAAATTTTCGAAGGTATATTTGATAAAACACGTTGCGAATAAAAATCTTGATTCTTCAAATTAACAACATGAGGAGAAGATTGTGGGTTTGAATTTTTCTTGATATTTATAAACTGAGAACCTTTATTAATTGCTGTAACTTTATTGGTTTCTGGGGTAGCGAATGCATCTAACTTATCGTTTATTTGATTTATTTTTTTATTGTCAGACAAATTTTCTACAGTCACCTCCCTAGTTATTTCTACCTTTTGTTTATAAACAGCTACATTGTCTTCAGAAAATAAAAAAACATCACTATCATTTTTGCTTGATAGCTTTGCTACTGGGCTAGCTTTAGCCGGTAATAACTTTTTATTCCCCAAACCTTTCATTTTTCTTGGTGACTTGATCGACTGACGCTTAGTCTTAATTACTTTTTTTCTAATAACTTTTTTATTGGTCTTTTTTTTATTTACTTTAATTTTTTTGGCATGGGAAAGTTGCTTGGTCTTTTGTTTTCTTTTTTTAATCATGTTAATTAAAAACTTCAATTGATATACAAATTATACAACAAAAATGATTATTCACAAAACTGTTTATAAATTTGCATTGTTTCTTTGGCCATTTTTTGCCATGAATAATTTTGTAAACGCTTTTTACCATTTATTTTAAGAGTAGCTACTAATGACTGATTGTTAATAACTTTAGCTAAAGAATCAGCAATTTCTTCTTCTTTAGTTGGATTAAAATAAAGAGCCGCCTCGCCCAATATCTCTGGTAAGCAACTACTATTACTACTAATCACTGGACAATTGTATTGCATAGCTTCCAAAGGAGGCAGTCCAAAACCTTCAATTAGAGAAGGAAAAACAAAAGCCAGCGCTTGACTATACAAAGTTGATAATTGCCTATCATTTACCTCACCAGTAAAAATTATATTGTTTTGCTGTTTATATTTTTCTTTTAAACGAGAATAAAAATAATCAACTCGTCCTACCAGGACTAAATTATAATTAGATGATTTATCAAACTGTAAAAAACCATTAATTAAACGTTCTAAATTTTTATGAGGATAAGCTGCTCCTACATATAAAAAGAATGGCGCTATAATTTTATACTTATCTAATTTTTCAAATAAAAATTCTTTATTATAATCATCGACTGCTTCATAAATCACCCGACAGTTCTCTTTTTTCACACCCAGATATTTAATAACATCTGATTGCGTATATTGCGATGGACAAATAATTGCCCTGGCTTTTCTAGCAGTGAAATTTATCATCATTCGTGCTAAATATATTTTCAATTTATATATATATTTATTTTTAGTGGTACTACGATCATCAGTATAATGTGTCATGATTAAATCATGTAAAGTTATAATATAACGACGACGATACATGATGGGGACATTAAAATGAGTAAAGTGAACTAAATCAAAACTATAAGTGTACAAAATAAATGGCCACCATAATTGTTCTAACCACGAATACCAAGGTATTGTTACTCTTATCTTATGAAAATTTTTTGCAGTAACATTGAACAAATCATAATTTGTTGGTAATAAAAAAATATAATACTGGTTGGTATTATCCACCATTTGTAGATGGGTTAACAATTTTTCTATATAACGACCAATCCCCCTATTTTTTTGGGCGCCATAAAGACGTGCGTCAATGCCTATTTTCATAATTGATAAAATAATTCTTTCATTTTTAAAGCCGTTTCGTTCCAAGTAAATTTTTTTATTTGTTCTTGTCCAAGACTTTTTAACTCTAATTGTAAACTTTCATTTTTTAAGACCTCAACTATAGCCTCGGCTATATCATTTACAGCTAAAGGATTTATCAACAAACCAGCTGAACCTATAACTTCTGGCAAAGACGATGTTTGACTGGCGATAACCGGACAATTTTGACTCATGGCTTCAAGCGGTGGAAAACCAAAACCTTCATAATAAGAAGGAAAAACAAACAATTTGGCTTTATTATACAAGACAAATTTTTGTTCTTCGCTGACATAACCTAAGTACTTAATATAAGAATTTTTTCTAATAGCCTTAAAAACTTGTTTACTATAACCACGGTGCCAACCGCTACCGCCAGCAATTATTAAATAAAGATCTGGAAAATTTTTATAAATCTTATTAAAAGCAGTTATTAAACTTAAAATATTTTTTCTTGGTTCAATATTACCCAGATATAAAATAAAATTTTCTGGCAAAGATAAAGTTTTAGTTTGTTCTTTTATTTGCCCTTCGTTTAACCTAATAAAACTAATACCTGAGTGAATAACTTCAATTTTTTCTGACTTTAAATTGGGAAAAAAACGTAAAATATCATTTTTAGTATATTCGCTGACTGCTATTATTTTTTCAGCTGCTAAATATTTTTTTGACAATTGTAAAGCTTGATGCCAAATTCTACCTTTACGAGAATAAAATTCAGGAAAGACATGCCAAGATAGATCGTGGCAGGTATAAACTTTGGCTACTTGACTAGAAAGATTAATAAAATTATTTCCTGGCACCCAATAAATATCTGGCCCTTTAAGCCAACGGTCAAAATATGGCCTAGCAAACATTAAGGAACTAAAACTTATTATCTTACTAGGATAATGAGTAATTAAATTATTAATATTGTTGATTTTAAATTGTGGCCAATTCTGTAATTGCGAAAAACTATTGGCATGCAAAATAAAATTGTCATTTGGAGAAATCTTTGCCAATGACAATAAAACATTTTGAGTATAAATACTTACTCCTGAATAATTCTTTTCTAAAAAACATCTAGCGTCAACTCCGATGTTCATAACCGCGGGAATAATTATAAAATTTTTCCCATTCTTTATTTACAATATTTTGTAAAGAAGTTCTAAACTGTTGGGAATCGAATTTTTGTGCATGAGCTCTTATAATTTGGGGATCAAATTGTTTTTCGTCAAAACGAATAACTGCGTCAGCCAAAGCTTCCCAACTCTGTTCATCAAAAAAAGAACCAGTTTTACCATCAATCACGCTTTCGACAGCACCCCCAGATCGGTAAGCAATCACTGGCCGACCAGCAGCCATAGCCTCAACAGCTGTAATACCAAAGTCCTCTTCTTGGGGATTGATAAAAGCTCTTGCTCTGGCATAGTACTGATTACGTAAATCATCAGGGACTGCCCCCAAAAATTCTATATTTGATTTAGCAATTTTTTTCAAATGTTCAGCTTCTTCGCCCACGCCAATAATTTTTAGTGGCAACCCTAGTTTATTGAAAGCTCTAACCGCTATATCAACTCGTTTATAAGGACGTAAACGAGAAACAATTAAAAAATATTTATCAATTTCTGGACTAATACTAAATTGGGATGTCTCAACCGGCGGGTACAATACCTGGGCTTCACGACGATAATATTTTTTTATTCGTCTAGCCACAAATTGCGAATTTGCTAAAAATAAATCGACTCGTTGAGCAGCGTTATAATCACACATGCGCAAATAAGTAAGTAACGGCGGTAATAACTTTTTCACCAACCAAGGCTGATGTAATTCTTCTGTATAAGTATGGGTGTCTGACCAAAGATACCTAGTAGGTGTGTGGCAATAACAAATATGAAATGCTTCGGGATTAACTATTACACTCTTAGCCAGACCCGACACTGAAGATAATACTACGTCATACTGCGTTAAATTAAACTGTTCAAAAGCAGCTGGCATCAAAGGTAAATACCATTTAAAACGTTTACGACTAGCTGGTAATTTTTTAATAAATGATTCTACAATCTGACTATCTTTAAACCATTTACCCATTTTCTTTTCATCATAAATCAAAGTATAAATTGGGCTTTGTGGCCAAATTACCCGCATATTGAGTAAAACTCTTTCTGCTCCACCAAATTGGTTTAAGTGATCGTGAATTAATGCTATTTTCATATTTAAGCAACTCCTTGTTTTTTAATTACCACCCAAATAGTTTTAAAAATTATTTGCAAATCATTTTTCAGTGACCAGTTTTCAATATAATACAAATCTAATTTTACTTCTTCAGTAAATGATAAATTAGCTCGACCTGATACTTGTGCCAGTCCCGTCATGCCTGGTTTGATAGAAAGTAACTTTTTTTGGTGTTGTTGATATTTATCAACTTCTTCCGGTTCATGTGGCCTTGGACCTACTAAACTCATTTCACCCCGCAAAACATTGATCAACTGAGGTAATTCGTCTAAACTTGAACGTCGTAAAAATTTACCAAATCTAGTAATTCGTCTATCATTTTCATTTTTAAATAAAGGTCCATCAGATCTTAAATTTTGTTTTGCTAAATCAGGTTTTAAATTGCCATCTTTATCATATTTTAACAAATGAGCATTTTTAATCATAGAACGAAATTTATACAACCAAAATTTATTACCCTCTCTACCAACACGAAGTAGTTTTACTATAGCCGGACCAGAAGAATCTATAACAATGATTAAAGCTAGAATTAAACCTATAGGTAAAATAAAAAACAATAAAATAATACTAGCTACAACATCAAATATTCGTTTATAAATTCTACCCCAGCCATCTAACGAAGTTTTTTTAATTTCAATTAAGGGCATGCCAGCAATCGAACGAACTTCAACATTGTGTGATTGGGCATCAAAAATATCAGCTACATACTGAAAACCGAGATGATGACTATGACAAAAATTTAAAATATCAGATCTGGTCTCTTTTGCTAAACTACTATCAGATAAAATAACTTCATCAATATTTCTTTCTGCCAGCAGTTGCAATAAACGTTCCGGGGAAAATTCACTAAATCTTTCCCATAAACGATAACCTAATTCTGGCTGGCGATATAAAGTCGCAGCTAAATTTTCAGTGGCACTATCACTACCGATTAAAACAATATTAGTTACTCCCCAATTATGTATTAATAGTCGCCTTCGGATAAAACGTAAAATCATCCTGGCAATACTTATATAAACAATCGCCAATATCCAAGCAGCCAATATTATAAACCGAGAATCAAAAAACTCTCGCTGCCAAAAAATATAAGCAATAATTACCATGAGTCCAGTCGAACAAGCAAAAATAATTTGAGTTAATTCATCTATTAAACGTTTATGTATGGTGATTGTATAAAGACCTTGTAAGGCAAAAACTAATAACCAAATCAAAGCTACTAGTAGTACCACCTTTAGATATTTAAAATAATCCAAGTCAAAAACAATTGGTCTAATATCTTGTACCCAAGTTGCATAACGCAACCAATATGCACTAATACCAGCACAAATCAACATAATATAATCTACTGGTACGGAAATAACCGCAAATGTAAGTTCTGCTTTTTTCATTAATTTAAAAAATTATCTAAATCAATCTTATCTAATTTTAGCATTATTTTCAAGTTAAATATTGACTTTTAAAAAATTAAACTATAAAATAGAAGCGCTAAATAAATTAGATAGTCGCGCAGCTTTATTTCTTAAGCTGGGAGGAAAGTCCGAACACCATAGTAGCCCGACTTTTCGGGTGGTTAATCGGTAACGCCGACCAACTCTACTGGTGACAGTAGAGTTAGGACAAGTACAACAGAAAATATTCCTTTCCGCCTTCTGCGGAATAAGGGTGAAATCGTAAATTAATTAATTTACGCGTTCCTACAGTGATGTAGGAAAAGAGGTAAACTCTAACCGGTGCAATACCAAATAGGTCCTGCCGTATCGGCAGGCGGGTTGGTAGCTAGATTTTAGTGGTAACACTAAAACCAGATAGATGACTATCGTTCCGCCTAGTGCGGAAAACAGAATTCGGCTTATAAATTTATTTAGTAAAATTATCAAAAACACCGCCATTAAAGGCGGGGTTTTTGTTTCAAAGCCAAATCAATTGCTTGATTGACAAGTGAATCTGCCAATTTATTTTTTTCTCTAGGTATATGAGTGTAGTTAATATTTTTAAAAACTTGACTCTGATTCCAAATTTTTACAAATAGTTTAGCTAGTTCAGAATTTTTTATTTTAAATTTTTGACTTAATTGGTTAACTACCAATTCACTATCTAAATAAAATTCCAGTTCATTGAAACCAAAATCTGTTGCCTTGGCTAATGCATGACTGACTGCTAAATATTCGGCTTGGTTGTTAGTTGCTTCACCAATATATATGCCCTCGCTATAAACAATATTTTTTTTCTCATCATAAATTACATAACCAACTCCAGCCGGTCCTGGATTTCCTCTGGCCCCACCGTCTGTATAAATAATTGCTTTGCTATTTCTACTCATTTATTTTTAAATCAATAATTTTCAATTGTAACTCGCGATTTCCATTCCACTGATTAACGCCAGCTTCATAAACAATATCTATCTTATCACCCATTTTCAAATTTCCCCAACTCTTACCTAAACCAAAGCCAATTGTCTTGCGAACCAATCCTTGCTCATCACCTACCAATAAACGTAAATGTTTTTGCTCTTCACCGACAAACTCCACTCCTAAGACTTGTACCTGATAAGTGACAAAACGAGGTGCTGGGTTGGCCTCACCAAAAGGTTCAAATTTTTGTAACTCTTCTATTAATGGCCAATCAATTTCCGCAAGCTTAACAATAGCATCAATAGCTAAATAAGGTTTAAACATTTCACTATCTATTTTTTTACTGGCTTGTTTTATGCTTAAAACAAATTTGTCCAAATTATCATTATGCTGCAAAGTAAAACCGCAAGCGCCTTCATGTCCGCCAAATCTGGCTAAGTACTTTTTTTGTTGTTCCACTGCTTCAATAATACTAAATCCGGCCAGTGACCTGCCCGAACCCATAATTTTTTCTTGATTTAAAGTCATAACTAGAGTTGGCCGACGGTACATCTCTGTAATTCTACCAGCCACAAGTCCAACCAAACCTAAATCCCAATCTTTAGAAAAAGCAGTTAAAATATTATCACCTTGCAAAAATTGTGATTCAACTTGTGCTTTGGCTTCCTTAACAAACTGTTCAGTCAAAGTTTGTCGTTTAGTATTGGTCGCATGTAGTTTAGTTGCAGAAATTTTTGCTACCTCAATATCTGTCTCATTTAATAAGGCGTAAGCGTCATTGGCATGATCAATCCGGCCAGCGGCATTGAGTCTAGGACCAATAATAAAACCAATTTGCCAAGTATCAATTGGCGGTTTAATACTAGTCAAATTAAACAACTCCTTTAAACCAACTCTTCTGGTTTTATCCAAAACCATCAAACCATACTTAACTAAAGTATGATTTTCTCCACTTAAGGGCATGATATCTGTTACCGTGGCAATTGCTACTAAATCAAGCGACCACTTTTCCCAACCATCAGGAAATTTTGGTGATAAATTATTTTTCTGTCCATGAATTATTAAACCTTGTACCAATTTAAAAGCCATGCCCACACCAGCTAAATACGGGAAAGGATAATTATCAGCTGGGTTGGAACAGTTTAAAAAAGCCAAGGGTTGTACTCTTTTTTCTGGAACATGATGGTGGTCAGTCACTATTACATCCACACCGGCTGCTTGTAAACTTTCCACTTCAGTAATGTTGCTAGTTCC
>JAANMV010003288.1_pt1 | contig 14280 bp, 21 predicted proteins | sample 7279661 | NCBI WGS metagenome assembly JAANMV01 (sample SAMN14094540, study PRJNA606508) | bioreactor metagenome | isolation source: A lab-scale SPAN reactor treating ammonium-rich wastewater day 121 | place: Ireland: Galway | collected 2017-05-16 | reverse complement strand
CGAGGTGCAGCGCCGGCCAACGCGTGTGGATCGTTGCATGCCCCGACTCTGTCACTTCCCGCGCCGCCCGCCTAGACGGGGTTGGTAACACGGATACGAATGAACGTTGGTGTGCTGTTCCGGGAGGATGAGCGTGATGATGATTTCTTCGAGGCTGGCCAGCACAACGATAGGCATGGCGATCCGAAATGGCCAGCCCGGCCCACCCGCAAAGAGCACCAACACTGCCGCGGCAACCGCCACGGCGGAGAGCTTGCCACCCCAAGTATGGTAATTGGTTAACCGCTTGAACTTCAAGCACCCGACCAACACCGCCACGAAGTAAACCGAGATTCCTGCCACCAGATAGACGGCTTCCTCGCGCAGAAGTCCCGGTCGCAGCCACCAACCGCAGAGGGGCAGGGCACACCAAGTGGCGAAGTCCGCCCAACTATCCAGTTTCGCCCCAAGTGGCGTGGTTTGATGCAGGCTCCGCGCCAACCAGCCATCGAAGGCATCAGTCAGGATGGAGACGACAAGAAAGCCGAAAAATATCCGGGCGTGACCGGTCCAAGCCAGCCACAGCAGCACCGGCACGAGTGAGAGTCGGACACAACTCAGCAGGTTCGGCAGCGTCACCATGCGGCGATATTGCGCTTCCGGCCAGGGTGGTCAATGCCGCGCTTGGGACATTGTTCAACATGCCTAAACCTCGTTTAGCCAAGCAAGCCGCGCTCAGTGGAGCGCGGCTCGGCCGAGTTGAGTAACGGCGAAGTTCTACCCGCCGTATTTCACCGGGCAGCCGTAGGGCTTGGTCTGGGTCACCTCGGGCTTCTCTCCCGCAAGCAACTTGTTGACGGCTTCACGCACGTAATTGCGGGCCTGACGCGGGTCCCCGTTCGCGGCGGCCTTGTCATCAATGGCCCCCTGGTAGGCGAGCGTGCCATCCTTGGCGATGACATACATGTGCGGCGTGGTTTTCATGCCGTAGGCGCGGCCGATGTCCCCGGAACTGTCGTCCAGCCAGGCGGTCGCTTTGATCTTTTGCGCGGCCCATTCCTTCCGGGCCTGCTCCGGCGTGCGATAGCTCGGATGCTTCGCATCTGTGGAGTTGACCAGCAACCAGACCACGCCTTTCTCCGCGAGCTCGGCCTGCAACTCCTGCATCGCGCCGGTCTTGAAGTGGTTCGCGCAGAACGGACAGTCAAGGTTGTAGGCCTCGAGGACCACAACCTTGCCCTTGTAATCACTCAACTTGTGAGTCTGCCCGTGAATGTCTTTGGCCGTAAAATTGGGCGCGGGCTTTCCAATCTCGGCCGCGGTCAACACTGCGGTGGCGGTGGCCAGCAACGCAATGGCGGTTAGTGTTCGTTTCATAGCATGTAGGTTCGGTTTGTTTTCGGTGAACGCGTATAAGAAAGCAGATAACCGCCGTTTGTTCAAATTTTGAATGAGTTTGTTTTCGGGAGAGCACCCGCGCCTTCATGTGCTCCCCATGCTAAAAAAACTGAACTGCGCCATTTCCGGAGCGTCGGCGGTTTCCCCGCTTGACGCTTCCATCAAGGCCGTTAGGTTTACGGCGCGTTTCGGGTTTAACGCAGACCCAGACCAATCGAAGAATTCTATGGCCATTATCACCATCAGTCGGGGGTCGTATTCGGGAGGCAAAGCCGTGGCCGAGCAACTGGCGGCGCGGCTCGATTGTCCCGTGCTCAGTCGCGAACAGGTGCTGCTTCAAGCCGCTGAGGACTACGGAATTTCCGAACGGGAACTGACGGATTCGCTCAACCACCCGCCGCCGTTCTGGCAGCAGGTGTTGGGCAAGCGCCTGGCTTACGTGAAATGCGTGACGGCCGTCCTGCTCGATCACGTCCGGCAGGGGAATCTGGTGTATCACGGCAACGTGGGGCACCTCTTACTGGCGGGTGTGCCGCACCTGCTGCGTGTCCGGGTGATCGCCAGCATGGCGCAACGGATCGAAGCCGCCATGGCCCAAGCCAGGCTGAACCGCGAACAGGCCATCGCGCACATCCAGCGCGTGGACAACGAGCGCAGCCGATGGGCCCAGGTCTTGTATGGCGTCAACTGGAATGATCCTGGACAATACGACGTCATCCTCAACCTCGAACGGATCACGCCCGGAAGCGCGTGCGAGACCCTCGCGCGGATGGCGGAGTTGGAAGAATTCCAACCCACCGTCGCCAGCCGCCAGCAATTGGAGGATACCAGCCTGAGTTCCAAAGTGTGGGCCGCCATGGCCAGGAATCCACTCACGCGCAGCGCCAGCTTGGAAGTGAGCGCCAAGGACGGCGAAGTTACCATCACCGGCAATGTCAGTTCCACCAAGGCGGTCGAGGCAGTCGCGGAAATCGCCAATGCCGTGCCCGGCGTGAAGTCGCTTCGCTCGGAAGTCGGCATGGGCGCGGACTGGCACTGGTGAACCGACAGAACAGTTAAAACAACCACCCATGAAGACCATTCACTTGCTGGCCGCCGGCTTCCTCGCCGCCGCTCTGGTTCTCAACACCGCCGCGCAGGAAACCAAACCACTCCGCGCCCTGTTGATCACCGGCGGTTGCTGCCACGATTACGCGAAGCAGAAGGACATTCTCAAGCAAGGCATCGAAGCCCGCGCCAACGTTGTCGTGGACCAGATTCATTCTGCGGATTCCTCGACGAAACCGCCGCTCGCGATTCTTGGCAATCCCGATTACGCGAAAGGCTACGACGTCGTCATCCACGACGAATGTGCCGCCGACCTCAGCGATCCCTCCGTCATCAAGGGCGTGCTGGCGCCGCACCGTGCGGGCGTTCCCGGCGTGAACCTGCATTGCGCCATGCACTCCTATCGCGTTGGCAATCCCGGCGAGCGCGCGGAGGCTGGCTCCGAACGCGCCGCGTGGTTCGATTACCTCGGCCTGCAATCCAGCAGTCACGGCCCGCAGCAGCCCATCGCCATCCGGTTCACGGACAAGAATCATCCCATCACGCAGGGTCTTGCCGACTGGACCACCATCAACGAGGAACTCTACAACAACATCCAGGTGCTCCCGACCGCCACACCGCTGGCCAGTGGCACCCAATCCGTCAAACGCCGCGACGGCACCGCCCGCGAGACCGAAACGGTCGTCGCCTGTGTAAATAATTTTGAAGGCACGCGCGTATTCAGCACCACCATCGGCCACAACAACGCCACCGTGGAAGACGCCCGCTACCTGGACCTCGTCACGCGCGGCCTGCTCTGGGCCTGCGGCAAACTGGATGAGCAGGGGAGCATCAAGCCTGGTTACGGGCCGACGAAGTAGAGACTTAGCCGCACCCAAGCAGTCGGGAGAGCGTAGATGCGACGCCTCGTCGCATGAATGTGGCAGCGACGCCCTCGTCGCCTCGATTTTCCCCCTTCATCATTCGGTGAGCTTACCGCAAGCGACGGGGCGTCGCTTTTACCCTGCGGCGACGAGGCGTCGCCGCTACTCTCTTGCGGCTCAACTGCATCGTTACGGCTTAGGTTTGGGCTGCAATTGAGTCCGGCAATAACCACCGGTTCAACCGCGTGCTCGCGGACTTGTAGCCAAGATAGACCACGACGATTCTGCCGACATTCGAGAAACCATCGCCTGAGCGAGTAATCCAAGCACCCAAGGCCACGGTAACCATCAAGGCTGTAGCCCAGGCGCGTCTGGTTTTGGTTCTTCATTCCTCAACCGTCGCGGCCAGAAAAAGCTCAACAACAGCCAGGCCAGCACGGCTGCTCCGGCCAGTTCAACCATTGCTCGACCAACCGGAACATCGCTGGTCAACTGACGGTAAGCCAGCGCGGAGAACTTACCAACCACGAAAACGATAAGGAACACCTGGACGGAACGCCACCCGCGCATGTGGCCGAGCACAATGAGAAAGAGGAGCGTCCATGCCGCCGCCCCGGCAAGTTGACCTGCCGGAGTGCCGTAGCCCGGTTTGAATCCAAACTGGGACGCTGCGAAAAGCGCCAGGAGCAATAAGGCCGGAATCAGGAGTGCGTATGGAAACCACAGCTTCATGTCATCAGTTCCTCACTTCGTCGCCTGCTGGTCAAGCCTGTCAATCAACTCGGCCAGGCCAGTTTGGTTGGTGATGCCGGCAGCAGCCGATCTCTTGGCATAAGCCAGCGCATGTGCCACATGCTGCGTGCTCAGGTTCGTTACTCCGGTTTCCGCGTAGAGTTTCGCCAGTCGCCCGTGCGCCAATGTCAGATCAAACGCCAGTATCCGGTCGGTGCTCAAGCGGGACTGTTCCGGCAGTGCTTCGGCTTCCCTAAGCTGGTTCACGTATTGCGACATCGCATAAATCGCGACCGGCTTGCTTTCGTGTCGGTAAGCGTGATGCGCACGTTCGGAAGCTTCGCCCAGTTTCAACTGCTCACCGGTAAACAGTGTTTCTGCCGCGCGCGTGGCAGCGTAATGGGTCATCGCCACATAAGTGCCTCCAACGCCCAACGCCAGCCCCACGATGAAGCCCATGCAACCGACCAACATGCCTCTTTTGTTCATTCTGTACTGCGATTATACCGCTTGGAAACCTGATGCACTGTTCGATTCAACAGAATGATCAGCGCCAGTGTTCAATCAACCAACGCCAATGCGGATCACCCCAGTAACCCAAAGCCGTGGCAAAGGCCAAGGCAATGGCTGCAGCGCATCCGACTTTGGCCCAACCGCTCTCAAATACTCCCCAGCCAATCCGCGCACCCAAGATGCCACCCACCACCAGCCCGCACCAGAAGTGCGTCCAGAAGTGACGTCCCCGCATGTAGTCATCCCGTTTCACCGTCCTATGTTCCACGGCGCCAGTGTGGATAATCGCCAGCCTGTTTTTGGGCCCGTTGCATCTTCGCCGATCCGAGTCATTAGCCCTTCGGCGCGGTCTGCGTCCACTTTCGTGATCTCGACCGCTTCCACTACGTTTCGCGGCTCAGTTACAACGAGTTCCATCCCCACGCGAAGGCCCTTGTTCGTTCCGGCGTCGAGCGTCACCGGCGTGTCCTTGAACTTCCAATCCACGACACTCGGGCGGGTCGTGTATTCGCCGACAGCGATGATGGTGGCTTCAATGGGTTGGTCCCGCAGATACGACTGATATTTGACAGGCACTTGCGGGAAACCGATAACTGTTTTGCTCTCATCTCCCTTGCGCAAAAGATACGTGCCGCGCGTACTTGTTCGCGCTTCCCGACCTTGGTTGACCTCGTTGCAGAAGCCGATGATTTCGTCGGTAGGAACGAGATAACGGCGCGGCCCCCAGGCAATCGGGACCAATTCCGGCGCGATTCCTTGAAACCCCTTTCTCTGGTTATTGTAGGTGAAGGAAAGTCGGACCCGGCCATTGGTCCAAGTCACCGCACCATAGTTTCTGTCGTACAATCCCAAGCAACCGTGCCATTCGAACACGTATCCAGATTCAGGGGCAATAGCCACCCAGGTGTTCACTCCCAAGCCGTCCCCGGCGTAGTACTCGCCGGCCCATTCGTGCTCGCCGAGTTTCTTGAGCTCCGCGCGAATCTTTGCGCGCAACTCCTTCGCATCTCGTTCTGCCGCTGCTGAACGCTTGGCTGCGTCGTGGCCCGCAGCTCCAGCCCCGATCGCCAAAAACAGAGCCAAGCTAATCTGAAAGTATGTTTTCATGGTGGTTTTAATTCGGTTTTTCCATCACGCCCAGACGCTACGCCCGCGCCGGCAGACGGTCAATTGCTGACTTGTCACTGCTGATATCGCCCGTTACCCGCCACCACCCGCGGCTTTCAGGACCATGTCATCATACCTGCTCAAGTCCACCGCGTCCGCATCATCAAACCAGCTTCGCACCAATCGAAAGACCCGCAGCGCCCGCGCCGGCTCCCTGAGTTTGGATGGATTGCCATGCACCCAGTTCATCAAGAAGTGGATGCGGACAGTTTGTTCGACGCCATCCCTGACAACCTTGATCACGCGGGTGCTGCCATCAGGCACCAACTGGCCGTAATCAGATTGCAGGCTGAAGAAACGCTCCTTCTCCAACGCCGCAACCAGTTCGTTGATCTGGTCGATGTTGACTTCAAACTCGCGAGTCCGCGCTTGGGGATAACTGTCTATGGTCAACCGCGCCTTGCGTTCGGCGTCCACCTTGAGACTCCAGGAGTATCCCTTCGCGAAACTGCCGGTGGTGGACGCGAACACAGAGATTGGAGGGCTTGCGTCGTGTCCCTTTCGAGGCGAGGCGCACCCGAGCACGATCGCGATGGCACTCGAAACAGCGGCTGACAGCAACAGAATCTGACGCGGTGGAATCATGCGAGGAATTGATGATCAGTTTGCGCCGCTGCCTACTCAACTGTCTTTGCGCGAGTCCCGAAACTCTGGACGTAATGCGGCCAGCAGCCCGGCGGGAATTCCGGCAAACACGAAAACGGTCAAAGCTTGTCTTGCCACGAGCCACCACGGCCCGATTCGCAGACATGATTCCAAGTCGGACGCCGAAGCCGCTGCACAACAGCAGAAGACCACCCAAGCTGACGCGAAGACGCCACCAACGATGCAACCCCACCGAATTCCTTTCTTGATGTTCGGGTATTTCATGGGGTGTGTGACGACAGCCAGCTTCGGTCCGGTTTTCCCATCACGCCCAGACGCTACGCCCGCGCCGGCAGGCGGTCAATTGCTGATGTTCCCCGGCTTCTTCAGCGTGGGATCATTCGGAACACTTCAATGATTTTGCGGATGATCACCGACTGGCGCACGTCCCCGACGATCCCGATCTTATCGTGAAGGTTGCTGGCGAGCAGAGGGAAAAACAGGTCACACTGGCACGCGGTTGGCCTTTGAAAACCATCTGCTGAATCCAGCACTACATCAACACTTTTGGGCGCTCCGTGGAGCGTGAAGCACATCAGGCCGTTGAACTGGCCGGACTTGGGGCCGGAACCGTGCAATCGTTCCGGCGGGCTGATGAGTACGAACCAGTGGCCTGTGGTTTTGTCCTTTCAGATTTCCCATTGCCGGAAGTTCATCGCTCCGGATGAAACTGGGTGGCGGCGAAGACCTGCTCTTCCCGGTCCGCACGCTCAGCATCGCCGTAAGCATCGGCAAAGTAACCTTCGGGACGGAATGGGACGCCGGAGATCACGTCGGCCCGCGTAATGACGAGCAGGCTGCCGGCGCGCTCCACGTATTGCGGTTCTTTGGGCGCCTCGTCGAGCACGCGATCCGTTTCCGCCTTCAGATCGCTTGGTTGGAGAATCGTCATCTTGGCCAGAATTTAGACCACTGGTGGATTGAAGCAACCTGTTTCTCCGATCCAAACTTCAGCAACTCGATCTGGTTCAGCGGCGAGGTGTTACTGACGACGCGCATGGGCGAGGTCTTCCTGCGCTTCGGTCAGACCATACTGGCGAGGGATGCCGCGCTCACCAAGTTGCACACCAAAAGCGTAGTGGTCCAGCCCGGCCAGGCGCGCTGCCTGCGCGAAAGAAAGCCAGCCGTTGGCGTAGTAACGACAGGCCAGTTCGATCTGCATGTGACGTTCGCGTTCGCCCGGTCCCAAGGGCAGGCTCGCCAGCGCCGCTTCGTCGAAATCCAGTGTGATGCTCACGCCCAGACGCTACGCCCGCGGCGGCAGGCGGTCAATTGCGGACAACGTTTTGGCTGCTTTATCCCGCAATGGACTGCCTCCGTCTCCGAATCATGGATCGGACAACACAAAATGGAATTCCAACCACCGCAGCGGCTGGAAACGCTGCGATCATACCGAGGAGAAGAAGGAAGGGAAGGTAGATGATGTCCCCGCCTCGGATTGTCGCGTGATGAACGCATGCCTCGTGCGCGATGTTGATAAGTGAAGCCCCAATCAAGCTGAAGAGCACTGCTGGCCAGTAGCGCCGCACAAACGCATGTGCGAGGACCGCGACGCCTATCGCTACACCGCTGAAAAGAAGAAAATCGTGGAGTGTCATTTGTTCAATTGTCTCTGCGCGAATCCCTCAAATCGGGTCGAACCGCAGCCAGCAGCCCGGCGGGAATTCCGGCAAACACGAAAACGGTGAAAGCTTGTCTTGCCACAAGCCACCACGGCCCGATTCGCAACGAAGTCTTCGCGTCGGGCACCGAACATGCCGACCAACAGCATACGGCCACCCAAACCGACGCAAAGACGCCGCCAACGATGCAACCCCACCGGATTCCATTCTTGATGTTCGGGTATTTCATGTGATGTGTGACGACAGCCAGCTTCGATTCGGTTTTCCCACCACGCCCAGACGCTACGCCCGCGCCGGCAGGCGGTCAATTGCGGACAGCGCTAAGACGCGCTACGTGGCCCAACGGCCAAGGTTTGCCCTCGATGTCATTGGTTCTCTGCTGTTACCTGCGAAAATGGTTCGTTTTGTCGGTCCTCAAACACCCAGATGTTGAAAAGGTATCTGACCTTCAGTTTCCAATCGTTGGTGACGACCGGCGCGGCTGGGCGGCCAAAACCATCGTCAAAAATCAACGCGCTCTTGAGCGTGAGCATCGGTGGCTGAAATGTCCACTGTCCGACGTTGGTGCGCGCGAGCGTGCTGTTGGTGAAGATCTGCACGTATGTCCCGTTCGTCGCCAGCTCCAATGACTCGAAACCGTGTGGGCGCTCAGCGGTGTAGCGGCCGACAATGTTGGTGGGGGTGGCCTTCTTGCATGAAAGCGCGGCACAAGCAAGTGCAACGGTTGCGATGAAGCTCGTGGTGCGCATGGTGGCTAACGGAAGGTCAGCGACGGGAACCAGCCGCCGCCGATGTTGAATTTGTCTCTGAGTTGAACGGCTGGCTCCCGTTCGCACCGCTCGATGCTTCCTCCAATCTGGGAATCGTAATGATGGTCCCAAGATAGATAACGTTCGGGTTCTTTATGATCGCCTTGTTTGCCTCGTAAATCTGCCGCCACTGCGTGGAGTCACCGTAGAACAGTCTCGCAACGCCCGACAGCGTGCCGCCATCGTTGGCTGTGCCGATACTGTACTTAAACGGCAATGGCTGTGAAGAAATGCGTTTACTGTCTGCCTCGCCCCATTTGGCGAGAAGCTTAGAAAGAAGCTTCTCCTCCTTCTCAGGCACGACACGCAGCCCTCGCGGGTAGTCCACGAGTTCAGCGTGCTCACTGAAGTGGACGACGTTGGTTTTGCCGGAACCACTCACGATGCGGAAACCGATTACGGTAGGAATTGGATCGGCGATGATTCCGGAAGGCACGGTGCTGGCCCATGTCTTAAAGCTGTCTATATCGCGAAGACATGCGAGAACGATTTCGCCGTCCGATTTTGGCACCTCACGCCAGTTCCCTTCCGAATCGTATCGCTCGTACCTTGCAACCTGGTTTGTGGCAGGCAGGTCAGCGCGCACCGCCGCAACGATCAAGACAGAACAGAGCGCAACAACCAAGTTAATGCCTGTTTTCATGGCGTGTGGACATTTCCGCTCATTGGCTAGACAACAGCAAATCTGCTTGGGTTCGGTTTTTCCATCACGACCAGACGCTACGCCCGCGCCGGCAGACGGTCAATTGCGGACATCGCACTCCGCACTTGTTGGCATGAGTCCGCAATACCGTGGCGCAGAATTCCTGGGTAGCTCTGGGGTTTGCACTGGTAGCTGCAGAGCAGCGGTAGAAAATAGCCCACGGCGTAAGCCGTGGGAGAGTGGCAGGGAATCCCAAGCCCCGGAGGGGCGCCAGAACCTGACTTTCGAGCACACTCTTTCGCCCCTCCGGGGCTGCTGATTTGCGATGCCGCGATTACCCACGGCTCACGCCGTGGGCTATTTTCTCGCGCACCTCCGGTGCTGGGGCTGGCCGTGCAGCGCGGAGCCGACATCGAATGTCATGAGGTGCCACCCGGCCTCCGCCACTCGCGGTTGGGTTTTCCAGCCGCCGGGGGAAATCATCCGATACATCCAGGGTCACACTCATCCTTGCACTTCAGTTCGGACGTTGAAGCCAGGCCAAGCCGTGGTTCATGTGGTGAAGTCTGGTTTGCCACAAACTTCGCCCAGCGTTTCCAGGAACAAGGCGCGGTCCTCGTCGCCCAGGAAAATGGCTTCCCGCCCACTCGCAGTTTGCGCGGCATCGAACAAACCTTCTCAAAGCCAGGGCAGCACGCCAATAGTCATCTCTGGGTGACCCCTTTATTGTTCTGCCGGTGACGACGGCCGGCACGGCGGGCGGGAGAGACATTCCAATTGAAAAGCGTTTCGTCTCTCCCGCGTGACGGGGCGGACGACGCCACGGGCAGACTGATTTTGTCTTTAGCGAGCAGGCCCGTGACGGCAGGACGGCTGGCCTTTGGTCTCGCAGCCGGCCTGACGGCGCGGGGCTGCGAGCGTTCAGGCGCGTTGAAAGCGAGGATTCCTTGCCGCCCGTGCAGGACCTCCGGTTACTCTTGGAACTTCTCAAACGACTTTTTGAGTTCCGCGAGCTTCTCCTTCGTGAACTGCGTAACCGTCCCGTCCTTGGTTTTTGAAAACGCTTCGACCGGCTGCTCTTTGGCGTCAAACAGGATCATCGTTTCAAAGAAGCCGTCGCCATCCTCGTCGCCTTCCGAAACAGCCATCTTGCCGTCGTGGTAGTAGCTCCGAATGGTATTTTTCGCGGCTTTATTAAATGTAGAAGCATATGTCATCTCGCCATCGCGAAAGAGCTTCATGAAAACAACGTCAATTTTCCCGTCGTCATGGGCGCTGACTTCCTGTTTCTTCGATATTAGAACATTGTCCCGGAAGACTGCTGTTGTGCTCTGATATTTGCCGTCTTTCCTCGACTCGGAGACTTTGGCTTCCGTGCGTGCATCGGTGTTGTTGGGAGTTACTTGAGCTTGTTGAGCTAAAACCCACGCGCAGGCGATGAAACACGCTGCCGCAACGATGATGTTCCTTCTGTTCATAGTGCTCTCCTAGAATTTTGCGCACATTGCATGACATTGAAAGTAGCTGATACCGCCAAGCCCAGGGAAGCTGTTCATAATCCCATGGCAACAAGCTTCACAGTCATATTGACCAAATTCGTATCCAGGATCGCTCGCTGCTTTCCGTGCAAAACTCAAGCAGGTTTCACCGGCCGCCTTCATGTCAGCGCATCCCTGCTTTGCATCGCCTGCCAGCAATATCAGGCGCACTATTCCACCGACCTTCCCGCCGACTTCCCCAGCCAATGTGTCTCCAGCCGTCTTAAACAGATCCTTCGCTGGATTATCCTCTGTGCAGCACTTGTCGTTCTTCGGTTTTTGAGGGGGCTTGGGCGGAAGTGAAGGCGGACGGCCTGGCGGTGGCAATACCGGCCAACCCATCGGAGCACGACCGTCGCTATCAATCAGGTTCAGCGGGTTGTTGCGAACGAACCCGTAGAGATTAACGCCTCCCTTTTCCTGCAACGGGTCTCTGTTTGGCCATCTGCCGAGGTTGGGATGGAGGAAGCGGTAGCGGACCTGGTAGAGGCCGGATTCGAGGTCGTAGCGGTAGCCGTCAAAGAGGGTTTCCCAAGCGTAGCTGGAACTGCCGCGGCTGCCGAAGCTGCCGTCCATGTAGCGCGGGGTGCCGAAGCCATCGTAGCCATAGCGTTCCTGCACGGTGCCGGAGGTGTTCACCACGGCGGTCACACTGCCCAGCGCATCGCTCAACGCGTAGAGCCGCTGGCTGGTGTCGTCGCGCAGGATCAAATCGTCCACCGAGCGGAGGCCCCACACAAAGCGCCGGTCCGCAGAACTGGAGGAGTTCAACCGTTCTTCCAGCACCTGCCACTGGTCGCTGTAATAGTAGTGCCGGGTGTCGGTGCCGTCATCCTTGGTCACGCGCCGGGAGGCGCCATCGTAACGATAGGTGGCGATCACGCTGCCGCCGGTGTTCTTGACTTCCATCAGCCGATTCCACGCGTCCCATTTCAAATCAAAGCTGTTGCCCAGGGAGAGCGGACGGGGGACAACGGTCAGGTTGCCGGCGGCGTCCTGAGTCGGGGTCGGCCAGGCGGTGCCGGTGCTCTCCGTAATGTCGGTGATCTCGTTGGCCACGTTGTGGGTGCGGTTCTGGTTCAACGTCGTCGAGCCGCTGACCTTGGTCAAGTATCCGGTGCTGCTGCCCCGCCAGTTGCCGGTCGGATCGTAGTTCCAGTTCTCCTCCCAACTCGGCGTGCCGCTGATGCCGCTGGGCGGCGTGCCGGTCAAGGTGCCCCGCTTGAGCGTGCTGACCTGATAGAGGCCGTCGTAGGTGTAGTACTCGTCCTGGCCGGTGCCGGCCACGGTGTTCTGCCGCCATTGCCGGTTGCTGGCCCGGTCATAGCCATACTTGACCCGTTCCTTGTCCGTGCTGCTCTGCACCCAGCGCTGATCTACGATCCGTCCAAACCGGTCCAACCCCGTGTATTGGTCGCCGGCATCGCCGCTCCCACCGCTGGTGTAATAGGTCAACTCCACCCCTGGCTGGCTGGAATAATTGGCAATGACCGGCCGGCCCTGGCCCAGGTAGCTGTAGTCCACCAGCACGGTGGAACTGGAAGCCACGCGGCAACCGGTTTTGGTTCTGCGTCCCCATCACGCCCAGACGCTACGCCCGCGCCGGCAGCCGGTCAATTGCGGGCTATTCCTTCATCCGGGCCAAGGCCTCAACGGTTGGGTAGCGACCGACCAGTGACAAGATTTCCCGCTCGCGCAAGCGGGTGTCGCGGTTCACTTGCAGCAGTTTCACAGTAGCTTCACCCACCGGATTGACTGGCTCGATGCGAACGCCAACCAGTTGGAAAAGTTCTGCCCAACGATCTGTTCGCGGATGGAATAGTTGGATCAATTTCGGCGGCTGGCCAACCCGTGCTCCGAGGTCCGTGCCTTTGGCGTTATTGCAGCAGGCACAGGCCCACGCCAGGTTTCCGGCTTCGTCTCCACCTCCATGCTTGCGGCTGATGATGTGATCCACCTGACAGCCCCAGAAAGTGTCTTCCTCGTGGATGAGACAGTATTCGCAGACGTGATAGGCGCGATCGGCGACTTCCCGGCGCAGCCGTTCACTAATGGCCGCGCTCATGAGCCAGGAGTTGGCGCGCGTGCGCTTTAGCCAGCCGCATCAGATGTTCGACCTCCAGATAGTGATCCAGTTCGGTGCGTTCCTCCGCTGAGAGCGGGGCGGCCTTCTGACGTTCGAGCAGATCCCAAACCCGCTGCCGCGCCGGCTCGGACGGCTTGAATTCAATAAGCTCCCGCGGGCGAAGCGAGGCGATGAATTCAACGATTTCCTCATACGGTTTCACGCGGCCAATGTGACACCGGGTGGGCCAACTGGCAAGATTTACGGAGGTAATTAGCATTGTCAGACGTTGGACCGCACCGGTGGCTATCAGCCTTGATGAGCCAGGTGGAAAATCCGCCGACTCTGTGGTTTCAAGCGCGGTTAGCGATTGCCCGACCGATTCTCTCGCCACCGCTTGGCGCTCTGCCAGGACAGATTTGAAGTAATCAAGGACGCGAACTGCGGAAATGCTTCGATATGTGTTTCGGCAACAGTAAGTTCGGCCAGCAATAGGTTGGGTAGCTTGCGGGTCAGCCCCGCAACGTCGCCTGCTTCAACATTCCGCACGAGGGAATTGAAAGTCTTCAGCCCGGTGAGGTTGTCCCTGACCGCGACCTCCGCGATATCGTTTATGACATCTGTCCCTATCAGGTCTTGGACCAAGGATGCCAGTTCGGCAGATGATTTTCTGGGAGTGTCGGCGAGAGCCTCCTTCTCCAGTTTGGCCAGAGTTCGCGCATCTAAACGATTCCGCCATTCGGAGGCAGTCAGAAAGGCTCCGTTCGTTTCGATTGCGGCGGCTCGACCCGGAAAGATCAGTTGATTCGTGGCGGCGGTCTTCAACTCGGCGAGGAGGGTGGAGCGCAGTCTTAGTTCCAGTTCAGGAATCCGGGAGTTTTCGAGCAACACGACGGCTCGGTGGAGCACATCAATGTTCTCCAGATTGAGTTGGACAACCACGTTGGCCAAACGGTCGGCAGCCGCGTTCTGGTTCTCAGTTCCCGCAGGCCGATTCTCGACGCTGGCCGCCGTGCTGGTATTTCCGGTCGCCTGCTCCCGCGCGCAGCTTGGAACCAGCCAGAGCAACATCCCAAGGCCGGCAAAGGCCATGAACGCGGCCAGCACATTCCGACGAATAGCTTGGCCTGACTTTGGATTCGTGGGTGCCATCACGCCCAGACGCTACGCCCGCAGAGGTAGGCGGTCAATGGCCCAGTTCGCACTCCGCACGTGTTGGGATGAATCCGCAATCCCGTGGCGCAGAATTCCTGGGTAGC
>JAANMV010003287.1_pt1 | contig 14280 bp, 14 predicted proteins | sample 7279661 | NCBI WGS metagenome assembly JAANMV01 (sample SAMN14094540, study PRJNA606508) | bioreactor metagenome | isolation source: A lab-scale SPAN reactor treating ammonium-rich wastewater day 121 | place: Ireland: Galway | collected 2017-05-16 | reverse complement strand
TGGACGCTCGCCCTGTTTGCCGCGCGGCTGCACCTGTGGCTGCTGATCTTCTGGCGCGTGCGCGTCCGGCGGCAGCCGCTCGCCGACCTGTGGCAGCGCGTTGAAAGCACCAAGTAGCAGCCAGCCGCCGCAACAGCGCTGCGCTGCCGGGATATAATCAAGTCTGGGCCTGCATCGTGCCCGGACTCGCCGGACTTCGTCCATCTTATGGGTTAAATGGAGAGACAGGATGACACGCGTCTTGGTCACCGGCAGCACAGGCGGATTGGGCGCGAACCTGGTCGCGGCGCTCAACCGGCGTGGTTTTGAGGTAGTCGGTCTGCGCCGCTCAACTTCGCCTTCCGACGCGACCGGGGGTTTGCAGATGGCTACCGCCGTCGGCGACATCCTCGATCCAGACTCGCTGCGCGCAGCCATGCAGGGGATCGACTGGGTCTTCCATGTGGCTGCCATCGCCGACGACTGGCATTACCCTGCCGAGGTCGTCTACCGCGCGAACGTTGAGGGCGCGCGCAATGTGCTGGAGGCTGCCGCCAGGGCGGGCGTGCAGCGCTTCGTGCTGACCAGCTCCGGCGCAGCGCTCGGTATGCCCCGCGCTGGCAAAGGCCAACTGGACGAGCATGACCGCTTCAACCTGAAACCGGGAGACTGGCCCTACGGTCACAGCAAGCAGCTTGCCGAGGAAACCATGGCAGAGTTTGTGGCCCAGGGGCTGCACGCCGTTAGTGTGCTGCCCACAGCCATCATGGGCCCCCGCGATGTGAAATTCATCTCCGGTGAGCTGCTCGTGCGCACCCTGAAGCGTGAGCTGCTTCCCCTGCCGGAAGGCGGCCTGAACTTTATCGACATGCGCGACTGCGCCGAAGGGCACATCGCCGCTGCCGAAAAAGGCCGCCCTGGCGAACGCTACATCCTGGGTGGGCACAACATGACCCACCGCGAAACGATGGGCATCATCAGTGAAGTGCTTGGCGTCAAGGCACGCATCCTACCCCTGCCGCGGTGGGTTTTGCCCCCGGCAGCAGGGCTTGTCAGCCTGCTGCAGCGGCTGGGCGTCCGTATGCCCATTGAGCGCCAGCGCGTTCTGCTCAGCGGCCAGTTCATGTACTTCGACAATGGCAAGGCGGTACGCGAATTGGGGCTGACCGTGCGGCCCTTTGCCGAGTCAGTGCGCGACGCCTATCAATGGTACGTGGAGAACGGCCACTTTGCCAAGCGAGGCGTGCGGGTTCCGGCGTAAGGTGAGGGGGCGAGACTGGCTGCACGGCAGGCAGAGCAGGACGCTGGCACAGATGCCAGCGCCCGTGTTAAAGTGGTGCCTGGTGTTGCGATTGGCATCGAGACGAAAGGGCTGCAATGGCAGATGAACCACGCTTTGACTGGGGAGCCATCCTGTCAGCGATAGCGGTCATTGTCGGGGTAACGGCAGTGCTGGGCTTTCTGGTGCCCGCCGTCCTGACGCTGGCGCTGGGGCTGGGCCATACGGGGCGGGTAGCAGGGAACGACGCCTACCGCTGGGGGTTCTGGGCGGTGGCCTGGATACTCACCATCTGGCAGGGAGCCGTGATGCTGCGCAAGGTCCACGACCGGATCGTGGATGACATGCTTGTGACCTCGATCGTGGCCGCCGTCGTGCTCTTCCTGGTGAAGATCGTCATCACGCTGGTGTACGAGCCGATCAGCGGTCGGGGAACCCTGCTGCCTATTGTATCCTCGCTCGACACAGGTGGCGCCCTGATCCTCGTCCTCGTGGCCCTGATCGGCGCGCGGGTTAACCGCTTTTAGGCGGCCCGCTTGCGGCTTTGCCCGGCGTTGAATGCTCGTCGGCGCTGGTCTTGGCTTCGGGCGTGGCAGGCGGCGTACCTTGAGGTGGAGCATTACTCACCACCGGCTGGCTGGCGGGCGTTGCCTGGGCCGGGATGCCTGGCGCAGCTGAAACCTCTTTGTCCTCCTGCGCTTTGTCCTTACCGTCTGGCCGGAGTGCATCCTTGCTCAGCGCGCTCCTCACGACGATGACCATCTGGCCGATATCCAGCTCGCCCTTGTTTAGCACGCCCACAACCGGCCAATCGCGTAGCTTCACGTGATCGGACTCTTCAAGCACTTTCGCCGTGGCAACCAGCACGCGCACGGGCTTGCTGTCCAGCTTGTCGCGGACGTGCGAGAGAAACCCGAACCCATCCATGTGCGGCATCATCAGGTCGAGCAGGATCAGGTCGGGCATCTCCCCGGCAAGCTTGTCGACCGCTTCGAGGCCGTCCTGCGCGGTGTCGGTCACGTGCCCGGCCATCTTCAGCGTGATGTTGAAAAGCTCCCGAACATCAGGTTCGTCGTCAACTACAAGAACGCGTGCCACACCACAAGCCCTTCGTTGATGAAACTGTCTTGCCAGCTCCAAATCGACCAGAACGGGCCTGCCACCGGAGGCCTGCGCCCACACGGTCCAGCTAATCGGTCGTAAAGACCGGCAGGTGGCCCAGGGCAATGATGCCCTGCCATTTGGCGCGGTCGCCCTCGGTGAAGATGGCAGCCTGCGCGACGATCTCGCCTCCTGCTTTGCTGATCAGCAGTTGCATGCTCTGGAGCGTGCTGCCCGTCGAGATCACGTCATCCACCAGGATGACGCGCTTTGCCCGGATGGCCGCGATGTCCTTCTCGTCCAGATAGAGAGTCTGTGGCTCTCCGGTCGTGATGGACATCGTCTCCGCCGCCAGGGCGTCACCCATGTAGAGTTTGTAGCTCTTGCGGAGCACCACCCAGGGGAGGCCCAACTCCAGCGCCAGCACATACAGCAGGGGGATGCTCTTGGCTTCTGCCGTGACGATCACATCCGCCTCATAGGCACCCAGCTTCTCCGCGAGCTGCTTGGCTGCGGCCTGAACCAGTTCGGTGTCTCCCAGGATGTTGATGATTGCAATCTGCACACCTGGCGCAACTTCGAAGAGAGGCAGGTCTCGCTTGACACCGGCGACTTCCACTGAGTAGACCTCGCGCGCTTTTTTCTGCATGGGGCACCTCTGTGTGTGTTGTGGGTTGCAGGGGGAGCCAAGGTTCAGGAGAATTCTACACGATTATTGCCGCAATGCTAACTGGCAGCACAGCGCATGGCGGCCAACAGGCATACCAAATCAGACTGCCTTCTGGCTCTCTGCTACCGGGGGCAGCCTGGCTGGCCTGCAACTATTGCGCGGGCGCGCAGAAAAGGGCGCTATCCGCAGCTTATAGCGTGCTCATCACCGTTGCAGAAGAAGTGGTCGTGGACATGCGCCGCCAGCACGGCAAGGTCGGGCATGTCGTCAAGCGACAGGAAGAACTGGTAGCTCTGGCTCGAAAGCTCGTAAGCGGTGAGCACGTGCGGCCGGGTCTGCTTATGCAATAGTGCCTGGCATAAATCCTCATGCATCAGCGCCCTGCCGAACAAGGTGTTGAGCGTGACCCGCTCTGATGTCCCGTTATTCATTTACCGCTCTCCCGCGTGGAACCCTAATCTACCAGATCACCGGGAATCCGTCGATTAGATGTTTCTCTGAATTTCGATTCAATTGGGTTAGAGCGCGTCGTTGGAGCTGGTCTACGGCCCGGAGCCGGTCAGGGGTCGGAAGCCAACCACCGTGATCGCCTGCCGGACGCCAAAGTCGTCGTAGGCAACCACCATCTGCCCGCCTCGCTCTGCTGCATGCCGCACGATCCAGAAGAGAACCTCCTCCATTCGCTGCTCCTGGAACAAGAGTTGGTCGTCAGGCAGCCGCGTAACCGAGCCGTCATAGGTGATAAGCAGGAAGCTGGCCACCCTGCCGGACGGGTCATCCTCTTGCAGCGCATACAGGTTTAACTCTTCGGCCTGGCCCACGCCGACTGCCCGCCCGCCTATGGTTGGGCCGGTCTCAGTCCACGCCAGAATTCCAGCCCAGGGATGGCTGACGACGTAGCGCGTGGTGGCGGTTGGGTGGAAGGACTCCGCTACGTCGATCACCGGATCGAGCTTTGCGGCAATAACCTGCCCAAGGAAGGCCTCAGGAACGCGCGTTGGGGTGGCAGTCCACGCCACGACAGGTGTCAGGCTGGCCGTCGGGGTGGGGTCAGGCACCGCAGCGTCTTCTGCGGCTGGCGTGACCGTCACGGTGGTTGCTGTCGCTCCGGTGAGCACCAACTGGGCTTGCCCTCCGAAGGACTCAGTGTAGGCGGCTGTGAGCTTCAGGTCGCGGGCATCGGCCTGGTTGAGCAGGGCGATGATCGCCAGCGTAGGGCTGGCATCGCTGAGCAGCCAGTGCACTCGGGGAGCAGCAGGATCGTCGCCTGCCGCAGCCAGGACGAGTGCCTCACCCTCCCATTCAACTGACCCCGCGAGGCTGAGTTGGCTTGGGTTCTGCAGGTCAGGCACCAGAATGTCAATGCCCTGCATCGGATCGAGTTCAAGAGCTTGCCCGGCGATAGCAATCCGGTCTTCGCTCAACGACAGTTCGCCTCTGGCGCTGCTGCTCTGCCACCAGGCGAACCCCGAATCGAGGGGAACCGGCTGTGTGATGGCCGGTAGAGCCTGGTCGAGCACGTGGTTGGCCCATTGGTCGGCAGGGGTGGTTGGCGCGAATAGGTCCAGCGTGGCGGAGGGCGATGTATCGGTAGCTTCTTCAGTTGGCAAAGGGGTGCGCGTCGCCGGGGCAGCATCCGCCGCCGTTGGAGAGGGGGTTTCGGCTTCGCCTGCCGAGCGGTAGCGGTCGAGCATCCCGCCAACACGCAAGATCAAGACGCCCAGTACAATGAGGGCCAGCAGTAAGGCCAGTATGCGAACGCGCTGTACTTTCCGTCCCTCAACCACGTCAGCGCACCGTCCAGACCTCCAGGTTATCGAAGGCAACGCGCAGCACGCCGTTAGGTGGGCTCACGGCGTAGATCGCCACATCGCCTCGTTCGTGAAGGTCGCTGGTAAAGGTAGCCACGGCTTGCCCGTCAAAGTACACGGTAAAGTTGTTTCCCTGGGCCAGGATGCCCAGCACGTGGGGCACGCGCTCGGCAGCGTTGAGGCTGCCGGGCAGCGCGCTGTCGACAAGCGGCTCGTCCAGCAGCGAGCCGCCGGAGCGCGCAAAGACCATTACCCGGTTGTCGCAGAAAAAAGTCAGGGCGTAGTAGTTGCTGGCATCGGCCAACCGGAAGAACAATCCGTAGCCAGCCCCAACTGGGCAATCCTGCGGGGCAGCCTGAACCTGGGCGTACATGTCGGTGGCATTCACTACCGTTGTCGTCAGATAGCGCAGGGCATTTGGCCCGATCTCGAACATATACTCTCCCCCGGAAACATAGATCCGGGCGTTAGGCTCTTCGATGATCGGCCAGCCCTGCTCGAAGCCAGTGATGAATACCAGGTCCTCTCGCGGAACGTCCGCTGCCGGGCCGCCCGGCCCGGCCCCCGACTGAGTGGCAGACTCTGCACTGCCTTCGCCTGCCACGCCGCCCGCGTCGGTGGCTATCTGAGGCGGCGGCTGCACAATCATGATCCCGCTGCCGGGGGTCGCCGTCGGGAACGGGGTAACGGTTGGTGGCGGCAGAAACGTCGCGGTGGGGGTAGGCCTGACCTGCGTCGGAGCGGGGGTGGCCGTCGGAAGGATCGCCGCGGGCAACGGCGCAGGGGCGCAGCCAGCGAATGCCCCTGCCAGAAGCAATCCGGCGAAGGCAACCAGTAGCGAGCGGGAGGCATCGGGTGGGACAAGGCGTAGTTGGTCCATCACTGGCGATGATAACGCAGCCTGCCGGGGTTGCACAGTACTCCTCAAGCTGGCATTGGGTGGGCCGGGATTGCCAGCCCGAGGTTGGCAGCCAGATGGCCGCGGCTATAATCACACTGGTTTGCCAGCAGGCTTGCCCGCCGAGGCAGGCGATGATGCATCACAGAATTGCGACAATAGATAGGACGATAATGACAGCCACAGGCAGTAGGCTGAGGGGATGGCTGAAGCGCGACTGGCTCCCGCTTCTGGGATTTGCGCTGGCTACCGTGCTCATGACGTACCCGCTTATCCTGCACCTGGGCGATGGCTGGCTCCCCTATCTCAGCAATGACCTGTTCATGAAGGTGTGGGACATATGGTGGCTGGACAGGGTCGTCGGCGGTACAAGCCTGCCCGGTTATGCATCGGAGCTCTTCTACCCCCTCGGCCTCGATATGACCTACCATTCCATCAGCTGGACCTTCAGCGCACTGGCATGGCTGTTTGTGCCCATGGCTGGAGTTGCCGGGGCGTTCAAGCTGACTGTCCTGGTCTCTATCTTCACGACGGCATACAGCGCGTATCTGTTAGGTTACTGGCTGCTCAAAGATCGATCTGCGGCGTGGATCGCAGGGGTGATCTACGGCTTCGCGCCAAACTACATCGCCCATTCCTGGAGCCATGCCGAGGTCACCCTTCTTGCTCCGATCCCGCTCACCGTTCTCCTGTTGAGTCAGGGGATTACCCGCGGAGGCTTGCTCGCGTCCGTGGCTGCTGGCCTGATGTTCGGTCTGGTCGGCTGGACGGGCCTCTACATCTTCGGGTTTGCCACCATCACGCTTGTGCCGGTCACCCTCTACCTCGCGCTGGATAAGCGCCGCTGGCGGGAGAGGCGCTTCTGGTATCTGCTGGCTGCATTCGTCGCGGCCAGCGCCCTCGTCCTGCTCCCCCGCCTGCTGCCGATTGCCAACAGCACCGACCTGCTCGCCTACGTGATAGACAACAAATACCAGCCCTACGCGCAAACAGACCTCTTGTCCTATCTGATTCCGTCCACCTACCACCCTGTCTTTCGCCCGCTTGTGGCTGACGTGGCCAGCCGCTTCGGCCACAACGCGACCCTGCCGCAATACCTGGGATTGGTCCCTGTTGCGCTGTCCCTGTCAGCCCTGTTTGCCTACAGAGATCGCCGCACTAAGCTGCTCTGGGCAGGCATCGGGTTGGTCTTCCTGGTGTTGAGCGCGGGCGTATTCTTGCGTTTCAACGGCCAGATGTACGAGCACATCCGGCTGCCAGCCAGCCTGCTTGAGCCGATCACGCTGTTCAGGACGGTCAGGCCACACTGGTATCATATCGGGCTGCTCTTGCCGTTGGCGATCCTGTCTGCTTACGGATTCAATCACTGGGCGACAGCCAGCGCCGGTAACCGGGCTGTCCACACCTTGTTCTTGTTTTTGGTGCCGATCCTGCTTCTGTTTGAGTACTGGAATGGCTTCAGCCCCATGCAGCGCATCTCGGCCAGCCCGGTCTACTTGCAGATCGCCGCCGAAGAGGGCGAGTTCGCCGTCATCGACCTGCCCATGGGCTACCATGAATCAAAGTACTATCTGTACCTTCAGACGCTCCACCAGCGCCCGATTGTCGAGGGCGCTACTGGGCGCATGCCGGGAGATGCCTATCGCTACATTGAGCAGAACGCTTTGCTGAGCCTGTGGGTAAACGCATCAGAGCTGGAGTGCAGCGCCATCCAGAACGATACGTTGCAGGCGGCTATTGACCAGATGGTCGCCGACGGCTTTCGTTATGTCCTTGTGCACGACCCGGCGCTAAACTGGCCGCTCACCTATTTCACCACGATTGGCCTGGCCTATGGCGATGAGACGCTACGAGTCTATGCTCTGTCAGATTTGCAGGCCAACCCGCCTTGTGAATTCCGAGTGTCGCCGCTGACCGGACAGGATGCAGCCCCATTTCTTGCCATCGCAGCTACAGATGGCAGCCTGCCATGTGGTATATTCGATGTTAGGGGCATGGGGTCCAAAGAAGTTTCTCTCTCGCAATTCCCGGCTTGCTTCACCGAGCACGGAACGCCATCGATCTTGTGTTTGAGTGCGGAGGGTCAGTGGTCTGCGGCCAATGTCCGCGATATGATCTTCGACCGGGAGAATGCCTTATTGAGCTTTACATCGGGCCAGCATGGCCATTGTGCAATCTTTCCCCCCGTCCGCTGAGAGAACGAGAGACGTATTGGTAGTTCGTTTGATGGTCAAAAGGTAGCTTTTGTGCTGTGGCAATCCAAAGGAAGTTGAGTCGCAGGCTCCGTGCCAAGACGCCCCGGACACCGGTCTGGAAGCGGCTGGCGATCATCCTGATCCTGGCGCTTACCGTGCTGATCCTGATCTGCGCGTCGGTTGGCGCGGTGTTCTTGACTTCCCCCGGCTGGCTCGGTGAGCAGTCACAGCTTCTCTCGGCGCTGCTCTCCGCCACCCCGACGGCAACACCTGATGAGCACGCCACGGCAACCGAGACGGTTACCCCTAGCCTGACGCCTTCCGCACCAACAAGTACGCTCGCGCCCGGTGAAGAGCTGCCACCCAGCGCCACCCCAACGGCTACGCTGACCCCTACCCCGCTGCCGACACCGGACGGCGAGGAGCGGGAGATTCGTGTTCCCATCCTGATGTACCATTACATCAGTGTGCCGCCCCCTGATTCCGATGTCTATCGCCAAGACCTGTCCGTCTCGCCCGGCAACTTCCGCAGCCAGATGGCCTGGCTCAAGGAGAATGGCTACCAGACGATCAGCCTGTACGATTTGATCTACGCGCTCAACCTCGGCTGGCCTCCACTGCCCGACAAGCCCATCATCCTGACCTTCGATGACGGCTATGTGGATAACTACAAGAGCGCCTTTCCCATCCTCCAGGAGTTTGGTTATACCGGCACATTCTTCATCCTGACCGACGTGACCGACCGGCGGCAGTCTGGCTACATGACCTGGCCCATGCTCCAGGATATGAGCCAGGCCGGGATGAGCATCGAAGTGCATGGCCGCGAGCACGTTGAGATGGTGGGCCGCGATCACGACTGGCTGGTCTACCACCTGCTTGGTCCGGCTCAGACCATCGAGGCCAACCTGGGCTACCAGTCGCGTTTCCTTTCCTACCCCGCTGGCCGGTACGATGCAGATGTGATTGCCGCGGCCCAGGCGCAGGGCTACTGGGGAGCCGTCACCGTCACCAGCGGCACGCTTCAGAGCAGCGCTGCGCCCTTTGAACTGCGCCGGATGCGGGTGCGCGGCGAGTGGAGCCTGGCGACGTTCGTCAGCGTGCTTGAAGAATTCATGACCAGGCACTAAACTGGGGCGTGTGCCTCACCGTTCTGCCTGAGAAAGACACGCCCATGATCCAGTGGCTCAAACACCAGTCCTCCGGCAAGGTGGTGCTCGCTGCCGGAGCATTGTCGCTTGCCGTGTTCGTCGTTGCGGTGCTGGTCGTCTGGCTGTTCTGGCTGCTCGCGAGCCCCTCGCGCGTGATCGAGTGGGACCTGTGGAACATGTTCGAGGGACTTGCCTCAACAGCGGCTTTTGCGACGGTGATCGGCGGCGGTGTCGTCATCCTCGCCCAGCTTGTCGAAACGGTTGACTCCCGCAACCGGGCAGTCTACAACGAGGTCTTCCAGCGCATGATGCGCGATGAGGAGATCGAGGCCCGCCGCTGGATCTACCTGGAGCTGCCCGGCGACCCGGAACAGGGGATCGCCTCGCTCAGCCCGGAGGGGCAGCGGCACGTCAAGCTTGTTCTCAACTCCTTCGACCACCTGGGTTTCCTGCTCAAGCAGGATTGGATCACCGATGCGGGCATCGTCGAGTGGGTCAGCCCCATCGTCGTCAAGACGTGGGAGAAGCTCGGCCCCTACGTCGAGTACGAGGCCAGGCGGCGCGGCGAGCCCTACTACTACTTCGCTGCCCGGCACCTGGCCGACCGCTGCCGCGAGTGGTGGCAGAAGAACCGCTCAGACGCGCCGATCAACTGGATCGAGAAAGCCCTCTGATCGCTGCTGGTGAGATGAGTCACACGGGCAGCTTTCGTATCCCAACCCAGGCATGCTTCAGCCGCTTCTGAGAGATTTTGGCAGATTTTCCCTGTATAGTCTGGTGCGTGTTCGCGCCTGGCCCACGTGTGGTGGGCTGTTGGTTGCCTGTGTGGCAGGGACTCATGGAACGTAGCTCGCGCTTGCCAGGATTTTATAAGCTGGCTGTATCCGAGCGGGCCGATGCCGTAGCCGCTGCGGCTGGCCTATCGCCGGAAGAACTGGCCGTGCTGACCGGCGAGACGCCGCTCACGCCGGAGCTTGCCGACAAGCTGATCGAGAATGTCGTCGGCGTGTTCGGTTTGCCGCTTGGGATCGCTGCCAACTTCCTGGTCAATGGCCGCGAAGTGCTTGTCCCGATGGTCATCGAGGAGCCGTCAGTGGTGGCGGCAGCCAGCCACATGGCGCGGCTGGCACGCGCCGGGGGTGGCTTCCACGCCACGAGCAGCGAGCCGGAGATGATCGGCCAGGTGCAGATGCTCGATCTGGACGACCTCGACGCGGCGCGGGAAGCGATCCTGGCCCACAAGGAAGACCTGCTGGCAACTGCCGCCTGCTGCGATAAGACTATCGTGGAGTTGGGGGGCGGCCCGCGAGACATCGAAGTGCGGGCATTGCCGGATACACCTGCCGGGCCGATGCTCATCGTCCACCTGATCTTCGACTGCCGGGATGCGATGGGCGCAAACATGGTCAACACCGCCTGCGAGCAGCTTGCCGCCCCGCTTGAGCGCATCACAGGCGGGCGGGCTGGGCTGCGTATTCTCTCCAATCTGGCCGACCGGCGCCTCGCTCGCGCCGGGTGCGCCATCCCGGCTGACGTGCTGGCATTCGAGGGCTACTCCGGTGAGCAGGTCGTCGATGGCGTCATCGAGGCGTGGGCCTTCGCGGCTGCCGACCCCTACCGGGCGGCGACGCACAACAAGGGCATCATGAACGGCATTGACCCGGTGGTGATCGCCACCGGCAACGATTGGCGCGCCATCGAAGCCGGGGCGCATGCTTACGCCGCGCGCTCCGGGCGTTACACCGCGCTGAGTGTATGGCGTAAGGACGAGCAGGGCAGTCTGGTCGGCTCGCTGGAGCTGCCGGTGGCCGTTGGCATTGTCGGCGGCACAACGCGCGCCCATCCGGCAGCGCAGGTTGCGTTGAAGGTGTTGGGGGTTACGTCTGCCCGCGAGCTGGCCGAGGTTGTTGCCAGCGTGGGGCTGGCCCAGAACCTCGGTGCGCTGCGTGCCCTGGCGACTGAGGGCATCCAGAAAGGGCACATGGCGCTGCACGCCCGCCAGATCGCTGTTGCGGCGGGCGCTACCGGTGAGCAGATCGAGCGGGTTGTCAGGCGCATGCTTGGTGAAGGGCAGATCACGCTCGCCCACGCGCAGAACATCCTGCGTGACGAAGAACACTGAAGAGGGAGAGCTGTTAGATGAGCGAAAACGGGAACCAGGAGACGGATGGGAACGCACGCCTGCTGCGCACGATCCGGGAGGTGGGCATCACCGGCTATGGGGCGTATGTGCCCCGCTACCGGCTGCCCGCCGCCGAGGTCTCGCGCGTCTGGACGGATGAACTGGGTGGCACGCCGGTCAAGGAGAAGTCGGTGGCTGGCCTCGACGAGGACGTAGCGACCATGTCGATTGAGGCAGCGCGCAACGCGCTGGCCCGCGCCCAGATCGACCCCACCCGCATCCGCGCTGTGTGGGTTGGCAGCGAGTCGCACCCTTACGCCGTCAAACCAACCTCGACCATCGTCGCCGAGGCCATTGGCGCAGTCCCGAATACGCTGGCTGCCGACTGGGAGTTTGCCTGTAAGGCGGGCAGTGAGGCGATGCAGGCTGCTATCGGGTTTGTGGGCAGCGGTATGGCCTCCTACGCGCTCAGCATCGGCATGGACACCGCCCAGGGCCGCCCCGGCGATGCGCTGGAATACACCGCAGCAGCGGGGGGCGCGGCCTATCTGATAGGCCCGGCAGAGGAGAGCCTGGCCGTCTTTGAGGCAACCTATTCCTACGTCACCGACACACCGGACTTCTGGCGGCGTGCCCACGAGATTTACCCGTCGCATGGCGACCGTTTCACCGGCGAGCCAGCCTATTTCACCCACCTTCTCGCCGCTGCCCGTACCATGCTGGATGAGCTGGGCGCGGAGCCCGGCGATTTCGCCTACGCCGTCTTCCACCAGCCTAACGTCAAGTTCCCGCAGCGTGCCGCCAAGATACTCGGATTCACCCCCAAACAGATCGAGACGGGCCTGCTCGCCGGGCGGATTGGCAACACCTACGCCGGATCGTCGCTGATCGGGCTGACCGCCGTCCTGGACATTGCCAAACCGGGGGAGCGCCTTTTGATGGTTTCGTATGGTTCAGGGGCTGGGTCTGATGCGATGGCGCTGCGCGTGACCGATTTTGTCACTGAGAGGCAGAGCCGCGCGCCCAAAACCGAGGACTACATCGCCCGCCGAACCGAGATTGACTACGCGACCTACGCGCGCTACCGGGGCAAGCTCCGCACCGGGTGACGTGTTGTCATGCTGGGGCTGTGGGGCTTGCACAATCCTGATAGCTTTTGACAGCTTCACGGGTAGTTTCTGAGAGTCAACCTTAGGATAATCTACTGGTAGTTGGTGGCGCTGTCGCTGCCACAACCATGACAAGAGAACCTGAATACTACAAGGCTAGAAGCGAGGACTTGGTATCATAATGGAAATCCCACGCCACTGGAGGCTCAAAGGGCAGCGCTACAACCTGACCGGAACCGTTTGCACGGTGTGCGGCAAACTGTTCTTCTCACCGCGCCCCATCTGCGACGCATGCCACGCTCCAGTTGAGACAGACCCCGCCCGGTTCGAGGGTGGGCGCTCGCGTCGCGCCACTCATGTGCTGGAGATGGCCCAGCGCTAGACCGGCTGTCGGCAGCCTGATCGGATAGGGTCTCTTGGGATGAACATCGCTCAGAACTGGCGGCTGGCAGATCAGCGCTACCAGATGGTGGGTGAGGAATGCCCCCATTGTGGTGTCAAAATCTTTCCCCCGCGTGACGCTTGCCCCAACTGCGCCAGGCCCGCCCAGGAATTGTACACCTTCGCGGGCAAGGGAGAAGTCTACAGCTACACGGTGGTGCTGGACCCGCCAGAGGGCTTCGAAGGGCAGAAGCCATACTACGTTGCCCTGGTCAAGCTCGATGAAGGGCCAATGGTCACTGCCCAGCTAACTGACCTGGAGGGTGGCCCCGAGATCGGCATGCGTGTGGAGATGGTAACGCGCAAGCTGCGGACCGATGGCGAGGAGGGTATCATCGTCTACGGGTATAAGTTCCGCCCGCTGCTGCTCCCGGAGAAGTAGCCTCGCTCCCTTCCCCAATCCCGGAAAATCAAGGGCCGCCCAGTCAGGCGGCCCTTTTTGTCCCCGCTGCGCAACGGCGATCAGTAGCGCAGGATGGCTGCCAGCGGCGCATTGTCCGGCATTGCATCTGCCTCGACCGCGTAGACGGCCCCGCCATTCACGAGCGTCCGGATGGCCGCCAGGTCGAGCAGGTCCTCATCGCCTGGCTGCGCCTCCTCGTTCACCGTGAGGCTGTCTGTCTCCGGATCGTATGTTCCCCAGCGCCGGGTATTCAGATCGACGAACAGCAACTCGACCCGCCCATGATGGGCGGCTGGGACGATTTCCCCGAACGCCTTAGATGTTCTGGTGCCGTTGCGGGCCATCTGCTCGTAGCGTGCCAGGGCCTCCTGCTTGGCTTTTTGAAACCAGGGATGGACGATCTCCCAGGCGCGCTGGTGCAGCTCCGGTGCGCTCGTCTGCTCCGGGTTGCCCGCAATCCCCTCGTCTGCCAGATACGAGTAGGTGTTGGCCTCGTGATATAGCGGGAAGAGATAATCAACCCCGGCCAGCACCAGCGGAGCCTGCTCCTCTTTGAGCACCTCACGCAATCCCTGGTTGATCCGGCGGAAGTAGCGCAGGATGGTCTCTTTGTTATCAGGTTCCTCGCCATGACCGTGAAAGATGGCCGGTCGCCTGCCTGCCCCCGGTGATGAGCTTGAGCCGGTGTGAAACTGGAGAGGCCGCCCGCTATCGTCGAGCCGCACGACATCGGCCAGGCCGCTCGGCATGTCTTCAAGCTCGACGCTGTCAACCGAGTGGCGTGTGCCTTCCAGCAGCCGGATTTCGTTCTGGCTCAGCGCCAGCACGTAAAAGTGGCCGTCGCCCGTGAACAGGGGAAGGAGCGGCTTGAGGTGGAAACGCTCGTTGACTACCACCAGCTCCTCAAAGTCGAGGGGCACGCGGTAGAAGAGAAGGGTGCCGGGGGACAGGAACAACGACAGCCCATCGCTCTGGTACTTCCAGAACAGGGCATCGGATAGAAGCCCCTCGGCTGGCTCCAGCAGATTGCGCACGTCACGCGTACGCAGCCCGCGCGCAAACAACTCCCTTTCTGCCTGCTTGAGCAGATTCTTGAGCCGCACAGGCCCCTCCTGGGTCTGGCT
>JAANMV010003284.1_pt1 | contig 14287 bp, 13 predicted proteins | sample 7279661 | NCBI WGS metagenome assembly JAANMV01 (sample SAMN14094540, study PRJNA606508) | bioreactor metagenome | isolation source: A lab-scale SPAN reactor treating ammonium-rich wastewater day 121 | place: Ireland: Galway | collected 2017-05-16 | reverse complement strand
CTCACCGGCGCTCGATGCGCCGCCCCGGGAGTCGCCGGCGCGTCTGTCCTTTGCGTCCTGATTGATTCCTGATCCCTGATGTCGGCCTGAAGGCCGACCTACAACGGTGAGAGGCGATGTCGGCATGAAGGCCGACCTACGACGGCGGGCGCGATGTCGGCCTGAAGGCCGACCTACGACGGCGGGCGCGATGTCGGCCTGAAGGCCGACCCACGGGGCGCGGTTGTGGGTCGGGCTTCAGCCCGACACGACGGTGGGAACACGCGGGGTCGGATACGTGGTCCGAAAACGGCGAGTCCGCCCTCGGTGCCGGGCGTAGGATGGCGCCCATGAACCTCGACGCGGAAGCCTGCTGGCGCGCGCTCTCGACCCATGATGCCCGCTTCGACGGTCGCGTCTACGTGGGCGTCGCTACCACCGGCATCTACTGCCGGCCGGTCTGCCGCGTGCGCACGCCGCGACGCGAGAACGTCCGCTTCTTCACGAGCGCCGCGGCCGCCGAGGCGCGCGGCTTTCGCCCCTGCCTGCGTTGCCGTCCGGAACTCGCGCCCGGCCGTGCCGCGATCGACGCCTCGTCGCGACTCGCGCAGGGCGCCATCGAACTGATCGAGTCGGGCGTGATGGACGACGACGGCGCCGCCGGACTCGCCGCGAGGGTCGGCGTGTCCGATCGTCATCTGCGCCGCGTGTTCGACGCCGAGTTCGGCGTGTCTCCGGTCGAGTACGCGCAGACCCATCGCCTGCTGCTCGCGAAGCGCCTGCTCACCGACACGCGCCTCCCGGTGACCGACGTCGCGCTCGCCAGCGGATTTGCGAGCGTGCGCCGCTTCAACGCGTTGTTCCGCGAACGCTACCGGATGGCGCCGTCGCGCCTGCGCCGCGAGTCCGGTGCGGCGGACGCCGAGGTCCTCGCGTTTGAACTCGCCTACCGTCCTCCGTTCGCCTTCGATGCGCTGCTGGGCTTTCTGCGCGACCGCGCGGTCGACGGCATCGAGTCGGCCGACGAGGCGAGCTACACGCGCACGATCGCCGTGCGACGCGGCGCGCAGACGCACGTGGGCCGCGTGACGGTGCGCCATCGGGCGCGCCGGAGCGCGATCGGCGTCGTTCTGTCGCCGTCGCTCGCCCGCGTCGTGCCTTCGGTGCTCGGCCGGGTGCGCCACGCGTTCGACCTCGCCGCCGATCCGGCTGAGATCGACTCGGCGCTGGGGCCGCTCGCCGGTGCGCGTCCGGGCCTGCGCGTGCCGGGCACGTTCGACGGCTTCGAACTCGCCGTGCGTGCGATCGTCGGCCAGCAGGTGTCGGTCAAGGCCGCGCGCACCTTGCTCGGCCGGCTCGTCGCGGCGCATGGAATCGCGGTCGACGATTCTCGCGACGGTCCGGCGCGACTCTTTCCGCCGGCACGCACCCTCGCGGCGCTCGCGCCGGGCGAACTCGCGCGAATCGGCCTCGTCGCCGCAAGGGCACGGGCGGTGCACGCGCTCGCGACGGCAGTGGACGAGGGCGCCCTGTCGCTCGATCCGGGCGCCGACGTCGACGCGACGATGGGCGCGCTGACGGCGCTGCCGGGCGTCGGTGACTGGACCGCCAACTACATCGCGATGCGCGCGCTGCGCTGGCCGGACGCGTTCCTCGCCGGCGACCTCGTCGTCCGGCGGGCGATGGGCGTCGCCTCCGCCAGGGAGGCCGGGGCGCGCAGCGGCGCGTGGCGCCCGTGGCGCGCCTATGCGGTGATGCACTTGTGGAACGGAGCGACGACATGAACGATGCGATCAGGTGGTGCCATTGCGACACGCGACTCGGACGGGTGCGACTCGCCGCGCGCGGCGGAACGCTCGTCGGCCTGTGGTTCGTGGGCCAGAAGCACGACGTGCCGCCCGGCGACGACTGGCGGGAGGCGCCGGACGATCCGTTGTTGCGCGACGCGGCGCGTCAGGTGCGCGACTATTTCGACGGCAGGCGGGACCGCTTCGAACTCGAGGTCGCGCCCGAGGGCACGGCGTTCCAGCAGCGGGTCTGGCGCGCGATCGCGAAGGTGCCCGTGGGGCGCACCGCTTCGTACGCCGATCTGGCGCGACGGATCGGAAGTCCGCGCTCGGTGCGGGCGGTCGGCGCGGCGGTCGCGCGAAATCCGGTGTCGGTGGTCGTGCCCTGCCATCGGATCGTCGGGTCCGACGGTTCGCTCACCGGGTACGCGGGCGGGCTCGAGCGCAAGCGCGCGCTGCTCGCACTCGAGCACGTCGCGCTCGACGCCCGCCGCGATGCCGTCGCCGGAGGGCCTGCATCCACGCGCTGAGCGCGTTGCGCCGTGCCGACGCCGCGTTCGTCGTTGCCGGGACCCGGCAGGGCCTCGTCCGCCGCGTGCCGCGCGGCGTCCCGGTCCCGGCCGCTTGATCCCGGCCGCGGCTTGCCCGGTGGCGTCCGCACGTTCATAGTGCGGGGGCGCGCCGCGCCGCGCCTCGACGAAGCCTCGATGCCCCTCGATCCCGGACTCGCCGACTACCTCGCCCGCGTCGCCGCGGAGGTCCCGCCGCTCGCCTCGACCACGCCCGAGGCGAGACGCCAGCGCATGGAGGTGATCGCGCGCCGGTTCCCGGCGCCCGAGGATGCGGTGGCACGCGGCGATGCGTGGATCACGCTGCCGGGACGCGAACTCTCCGTCCGCATCTACCGCCCGGAGTCCGGCACGCTGCCCGGCATCGTCTACCTGCACGGCGGCGGCTGGGTCGCGGGCAGCCTCGCGACGCACGACGGCGCGGCCGCCGCGCTCGCGCGCGATGCGAACGCGGTCGTGGCGAGCGTGCAGTACCGCCGCGCGCCGGAGAATCCCTATCCGGCGCCCAACGACGACGCATACGCCGCGCTCGCGTGGTTCCACGCGAACGCCCGCTCCCTCGACGTCGATCCGCGCCGCATCGCCGTGGCGGGCGACAGCGCCGGCGCGCACCTCGCGCTCGGTTGCGCGATCGAGGCCCGCGACCGCGGCGGTCCGGCCATCGCGTTCCAGTTGCTGATCTATCCGGTCGTCGCGCCCGAATTCGACACCTCGAGCTACCTCGCGCACGCAGCATCGCCGACGCTCACGCGCGAGGACATGCAGGGGTACTGGCGGGCTTACCTGCCGCCGGAATCCGACGACGGCGGCGCGAGGGCGGTGCCGGCACGCGATACGCTCGCGGGGTTGCCGCCCGCGCACATCGTCATCGCCGAACTCGATCCGCTGCGCGACGAGGGTGCCGCGCTCGCCGATCGATTCGCCGAGGCCGACGTGAACGCGAGCCTCGCCGAGGCGACGGCGCTGCCGCACGGATTCCTGCGCGCCGCACCGTATGCCGCGGCCGCGCGCGCGGCGCAGGCAGCGCTCGGTGCGGTGGCGCGAACGGCACTTCATCGGTGAGACCATGAGCGATCCTGTTCCGCCGTCGTCTCCGCGCCCGCGCCCGCCGGTGTCGCCCTACGATCCGACCGGCATCGACGACGGGCAGGGCGGCATTCCGATCGGCGCGCGCCGCCCGGCGTTGCGCGCCTCGGCGTGGATCGCGCTCGCCGCGGTGGCGATCGTGATCGCCGTGCTCGCGTGGCGGACAGTGGAGCGGCAGGCGGTCGAGCGCGCATACGCGGATGGCGTGGAAGCGCTCTCCGCGGGACGCACCGATGCGGCGCGCATCGCCTTCGACCGCGTGATCGAGAAGCGACCGGACTGGGCGGCCGCGTGGCGACAACGCGGATACTCCGCCGGCAATCCCGAGGCGGCGATCGCCGATTTCACGCGCGCGATCGAGCTCGACGGCAACGACGCGGACGCTCATGCGGCGCGTGGCCTCGCGTGGATCCAGGCGAACAAGCCGGCGACGGGCATTCCGGATTTCGACCGGGCGCTCGCGATCGGCGACGCTGGGGGAGTCGATGCGGCGACGCTCACGCGCTGGCGCGCCGACCGCGCGCTCGCCCGTGTCGTGTCTGGCGATCACGCGGGGGCGCTCGAGGATCTGCGTCGGGTCGCCGATGCGCGCGGTGCGCCGGAGGACCAGCACCGCCTCGCCCTCGCGCTGGCGTCGACCGGCGATTGGGCGGGCGCGCGCGCGGCCTACGATCGCGCGATCGTCTCGGGCGGGGAACCGCTATGGCTGGGAGAACGCGCGCTGGTGTCGATCCAGCTCGGCGATGACGCCGCGGCGGGCGTGGACCTGGTGCGCTGCGCCCAGCTCCGGCCCGAGTGCGCGGAGGTTTTGGGGACGCGCGCGGGACAACTCGCGCGCGATCTCGGCCGGGCACCGCCGCCGGGCGCGCGATGAAGGCGATCCCGCAACGGGTCTACTCGGCGATCGTCTTCACGCTCGTCGCTGCTTTGCTCGCCGCTTGCGCGAGCCGTCCGGTGAATCCGCCGCTCGAAGCTTTCGATCGGCGGGCCGGCTATCGGCTGGAGAATCGGCCCGTGCGGCCGGGCAACGACCCGGCGACCGTGGTGGTGCTCGCGTTCTCCGGCGGCGGCATGCGCGCGGCCGCGTTCTCGTTCGGCGTGCTGGAGGAACTGCGACGCATCGAAGTCTCGATCGACGGCAAGCCCACGCGCCTCCTCGATCAGGTCGACCTCATCACCGGCGTTTCGGGCGGGAGCTTCACGGCGTTGGCCTACGGGCTCTACGGCGAGAAGCTTTTCGACGACTACGTGACGCGCTTCCTCGAGCACGACGTGCAAGGCGACCTCGTCGCGCGGTTCCTCAACCCTGCGACCTGGCCGAACCTGGTCTCCGAAGGCTGGGGCCGTTCGGAGATGGCGGCGCAGCTCTACGACGATCTGCTGTTCGAGCACAAGACCTACGCCGACCTCGACGCGAAACCCGGCCCGATGATCCTCGCCTCCGCGACCGACATCTCGACCGGCTCGCGACTCGCGTTCTCGCAATCCGAGTTCGACCTGATCTGCTCGAACCTGCTCACGATGCCGGTCTCGCGCGCGGCGGCGGCGTCCTCGGCAGTGCCGCTCGTGATGTCGCCGGTGACGATCAACAACTACGGCGGCACCTGCGGTTTCCGGCCGCCGTACTGGCTGCGGCAGTTCGAGGATCCGGACAACCGGCTCCGGCCGGCGGGGCGCGCGCTCCAGCGGATCAAGGAGATGAACGCCTACCAGGACGGCAAGGACCGCCCGTACCTGCATCTGGTCGACGGCGGCATCTCCGACAACCTCGGCGTGCGCGCGATCATCGAATCGCTCGAGGAGATCGAGGCGTCCGCCGTGCTGCGCCAGAGCAAGCGCATCAACCGCATCCGGCGCGTCGTCGTGCTGGTCGTCAACTCGCTGTCGGTGCCCGCCACGAACTGGGATCGCACGGAGCGTCCGCCGAACGACCTGCAGATCCTGCTCAAGGCGACCGGCGTGCCGATCGACCGCTATTCGTACGAGGCGGTCGAGATCCTCAAGGACATCGTGGCGCGCTGGGACACGGTGCGCGAGCTGCGCGAATCGGGCGCGCTCCGGGGCGGCCGCGGCGCGAAAGGGCAGGGGATCGATGTGCCCGACATCGATCTCTACGCGATCGATGTGTCGATCGACGCGCACCCGGATCCGAAGGAGCGCGCGTTCCTGAACCAGACGCCGACGTCGTGGGTGCTCACCCGCGAGCAGGTCGATCGCCTGCGGGCGGCGCCCGCGGCGATCCTGCGCTCGTCGGCCGATTTCGCGCTGCTGCTCGAGGACCTCGACGCCACGAAGACCCGGCGCGAAGGTCCCGCGCAGTGAGCGCCGCGCACCGCGAAGCCGACGCGTCCGACGCGGACGAGGCGCTGCTTCGGCTCCGCTTCGACGCGCTGCGCGCGGCGTTCGCGCGCGAACCGTATCCCGATCTCGCGCTCCGCCGCGACCGGATCGCGCGACTCGCCGCGATCGTGCGCGACCACGAGGACGACTTCGTCGCGGCGATCGGCCGCGACTTCGGGCACCGTTCGGCGCACGAGACCCGACTCGCCGAACTCTTCATCGTCGCCTCCGAGGCGCGGCACGCGATGCGGCGGCTCGCGCGATGGATGCGTCCGGTGCGGGTGCCCACGCCGATCCAGTTGCAGCCCGGCCGCGCGCGCATCCTGCCGCAGCCGCTCGGCGTCGCGGGGATCGTGAGCCCGTGGAACTACCCGGTGTAACTCGCGCTCGCGCCGGCGATCGCGGCGCTCGCCGCCGGGAACCGCGTGATGCTGAAGCCCTCCGAGGTGACGCCCGCGACTTCCGCTCTCCTCGCGACGGCGATCGCCGCTCGTTTCGCTCCCGACGAGTTCGCGGTCGTGACCGGCGGCGCCGCGACCGGCGCGGCGTTCTCGCGCCTGCCGTTCGACCACCTGTTCTTCACCGGTTCGACCGCGGTCGGACGCCTGGTCGCGAAGGCGGCGGCCGAGAACCTGACGCCGGTGACGCTCGAACTCGGCGGCAAGAGCCCGGCGATCGTCGACGCGAGCGCGGACCTCGCTCTCGTGGCTCCGCGACTCGCGGCGGGCAAACTGCTGAACGCGGGCCAGACCTGCATCGCGCCGGACTACGCGCTGGTGCCCGAGGCGAAGCTCGATGCGTTCGTCGCCGCCCTCGCCGGCGCGGTGCGCACCCTCTATCCCGATCCGATGCGCACCGCCGATTACACGGCGATCGTCGACGACCGGCACTACGCGCGGCTCGCGGGGCTCATCGACGACGCGCGCGCGCAAGGGGCGCGCATCGTGACGCTGCCGGAGGGCGCGGCGCCGGATGCAGCATCGCGACGCCTGCCGCCGACGCTCGTCGTCGGCGCGAACGATCGCATGCAGGTGATGCGCGAGGAGATCTTCGGACCGATCCTGCCGGTCGAGGTCTGCGCGAGTCTCGACGACGCGATCGCGAAGGTGAACGCGCGGCCGCGCCCGCTCGCGCTCTATGCGTTCGGCCAAGATCGCGCGGCGATCGCGCGCATCCTGCGCGGCACCGTCGCCGGCGGCGTCACGGTCAACGACACGCTGTGGCATTTCGCGCACGAGGAGCTGCCGTTCGGCGGCGTCGGGGCCTCCGGCATGGGCGCCTACCATGGCGAGGCCGGCTTCCGCACCTTCAGCCACCTGAAGGGCGTCTACGTGCAGCCGCGGTTCACCGCGGCGAAGCTGCTGCGCCCGCCCTACGGTGCGGCGTTCGAGAAGGTGCTCGCGCTATTGAAGCGGGTGGCGGGGTGAATCAGTTGACAGTCGACAGTTGACAGTTGACAGGGGCGGCGGCGTCTCCGGTGGCGGCGCATCGAGCGCCGTTGCGAATTCCATGCAGGTTCGACTTCAGTCGAACGCCTTTCGCTTCCATCCGGCGAGCCCCGTCAGGCTGAAGCCTGACCCACAGGGAAGGCGGACGCTTCGGATGGCTGGTGGGTCCGGCTTCAGCCGGACGCTTCTCGCTTCGATGCAGCGAGCATCGCCTTTCTCCCCGATGCACCGAACCCCGTCGGGCCTGACCTACGAGGATGTCCGGCGACATGGTGATCGCCGCGCAAGGTCGGCTTCAGCCTGACGTCTTTCCGCCAACCCGTTCCGTTGCTGCCGCGTGGGGCGCGTTCAGCTCCGCCACCAATGGACGGTGAGGAACTCCCTCCGGGGCTCGCCGCGAAGGAATCGGATCTCGCCGAATCCGGACGTCGGTCCGGCGCGCAGGCCTTGGTAGCGAACGGTGATCGTGCGATCCGGTGCGTCCGCGCCGCGGGCGACGACCGCGGCCTCGCCCGCCTCGAGAAGTTCGGCGACGAGATGCGCGGCGTCCTTAAGCCTCGCCGCCTCGATCGGCGCACATCCGGAGTCGTCGACGGAACCCGCGACCTGCGCGAGCAGCGCCTTCGCGCGCCGGCCGCGAATGAGCGCCTGGCGTTCGCGCTCGTCCTTCCACGCATGCGGCGTGGCCGCGGCCGCGGCTTCGAGCGGATCGCGCGCGATGAGGATCGAGGCGCCCGACGCGATCACCGCGATACAGGGCCGGGCGACGGAAGCGGGCAGGGTGATCTCGCGCGACACGTCGAGCGTCTGCCCGGCCGGCGGCCGCTCCGTGCCCGCACCGCCGGCCAATCCAGTCACGACCGCGACTGCCGAGGCCAGCGCCGCGACGCTACGCCGCGTGCGCATGGATCTCGCGTGCCGCGCGCAGGCCCGATTCGATCGCGCCCTGGATCCACGCGTGCGCGAGCGACGCGTGTTCGCCGGCGAAGTGGATGCGCCCCTCGGGCGCGATGATGTGCTCGTGGAGGAGCCCCTGCTGGGACGGCTCGAACAGCGCGTACGCGCCTCCGGCGTGGGGATCGTCGTGCCACATCCACGACGCGCCGACCTCGAATTCGTCGACGACCTGCGGGTGGATCTGCGCGAGATCCTCGAGCGCCTGCTCGATGCGGTCGTCCGGGGCGAGCGAGCCCCAGCGCTGCGCGTCCTCGGCCCAGGTGTAGCTCGCGAGCAGCACGCCGCGGCCGGTCGCGCGGCCCGATTCGGGATAGTAGACGTTGCGCACCGGCAGGTCGGTGACGGTGCCGCCGCCGAAGATGCCGTCGTCCACCTCCCAGAACCGCCGCCGGCACTGGAAGAAGATCTTCGCGGCCGCGTCGTAGCGGAGCTGGCGGATGGCGCGCCGCTTCGCGTGCGAGAACGGCTTCAGCGCCTCGACGTGGCGCAGCACCGGGAACGGCACGGTGACGATCGCGTAGTCGCCGGTCGCGCGCATCCTTCCCGCGTCGGTCTGATAGTGGACGGTGACCTCGGTCTCGGACTGGTCGATCGCGATCATGCGCGCGCCGAAGCGGACGCGCTCGCGCAGTCCCGCGAGGAACGCGTTGGGCAACCGGTCGCTGCCGCCGTCGATGCGCACCATGTCGGTGTAGAAGCGGCCTACCTCCTCGCGCACCAGTTCGAGGAAGCAGGCACTGATGATCGACTCCTGGTTGCACACGAGGCCGTAGAGCTCGATCGCCGCCTCCGACCAGCCCTGTTCCTCGAGGAACTCCCGGGTCGAGTAGCCGTCGTACTTCGCGGCGATCTCGGCCCAGCCCCGTTCGCCGTCGCGCTCGATCTTCTCGGCGAAAGGCTTCATCAGCGCCTCGAAGCGCGCACCCGACGTGAGTCCGCGATCGTGCTCCGCGAGCTCGCTGCCGAGGAGATCGGGGTTGCGTTCGAACTCCGCCAACCGCAGCTTCCGGCCGAACAGATGGCAGTACGCGTTCGGGTTGTGCATCGTGAACGGCTTGACCGCGATGCCGAACGCGTCGACGTAGGCGAGCGTCAGTTCGTGCGAGCGCGGGATGCGCATCGCGCCCGCCTCGGCGTACAGCCCGGGCGCGAACGGCTCGCGCATCGTGTAGATGCGGCCGCCGGCGCGCCCGCGCGCCTCCAGCAGCAGCGGATCGTGGCCGGCGCGCAGCAGTTCGCGCGCGGCGACGAGCCCGGCCATGCCCGCCCCCACGACGATCACGCGATGGCGCTTGCCGTGCCGGGGCGGCAGGCCGTGATGGATGGTCGCGAGGTCGCGTTCGACGGATGGATTCATCGAGGGAGGTCCATGCCGATGCAGGATCAGGCGCGCCCCTGCGACCGCGGCACCGGGGCGCCGATCGACGGTTCAGGATTCGTCATCGGCCTGGTCGAGTCCGGCGGGAGGCGGCGAGCGCGGATCAATCGAGTCTGACCCCATTGATCAGACGATGCGGTGGAACCAGAGCACCGACAGCGCGGCGGCGGCGATGGTGAGGAGCGCCGCCGCCGCGGCGAAGATCGCGGTGACCTCGATGGTCTTCCTCTCGAACACGAAGCGCGTGTTGAGCGCGTCGTAGATCTTGCGCAGGTCGTCGGCGCTGCCCGCGTAGAAGTACTCGCCGCGCGTCAGGTTGGCGATGTTCTTCAGCGTGTCCTCGTCCAGGCGCACGCGCATCGACCAGCCCTCCGCGGCGAGGACCTCGCCCTTGGGCGTGCCGACGCCGACCGTGTAGACGCGCACGCCGCGCTCGGCCGCCATTTTCGCGGACTCGTTCGGGTCGGGGCCGGTGGTCGTCTGCCCGTCGGTCAGGAGCACGATCACGGCCGAGCCGTGCGATCCGGGTTCTACCGGGGCGGGCGGCTCCTTCGGGGGTTTGGTCGGGTCGCCGCTCCCGAGCGCGCGCGCTCCGCCGTTCTGCTTCGGACGCGGGTTCTGGCTGCGGAGATCGAACACGACGTCGGGCACGAGGGTCTTGAGGGAGACCAGGATCGCGCTGCCCACCGCCGTGCCGCGCTGCACCTGGAAGCGGTCGATCGCCCCGAGCAGGTCGTCGCGGGCACTCGTCGGCGGCTGCACGAGCGACGCGGTGCCCGCGAAGGTGACGATGCCGACGCGCACCGTCGAGGGCAGGTCCTCGACGAACGCGCGCGCCGCCGCCTGCGCCGCGGCGATGCGCGTCGGCTGCACGTCGGTCGCGCGCATGCTGCCGGAGACGTCGATCGCCAGGATGATCGTTTCCTGCTTCGACGGCAGCAGGATCGTCGCTTCCGGCCGCGCGGTCGCCACGATCATCGTCGCGAGCGCGGCGAGGATCAGCAGCGGCGGGACGTGGCGGCGCCAGCCCGCGCCGCGCGCGAGCGCGTCGCGCACCAGCGACAGGTTCGCGTAGCGCAGCGCGAGGTGCTTGCGCCGGCGCTGCAGCAGCAGATACGCGCCGACGCACAGCGGCAGCGCGGCGAGCCCCCAGAGGAGTTCAGGCCACTGGAACGACACGCCGGGCCTCGAGATGCTTCGGGAGTCCGCCGCCGACCGCGAGTTGCGTGCGCCGCTTGCGGAGATCGGCGAAACGGAGCACCGCGCCGGTCAAGTCCTCGTCGGTCGCGAGTTCGAGCGCGTCGACCCCGGCCGTCGCGAAGGCGTCGCGCACGATCGTCTCCCGGCGCTCGGCCGCGGCGGCGAAGCGCTTGCGGAATCCGCGGTCGTGCGTGTCGACGAACATCTGCTCGCCGGTCTCGCTGTCCTCGATGACGACCATGCCGAGATCGGGCAGCGCGCGCTCGAGCGGGTCGTAGAGGCGCACCGCGACGACCTCGTGGCGGCGCGCGAGATGGGCGAGCGGACGGTCCCAACCCGGCGCGCTTACGAAGTCCGAGACGATGAACATCAGCGAGCGCCGGGGCACGATCCCGATCGCGGCCTGCAGCAGATCAGACAGCTTCGTACCGGACGACTTCGCGACCGGCGGGCGCCTGCCGAGGCTCGCCATCAGGTGCAGCACGTGGCGCCGTCCGCCGCGCGCGGGGATCACCGCGTCGACGCGGTCGCCGTAGAGGATGGCGCCGATCCGGTTGCCGTGCCGGGTGAGCAGGCGCGCGAGCACCGCGACGAACTCGGTCGACACGTTGCGCTTGCGGACCTCGGAGGAGCCGAAGTCGATCGACGCCGAGAGGTCGAGCAGGAACCACGCGGTCACCTCGCGGTCCTCGACGTACTCGCGCACGTAGGGCGTCTGCAGCCGCGCGGTCACGTTCCAGTCGATGCGACGGACGTCGTCGTGGTACTGGTACTCGCGCAGGTCGGCGAGGTCGAGGCCGAAGCCGCGGAAGAGCGTCCGGTAGTCGCCCTGCAGGAGGCCGTCGAGACGGCGGATCACCGTCCACTCGAGCCGGGAGAGCAGCCGCTCAGGATCGTTCGGCGAGCGCGACATGGGTGTCGAGCGGCTTGTCCGGCGCGGCGATGCCGCGCAGGATCTCGAGGATCAGCCGGTCCGCCGACACGCCGTCGGCGAGCGCCTCGTAGGACAGCGACAGGCGGTGGCGCAGCACGTCGGGCGCGATGTCGATCATGTCCTCGGGCAGCGCGTAGGACCGGCCGCGCAGGAACGCGAGCGCGCGCGCGCACTCGACCAGCGCGATGGTGGCGCGCGGGCTCGCGCCGAAGGTGATGTAGCGCGCGATGTCGCGGATGCCGTGGCGCTCCGGCTCGCGCGTCGCCGCGACGAGCTTCACCGCATACTGCATCAGGGCCGGGTCGACGTAGCCCGAGCGGCACTCGCGGTGGAGCGAGGCGAGCTGCTCGGTCGAGGCCACCGGCATCACGTCCTGGGCCGAGCCGGTGACGCGCTCGACGATGACGAATTCCTCGGTCTCGCTCGGATAGCCGACCAGCACCTTCATCATGAACCGGTCGACCTGCGCCTCGGGCAGCGGATAGGTGCCCTCGGTCTCGATCGGGTTCTGCGTCGCCATCACGAGGAACGGGTCGGGCACCTTGTGCGTCTCGCCGGCGATCGTCACCTGGCGCTCCTGCATCACCTCGAGCAGCGCGCTCTGCACCTTGGCGGGCGCCCGGTTGATCTCGTCGGCGAGCAGCAGGTTCGTGAACACCGGGCCGAGCGCGGTCGAGAACTCGCCGGTCTTCTGGTTGTAGATGCGCGTGCCGACGAGGTCGGCGGGCACGAGGTCGGGCGTGAACTGGATGCGCCGGAACGTGCCGCGGATCGTGCGCGCGAGCGTCTTCACCGTGAGGGTCTTCGCGAGCCCGGGCACGCCCTCGACCAGCAGGTGGCCCTGCGCGAGGATCGCGACCAGCACGCGCTCGAGGAACGCGTCCTGGCCGACGACGACCTTCTTGACTTCGTAGAGGAGCCGCTCGGTCAGCGGGGCGTGGGTCGGCGGCGCGAGGTCGTGGGGGTCCATGTCGGTGTCCGGTCGATGATGCGATTCAACGTTCGACGTCAAACGCTCAACGTCCAACGCTCCTTCAGAAGGGGGACATCCCGGCCGCGGCGGCGGCGTTCTCGATCGGCACCGCGAAACCGATGCCGACGAACACGCGCTGGTCGGTCGGATTCAGGATCGCGGTGACGATGCCGACGACCTCGCCGTCCATCGTGACGAGAGGGCCGCCCGAGTTGCCGGGGTTGGCCGCGGCGTCGAACTGGATCAGGTTGGTGAGCGAACGCCTGCCGTCCGACGAGCGGTACTCGCGCTTGAGCCCCGAGATGATGCCCGAGGACGCGGAAGGACCGATGCCGAACGGAAATCCGACCGCCACCACTTCGTCTCCGGGCGCGAGGTCCTGCGTCGAGCGCAGCGCGGCGGGCCTGAGATCGTCGGGCAACTTCGCCGCCTTGAGCACCGCGAGGTCGTTCTCGGTCTGGATGCCGATCACGCTCGCGTCGGACTCGGTGCCGTCGTGGAAGATCACCTTGAGCTTCGACGCGCCGAGCACGACGTGCAGGTTGGTGAGGATGGTTCCGTTGTCGACGATGACCACGCCCGATCCGATGCCGACGCCCTTGCCGATGTCGGGATGGCCTTCGGGCAACGGTTGCCGGTCGGTGCGCTTGCCGTCCTTGCCCGGCCCCGGCGCAGCGGGTTTCGCACCCGGCTTCTTCGCGCCGTCCTTCGACGACTTCGCGTCCTTGTCGTCGTCCGCGTACCCGGTGCCGACGACTTTCACGACCGAAGGCTCGATCACCTCGTAGGCTTTCGCGGCGCGCGAAGGGAGCGACTGCGTCGCCAGAGTGTGCAGCACCGCGCCGTCGATGTCCTTCTGCGTGAGCATGCGTCCCGCTGGACGCGTCGACTGCCACCAGGCGAAGGCCAGCGCGCCGATGAGGAGTACCGCGAACGGGGAAATCCAGCGCTCTTGCCGGCGCACCAGGCGGCCGAATGCACGGCCGTTGCCTGGCGTCACGGCGGTGGATGCGACCGCGGCAGGGGCATCCGGAGCGGGGGGCGAGGCGGCAGCGCGTTGCGGGGGCACGGCTGCGGGTGCCGGGATCTCCCGGAGGACCGAACGGCTGTAGAGCGCGGTGCGGCGCATGGGGGCCTCGCCTGGGCGCCCACCTGAGCCGGGCGCGCCCTCGCTAGCATAGAGAATAACGCGGCGCGCGCAAGGCCGCCGCGTCGCCCTTGCGGGCGGGGTTCACCCGGCGTAGCCGTCGACCAGGAAGAACTGCCCGGTCGCGGCGCCCGCGCGCACCGACCTCGCGTGCTCGTATTCGGGCGACGACCAGAAGGTCCGGGCGTGCTCCATCGTCGGAAACTCCAGCACGACGACGCGATCGCGCTCGTCGGGGCCTTCGAGCGTCGTGACCGGACCGCCGCGCACGAGGTAGCGGCCGCCGTGCTTCGCGATCGCCGCGGGCGCGAGCGCCGCGTAGTCCTGGTAGCGTTTCGGATCGGTGACGTGGATTCGGGCGATCAGGTAGGCAGGCATCGGAAGTCCAGGGAGATCGGCGCCGCGGGTGCGCCGGGAAGGGTCGGTCCGCGGAGGAGGATCGCTATCCCCGCGACCACTTCTGCAGCCAGAAGCAGAATGCGGCCGCGA
>JAANMV010003277.1_pt1 | contig 14295 bp, 14 predicted proteins | sample 7279661 | NCBI WGS metagenome assembly JAANMV01 (sample SAMN14094540, study PRJNA606508) | bioreactor metagenome | isolation source: A lab-scale SPAN reactor treating ammonium-rich wastewater day 121 | place: Ireland: Galway | collected 2017-05-16 | reverse complement strand
GCGATGGCCGGCACCAGCTTGATTTCGATATTGGTGATTTCATTCTTTTTTAATCCTAAGAAATATTGAGCTAATCCAATGGAACAAAAAACATATTTTCCGTCCAATTCTTCATTAATGGAATATATTCCGGAAGGAAATAAAAGTGATTTGTTAAAAGCTTCCTCTGGGTTTTCAATATCCCCTTTTCCTGGTTTTGGAGCATAAGCTTCTAGAGCATTGTTATAATCGAATAGCCCTAGTCCTAATTTTCGGCTAATATCGGCACCCACAACAACATTTTCTGAATTAGGTTCAAACCATTCGCCTGCGTAAAGATGTTTGTTGAAATCTGTAACTTGGTTGTAACGATTGTCAACTCCTTTAATATGAGCAACTAATTCTTTGTTGTCATACATGAAGTAAACCCGTTCCTCGATTATTTTACTGTAAGAAGCAATGTGTTTGCTTTTAAATAATAATTCTTCTTGTTTTGGATTTATAAAAAAAGTTTTCCCAGAAGTGGTTTCCACTCGTAAATCAGGGTCAGAAACATTTGCAAAGTTTAAACTAAATTCTTTCAAACCACTGAAAACTGACAAAAAAACAAATAAAGCCATTGTGCTTGCAATGATTCCTACTGAAGCAATTCCAGTAATAATATTGATTGCTTTGTTTTTGCTAAAACTAACAGCGTAACGTTTGGCTATGTAGAAGGAAAGGTTCAAATTATGATTTCTTTCTTTTTTCTAATAAATCTCTATTTTCTATTGGATTTTCTTCTCCAGTTAAAGCCTTGTCAATTTTCTCGATATAGTCTAAACTATCATCTATGTAGAAAATCAAATTAGGAACTTTACGTAATTGATTTTTTACACGTTGGGCTAAATCATGTTTGATAAGAGGTGCGTTGCTTTTTACAGCGGCTAAAATTTCAGCAGCTTTATCAGTTGGGAATATACTTAAATGAACTTTTGCGATTGATAAATCCGAAGTTACATTTACTTTTGAAACCGAAATTACTAAATTGTTGATATTATTTTTACGGATTTCACCCTGTAAAATCGAGACTAGGTCGTTTTGTAAAAGTGCACCTATTTTTTTTTGTCTATTTGTTTCCATGATGCAAAAATACAAAAAAATCAACAAGCAAAATTTCTTTTACTATTATATATGTTGATGTGGGTTTTTGCTAGGAGGTTTTTTTGTTAACTTTGTTCGGATTAAAAATCGAAATTTATGAGAAAAATTGAACATATAGGTATTGCGGTAAAAAGTTTGAAAGAATCAAATTTGCTTTTTGAAAAATTATTTGGCCAACCTCCATATAAAGAGGAAGAAGTAGTGAGTGAGGGTGTTAAAACTTCTTTTTTTATGAACGGCCCAAACAAAATCGAATTACTAGAAGCTACAAATCCCGAAAGTCCAATTGCAAAATTTTTAGAAAAGAAGGGTGAAGGTATTCATCACATTGCTTTTGATGTTGAAGATATTTTGGAAGAGATTTCGCGCTTAAAAAAAGAAGGTTTTGTTGTCTTAAATGAAATTCCAAAAAAAGGAGCTGACAATAAATTAGTTGCCTTTTTACATCCAAAAGGTACTAATGGTGTGCTTGTAGAGCTTTGTCAAGAAATAAAATAAAGTTTAAAAAAAGATTTGGTTGCCTTAAAAATTAGTCTTAATATTGCAACTTCAATACTGGTCCTATAGCTCAGTTGGTTAGAGCACCTGACTCATAATCAGGTGGTCCCTGGTTCGAGCCCAGGTGGGACCACTTTTATTGTTAAGATTTAAGAAGAAAAAACTCACAATTAACAAAATTTAAGTTTTTTTTAAGTTTTTTTCTGAAAATAACTTGTAAAGTATAAAAATATTTATATTTTCGTGTTTTCTAATAAGTTGATTTCTTGTTATATTAACTTATTATTAAATGATTTCTTTTACTAGTAAAAGAGCAATATAAATTATACTTTTGCGCCCAATGAGAACAATTATGAATAAAATTATAACAATTTTAGTAGTACTTTTTAGTGTTCAAGGTGTTTTAGCTGCTGATCCAGTTCCGCCGCCTCCAACACCTCCACCACCGCCAGGTTTGCCAATTGATGGCGGATTGGTTGTATTGTTTTTTGTGGCACTAATTTCAGGTTATTATTTGTCTAAAAAATATATTTCAATAAAAAAAGGCTCTTTATAAGAGCCTTTTTTTATTTTCTCAATTCATTTAATCGAGTTACATATTTTCCAATTACATCAAATTCTAAATTAACGATTGTGCCAATTTTAAATGTATTAAAATTAGTGTGGTCAAATGTGTATGGAATAATGGCAACACTAAACGTGTTTAATCCAGAATTCACCACAGTTAAACTGGTTCCATTTACTGTAATTGACCCTTTTTCTATTGTTATGTTGTTTAAAGAAGCATCATATTCAAAAGTAAAAACCCAACTACCATTCGCTTCTTTAATGTTTGTGCAAATTCCTGTTTGGTCTACGTGTCCTTGAACAATATGTCCATCAAGTCTGTCTCCCAGTTTCATAGCGCGTTCTAAATTTACAACATCTCCAACTTTCCAGTTTTCAATCGAAGTTTTATCAATCGTTTCTTTTATGGCTGTTACGGTGTAATTTTTGTTTTCGATTTTTACTACCGTTAAGCAAATGCCATTATGAGCCACACTTTGGTCAATTTTTAATTCATGAGTAATGTCGGATTCCACCGTTACATGCAGGTTTTCCTGATCTTTTTCGATTTCTTTTATAATTCCGAGGGTTTCTATAATTCCGGTAAACATAACTGATTTAATTTTACTAAATTTGCACATCAAAAGTAAGCAATAAATCACATTTGTCATGGTTAAAAAAGCAGAAAATATAATTGTAGGAATTTCGATTGGAGATTTAAATGGTATTGGAAGCGAAGTTATTTTAAAAACATTTGAAGATACTCGAATGTTGGAATTATGTACGCCAGTAATTTTTGCAAATGCTAAGATTGTTTCTTTTTTGAGAAAAGAGTTGAATATTGATATTGCGATTCACGGAATTGATAAAATAGAACAGTTGGTTGTTGGAAAAATCAACGTGTTAAATGTTTGGCGTGAAGGAGTGAACCTTGAATTAGGGAAAAATGATGATGTTGTGGGAAGCTATGCCATAAAATCATTCGTTGCAGCAACAAAAGCTTTGAAGGAAGGATTGGTAGATGTTTTGGTGACAGCACCTATTAATAAGTATAATATTCAATCAGAAGAATTTAAATTTCCAGGTCATACCGATTATCTAGATAAAGAATTAGAAGGTGATGCTTTAATGTTAATGGTGCATGATGATTTACGTGTTGGTTTGCTAACGGATCATGTTCCTGTAAATGAAGTGGCGAAACATTTGAATGAAAAATTAATTTCGAGTAAAATCAAAACGATTATTCAAACGTTAAAGCAAGATTTTGAAATTGAAAAACCAAAAGTGGCGGTTTTAGGATTGAATCCACATTCGGGTGATAATGGTGTAATTGGTCAAGAAGAGGAAAAAATTATCAAACCAGCCTTGAAAAAATTATTTGAAGCAGGAAATATGGTTTTCGGGCCTTTTTCAGCGGACGGTTTTTTTGGTTCGGCGCAGTATGAGAAATATGATGCAGTAATTGCAACATATCACGATCAAGGGTTAATTCCGTTTAAAACATTATCGTTTGGCAACGGAGTAAATTATACAGCTGGATTAAATAAAATTAGAACTTCTCCTGATCACGGAACTGCTTATGAAATTGCAGGCAAAGGAGTGGCTAATCACGAGTCATTTAAAGAGGCAGTTTATTTAGCGATTGATATTTTTAAGAAAAGAAATGACTATCAAGAGCTGATAAAGAACCCTTTAAAAACAAAAGAAAAACAGTTATAAACAAAAAAATGTTTACAACTAGTTTGAATTTATAAATATTTTATATCTTTGCACACCTTTTAAAAAGGTAAAACTGTTGTTATGAACAATTTAAAAGAATATTTAATTCCATTCGTGGGGTTAAAAATAGGGAAGCATCAGTTTGATTATCAAATAGATAATACGTTCTTTAAAAACTTTGATTACGACGAATTTAATGACGTTTCGGTCAAAGTTGATATTGTTTTAGAGAAGAAAAGCACTATGCTTGAACTTGATTTTAAACACAAAGGAACTGTAAATGTGCCTTGTGATGTTTCGGGTGAAGAGTTTGATTTGCCAATTAAAGGAAAATTAAAGCTTTTAGTGAAGTTTGGAGATGCCTTTAATGATGAAAATGAGGAGTTGCTCATTTTACCTCATGGCGAATTTCAAGTAAATGTAGCACAGTATATTTATGAGTCCATCATATTATCAGTGCCGTTACGAAGAATACATCCAGGTGTTAAAGATGGTTCGCTGTCAGATGTAATTCAGAAATTAGAATCGCTTTCTCCAAAAGAAAACAAGAAAGAAGAACAACAAAATAATGATATTGACCCTAGATGGGAGAATTTAAAAAAACTATTAACGGATAAATAAAATAGAACAATGGCACATCCTAAGAGAAGACAGTCGTCTACAAGAAGAGATAAGAGAAGAACACATTACAAAGCGACAGTTGCTCAAATCGCAACATGTCCAATTACTGGTGAAGCACACTTATACCACAGAGCTTACTGGCATGAAGGTAAAATGTACTACAGAGGTCAAGTTGTAATTGATAAAAACGAAGCTGTAGCTTAATTATATCAAAAAAATAGAGAAAACTCTCACATCGTGAGAGTTTTTTTGTTAAATACCTATTCGTATGTGCAATAATGCAATTCGAATAGGATTCGTTTGAAATTTTTTTTGTAATTTCCACCACTTTTTGAATTCTAAAAATTCAGAAGGAAAAATTAATCGAAGATGAATAAAATAACAGCAGCAATTACGGCAGTAGGTTCTTATGTTCCTGACTATGTTTTGTCGAATCAAGTGTTAGAAACATTAGTAGATACTAATGATGAATGGATTACCACTCGTACTGGAATTAAAGAAAGACGATTGTTAAAAGAAGAAGGAAAAGGAACTTCTTTCATGGCGATTAAAGCCGCTCAAAACTTACTAGAAAAAGCCAATTTAGATCCTAAAGAGATTGATTTGGTAATCATGTCAACAGCAACTCCCGATATGCCTGTAGCTTCAACAGGAGTTTTTGTAGCAACAGAAATTGGAGCAACTAATGCCTTTGCTTTTGACTTGCAAGCTGCTTGTTCAAGTTTTTTATACGGAATGTCAGTTGCTTCTGCATATATTGCATCAGGAAAATACAAAAAAGTTTTATTGATAGGTTCTGATAAAATGTCATCGATTATCGATTACACAGATAGAGCAACCTGTATCATCTTTGGAGATGGAGCGGGAGCCGTATTGTTTGAGCCAAATACAGAAGGATTAGGGCTTCAAGATGAAATCTTAAAAAGTGATGGAATCGGAAGAGAATTCTTAAAAATTGAAGCAGGTGGTTCTATTCTGCCTCCTTCTGAAGAAACTGTAAAAAACAAACAACATTTTGTTTTCCAAGACGGTAAAACAGTTTTTAAATATGCTGTTTCTGGAATGGCTGATGTAAGTGAGAAAATCATGGAGCGTAACAATTTATCTCATGATGATGTCAATTGGTTAGTGGCGCACCAAGCCAACAGAAGAATTATTGATGCTACTGCAAATAGAATGGGATTAGACGAATCTAAAGTCTTAATCAACATTCAAAAATACGGAAATACTACTTCGGCAACCCTACCATTATTATTATCAGATTTCGAAAATCAATTGAAAAAAGGAGATAATATTATCTTTGCAGCTTTCGGTGGTGGATTCACTTGGGGTGCTATCTATTTAAAATGGGCTTACACTAAATAATAACAAACTAAACTAAATCAAATATTATGGATATTAGAGAGATTCAAAACCTAATCAAATTTGTAGCAAAATCAGGTGCTACAGAAGTAAAATTAGAAATGGACGATTTTAAAATCACCATAAAAACTACTGCTGAAGGCGCAGAAAGTACAACTACTTATGTACAACATATGCCTATGGCAGCAGCTCCTCAGGTTGCGGCTCCACAAGTTGTAGCTACTCCAGCAGCTCCAGCAGCAGCGGCTCCAGCAGCTCCAGCGGCAGACGACAATTCAAAATATGTAACCGTAAAATCGCCAATTATTGGTACTTTCTATAGAAAACCAGCTCCAGACAAACCAATGTTTGTAGAAGTAGGTTCAACTATCGGTAAAGGAGATGTTCTTTGTGTAATTGAAGCAATGAAATTATTCAACGAAATCGAATCTGAAGTTTCTGGTAAAATCGTAAAAGTTTTAGTAGATGATTCATCTCCAGTTGAATTTGATCAACCATTATTCTTAGTTGATCCATCTTAATAAAGTTAGAAATTAGAGGTTAGAAGTAAGATTTTTTTGCTTCATAATTGTCTAATTGACACATTGTCTAATTGTCTAATTAAAAGAACATGTTTAAAAAAATATTAATTGCCAATAGAGGTGAAATTGCACTACGTGTAATTAGAACTTGTAGAGAAATGGGCATCAAGACTGTTGCGGTTTATTCTACGGCTGACGCGGATAGTTTGCACGTAAAATTTGCTGATGAAGCAGTTTGTATTGGACCTCCTCCAAGTAACTTATCGTACTTAAAAATGTCAAACATTATAGCAGCGGCAGAAATTACAAATGCAGATGCTATTCACCCAGGATACGGATTCTTATCTGAAAACGCTAAATTTTCAAAAATTTGTCAAGAGCACGGAATCAAATTTATTGGTGCGTCTCCAGAAATGATTGAAAAAATGGGAGATAAAGCTACAGCAAAATCAACGATGATTGAAGCTGGAGTTCCTTGTGTTCCAGGTTCTGAAGGGATTTTAGAATCTCTTGAAGAAGCTAAAAAAGTAGCAAAAGAAATCGGTTACCCCGTAATGATGAAAGCTACTGCAGGTGGTGGTGGTAAAGGTATGCGTGCTATTTGGAAAGAAGAAGAACTTGAAAAAGCTTGGGAAAGTGCACGTATTGAAGCGGCTGCAGCCTTCGGAAATGACGGTATGTACATGGAAAAACTGATTGAAGAGCCACGTCATATCGAAATTCAAGTTGTTGGAGATTCTTTTGGAAAAGCGTGTCACTTATCAGAAAGAGATTGTTCGGTTCAACGTCGTCACCAAAAATTAACTGAGGAAACTCCTTCGCCATTCATGACAGATGAATTGCGTGAAAAAATGGGTACAGCAGCAGTTAAAGCAGCAGAGTACATCAAATATGAAGGTGCTGGAACAGTTGAATTCTTAGTTGACAAACACAGAAATTTCTACTTCATGGAGATGAATACACGTATCCAAGTAGAGCACCCAATTACAGAGCAAGTAATTGATTACGATTTAATTCGTGAGCAAATTTTAGTTGCGGCTGGTGTGCCAATTTCTGGTAAAAACTACTATCCACAATTACACTCAATTGAATGTCGTATTAACGCTGAAGATCCTTATAACGATTTCCGTCCTTCTCCAGGAAAAATTACGGTTTTACATGCGCCAGGAGGACATGGAGTACGTTTAGATACACACGTTTACGCTGGATATACAATTCCACCAAATTATGACTCTATGATTGCTAAGTTAATCACAACTGCTCAAACTAGAGAAGAGGCAATCAACAAAATGAAGCGTGCTTTAGATGAGTTCGTAATCGAAGGAATCAAAACTACTATTCCATTCCACAGACAGTTAATGGACGAACCAGATTATGTAGCTGGAAATTATACTACAAAATTCATGGAATCTTTTGTAATGAAAGACCCTCAAGAATAAAAAGCAAAAAGCGATTTCAATGTGAAATCGCTTTTTTTATATCTATTTGATAATACTTTATACTTGTGATTGGAGGTTACCCTTATTTTTTCTTTCTTCAATAATTAATTTATTAAAAAATAAGAATAACCAAAAGTGAATAAAATTAAATCCAAACATAAAATTATCATCAACTTCAAATGAGTTTAGATAGAATATAATGTTATAAGGTAATGCTGCAAATCTCACTGATAAATCACCATCGTCAATTATAAAAAAAGAAATATCTGGTCCAAGTAAAAATTTGTATGAAAATCCTAAAAAAACAAATGTAAAAGACTGAATTAAATTGGTTAATGCAAGAAAATACAAAGATGGTATTATTATTCGATTAAGATAAACAAACGAAATAGCTATAACATTTAATAAACTAAAAGTGAAGAAAAACAAGGTGTTAAATTTAAAATCAAATTCTAAAAATACACTTATAATACTGGGAATAAAACAGATTAAATTAACAATTATATAATAGATTATTATGTATTTTTTCATTTTCGATTTTCTTTTTTTTTATTGAATTATCTCCAATTTGAATTCAAATTCTTATCCTAAACTTTTAATTAATTCCTCAATTTCTATTTTCTGATTTTCATACTTCAATCGCAACGGATTAGCTTCTTTTTCAGAACGGTTATAATAAATCATCGCTTTTTCTGCAAAAAACTTTTGATGATGCACAGAAGCCTTCGGAATCAAAGGAAATTCTTTGTGAAATAACATTTCATAATACGCTTGCCATTCGCGTTCATTTTTGTCTTGCATGGCAACTCCTGGTGCTTTTTGTTTTACGTGCATCATTTCGTGAGCCAATAAATTCAAAACCAAAACCAAAGAAAATGAAAACGTATTTTTAGGAATTCTAACGATTTGAGGTCCGCCAATGATGCCTTCAGCTGTCATTAAAATACTGTCGGGTTGAATTTCATCTCTAAATTCAAATCCTCCAAAATTAGGATGCTCCATTTCATACATCTTTAAAAGCCATAAACCCGCTTCTTTCACTAAATTATGCTTGTGAAAGGTTTTGATGGTAAGTTCTATGTCTTCGAATGGCATCATTTTCAAGGTCAAAAATCAAATTTAAGAGCAAGAACAATTTGAAAATTGAACTTGATCTTGCCCTTGAACTTTTAAAGTGTTTCTTTTAACCAACCAAAAAATTCTCTTTGCCAAACTAGCGCATTTTGAGGTTTTAATACCCAATGGTTTTCATCTGGGAACAACAAGAATTTACTTTTAATTCCTTTTAATTGTGCCGCTTGAAACGCTTCTTGCCCTTGTCCAATTGGTACACGATAATCTTTTCCACCTTGGATAATTAAAATAGGCGTATTCCAATTGTTGATTAACTTAATTGGGTTGAATTCGTTATAAGTTTTTTGAGCAGTAGCATTATCTTTTTCCCAATAAGCGCCACCAGAATCCCAATTCGTAAAGAATACTTCTTCTGTAGTTCCATACATACTTTCTGTATTGAAAATTCCACAGTGTGAAATGAAGGTTTTGAAACGATTTTTGTGAATTCCAGCTAATTGAAACACAGAATATCCACCATAACTCGCACCCACAGCACCTAAGCGAGTTTTGTCTACGTATGATTCTTTTGCTACATCATCAATTGCAGCTAAGTAATCATCCATAACTTGTCCGCCCCAATCTCCTGAAATTTGTTCGTTCCAAGCCGTTCCGTGTCCTGGCATTCCTCTACGATTTGGTGCCACAATTACATAACCTTGCGAAGCCATCAATTGGAAATTCCAACGGAAAGAATACGATTGTGTCAACGCACTTTGTGGTCCGCCTTGGCAGTATAAAAGCGTTGGGTATTTTTTAGTTTTGTCGAAATTTGGAGGTAAAATTACCCAAACCAACATTTTTTTACCATCGGTAGTCGTAACCCAACGTTTTTCTGTTTTACAAGAAGCGATTTTAGCATAAGCTTCATCATTTACTTTAGTAATTTGTTTCCAAGTTTTCTTAGCTAAATCATACGAATATACTTCAGGAGCATGGTTCATATCATTTCGAGTTACTAAAACCGAAGTTCCTGTGAAGCCAATAATCGCATTCACATCAAAATCGCCATCAGTTAATTGACTTACACGAACCGCAATCTTAGTTAAACCAGGAAAATTAACTTCAAAAAGTTGTTTTGTTCCTTTGATTGGAGCGATGAAATATACTTTTTTCCCATCGGCACTCCAAGTAAAACTATCCACAGTTCCGTCCCAACCCGCAGTCAAATTAATATCTAATCCTCTATGACGAACGATAATATCATTTTTATCCGCTTCATAACCGTCGCGTTTCATTTGTAACCAAGACAAATCGCCTTTCGGAGAAAATATCGGATGAGTATCGTAACCTAAATTGCTTTCAGTAAGATTTTTTGTTGTTTTTGTAGCTAAATCGTATTCGTATAAATCGGTGTTGGTACTGGTTGCATAAGCTGTTCCGGCTTTCTTTTTACAAACATAGATGATTTTGGTTCCATCAGGTGACCAAATGTAATCTTCATCACCACCAAAAGGTTTTTGAGGTGCATCATAAGGTTCGTTTGGCATAATGTCAATTCCAACGGCATCTTTTTTATTTTCGGAATAGAAAACATGGTTGTGAGTTCCATCATTCCAAGTATCCCAATGACGATAATCTAAGCCTGTATACACTTGTGCTGTGGTTTTTGATAATTCTGGATATAGGTCTTTTCCTAATAATTTTTCTACCTTAATTTCTTTAGAAAATAGCAGAAATTTTCCGTCAGGAGAAACATTTTTGTCGGCTAATAACGATTTGTAATCTTCCACCAAACTAGCATTTCCTCCTTGAACTGGAATCGTGTAATATTTTGAATTGATTTTATTTTCTTCAACAGAAGGTGTTCCCACTTTGTAAACTAGAAGTTTTCCGTCCTTTGAAATTCCTAAAGGTGTAACTCTTCCTAATTGCCATAGGGTTTCAGGAGTCATTACATTTTGTGCGGTCGCAGCAGTTATACTCATAATACAAGTAATTAGTAAAGCTAATTTTTTCATGGTTGTAAATATTAATGGCATAAAAATACAAAATTAAACGCATAAAAAAACCGCTCAGTAGTTGAGCGGTTTTTACTTTAGTTTTATTGGAATTATTGTTTGATGAAACGTTTCATGTTTGTTCCATTAGCGGTAGTAACTTCAATCATGTAAGTTCCAGATGCTAAATTTCCAACATTAATAACATTATTTTCTACTTTTCCATTTCCTAATTCTTGACCTAAAGCACTGAAAATTCTGAATGAAGCTTCGCCTTCAAAGTCTGAAATGTTTAATACATCACCTTTCACAGGATTTGGATATAAACTGAACGTTAATGGGGTTGTAGCATCAATTTCTTTAGCAGATGAAGTTACATTGATGGTGTAATCTTCTACTTGTCCATAAGAGAAAGCTTCGCAAGATGTTGGTACACCATTGTATTTCATTGAAACTCTCATTCTTTTTGCACCTAAAGTAGTTGTTGAAGGAATTGTAAAACTTCCGCTTACTGGAGTTGCTGTTGTTGCAGTTCTAGTGAAAACAGTTTCGCCCGAATCAGTAAAATCACCATCGTTGTTGTAATCGATAAATACGGCATAACCTTCACTGTAAACTGTTCCTGTCCAAGTTGGAGTTATAGTAATAGTATTTGAAGTTCCTCTTACAACGTTTGTTGAAATTGATGTAAAGTTTTCGTAACCAGCTGACCCTGTTGAAGCATTGTTAATAGTTCCAAATTGAACTCTTCCAATTCTTTCGTCAGCTGTGCTATTTCCTTGAGAAGCACAATAAGTTACTGAGTTTGCTAATGTAGTTACATTTACTGTGTTACTTACAGCAGATAAATTTCCTGCTGCATCTCTCGCTCTCACTGTGAACGAATACGCTGTTGAAGCTGTTAATCCAGTTGCAGTGTAAGTTGTCCCAGTAACAGTTGTTAGTAAAGTTGTTCCTCTGTAAACATTGTATCCTGTTACACCTACATTGTCAGTTGAAACTGTCCAAGACAAGTTAGTGCTTGTTTGTGTTGTTCCAGATGCAGATAAAGTTGGAGTTGAAGGAGCAGTTGTATCAGTAGTATTAGCTAAAGTTGTAACGTTAGCTGTATTACTTGCAGCTGATAAATTTCCTGCAGCATCTCTAGCCCTAACTGTGAATGTATAAGCAGTTGAAGCAGTTAGTCCAGTAGCAGTATATGTAGTTCCTGTTACGGTTGTTAACAAAGTTGTTCCTCTATAAACATTGTATCCTGTTACACCAACATTGTCAGTTGAAGCAGTCCAAGACAAGTTCGTACTTGTTTGAGTAGTTCCAGAAGCTGTTAAGTTAGTTGGTGTTGATGGAGCTGTAGTATCAGAAGTTCCAGCAGTAATTGTGAAATTTGTGTTTGACACGTCAAAGAAAATATGATTAGTTCCTTTAATCATAATTCTATTTTGAGTTCCTGGTGTATTTGGAATAGTAACCGCTTGTGTTCCATCATTTGGAGTGGCAGCTAATAATGTTGACCAAGTTGAGCCACCATTTGTAGAGATTAAAATATCAACATTAGCACAGTTAACTCCGTTTGCAGTTGTTCCTGCTACGTTCCAAGTGATAGTTTGTGTTGAGCCACCTGCATAAGAAACAGCAGTGTTTGGAGCTGTAACTACAAAAGGTCCTGCAGTTGCATTTACGGTGATTTTCATGTCGTCACTGTTGTTTGCAGATCCACCAGCTCTATTGTCTCTAACTGTAAATCTGAAATTCAAAGTTCTTGCTACAGATGGTAAAGCTTCTACAACAATTTCTGAACCAGAAGTAGTCGTCGCTCCCGCTAATACTCTTGACATATTAGGAAAATATCTTGTAGGAGAAGTTGTTGGGCTATACGATCTAAATGTAGGTCCAGATGTCTTAGTTGCACTTGCTGCAGAACTTGCTCCAGTTTGAGTTGAAGAAGCGTTGTCAAATTGTTCCCAAATGTAAGTCAAAGCATCTCCATTAGCATCGGTTCCTGAACCGGTTAACATGAATGGTGTACTTTTTGGAATTGTATAGTCTAATCCAGCATTTGCAGTAGGAATTGAATTTCCAGTAACGGTAATAGTTGGACAAGTTTTAGCTTTAATATTATTGGTTACTTGTTGGATACTTATTGCGTGGAAATAAGGATCTGAGTTCAATTGAACGTCTTGACTTGTAATACCTGCATATCCCATGATAGTTGAACCTGAACCTGGCTCCATGTTGGCACCTGTTCCTTCGTTACTCATTGAGAACGTGTGGTTGGCTCCAAATTGGTGACCTAATTCGTGTGCTACATAATCAATATCAAATGCATCTCCGGAAGGAACTCCATTCGCAGGTGAAGTGTAACCACTTCCTTTTCCTAACGGAACTGTTGAAGTTGGATTCACACAAACACATCCAATACAACCAGCATTTCCTCCACCTCCAGAAGCTCCAAATAAGTGTCCAACATCGTAATTAGCATTACCAATGGTATTTGTTAATGTAGTTTGTAATTGTTGGTTCCAATTTGACATTGAGCTAGAAGCTGAATAAGGGTCAGTTGAAGCACTAGTGTAAATTACTAAATCAGTATTAGAAATTAATACCATTCTTACGTTGAAGTCTTTCTCAAAAACGCCATTAACACGTGTCATAGTGTTGTTGATAGCAGCCAAAGCTTGTGCTTTTGTTCCTCCAAAGTAAGCAGTATATTCACCTGTAACTGACATAGCTAAACGGAAAGTTCTTAAATTTCCATCATCAGCGTTAGGTCTTAAATTTGCACCTTCTAAAGAGGGAGTTACTCGGTCTAAAACTGTGCACTCAAATTTTGAAAAAGCAGTTCTTTTATCTGCCTTTGTGTAAACTGTGTACGTTTGTAAATCTTGTGAAAAAGGTTCAATAAAAACAGCTGGTTTACCAGGATTTAAAACCATAGACTTAAATCCTAGAGGAGAAGTGCTGATGTAAGCACTTGTTGTTGGATTGTTAATTCCAATTCCAATGTACGATTTGATTTCAGGATACCTTGCTGCTAAATCTGGATCCATGTTAGAATTTTCAAAAATTCTGAATTGTTCCATTGTACCATCTGCGTTAGGTAAGGACAAAACGATACTTGATTTTTGACTAGAAAAACGATCAGGCGCGTTTCTTAAGAAATTTGTCGCAGCAGGAACATCTAAATCTAGAAGAAGATTTTCTGGAAGTTCAAGTTTGCTCTCTAATGCTACTTTACTTTTGCTTTGAGCGGTTTTCCAAAAGGTTCCTCTGTCTTGAGCTTGTAGGAAACTCGAAGTTGCTAATAAAGCAAGAAGGAGAAATTTTTGTTTCATATGTTATAGTTTGGGTTTTAGTTGAACAAATATATTTAAGTTTCTGAATATTGCAATATCAATTATTAAAAAAATACTGTAA